>SDBV01002091.1_pt1 | contig 29986 bp, 37 predicted proteins | sample 2277081 | NCBI WGS metagenome assembly SDBV01 (sample SAMN10402039, study PRJNA504765) | marine sediment metagenome | isolation source: marine sediment core GS10_PC15, 223 cmbsf | place: Arctic Ocean: Southern Knipovich Ridge | collected 2010
CAAGATGATATCCCTGGTTCTTTAAGGTGTTGAAACCTTCATTCTCTATTTTCCACCGAGCACGCCCTGCTTTCACAAGCTGTACTATATTAGTCCTATCAATAGGGATATCCGTTACCCAGCTGTAATGGATAAGTGACTTTGCCTTTGACAATGATGCTGTACTCAAAAAAGTTGACTTTGATAGAGTTCTTGTTGCCGTTTAACGCTACATCACAATTGAGACTACCCTCTAAGTTCTTTTAGGCCATGGAGATGCTCCATCATTACTCTATGGTCGTTGGGCTTCGCCACCAGGATGAAGGAAAACCGTTGCTCCTTGAGATCCTCGATAAAGGGCTGTTTTGAATATAGACTGTCTGCCACTATGATTATTTTCAATTGTCTATGGGCTTTTCGTATCTTTATAATAATTCGTTTTCCAGCATTCATTTCGCAGCCCTGTTTATCTGTCCCATTGGTATTTCGAATAAACTCCGGTGCAAGCGGGATAACCTTTTTAATTCCAGGATAAACAAGTGCCGGTTGAATGATTTGATGAGAATACTTTATTCCATCGCGCTTGATCTTTTTGGTAAGACAGTTGTCGCAGTTAATCTTCTCCGAACCGAAATATTCGGAGCCATCCAGGGTAACCAGATATCTGGCTATCTTTAGGTATGGAGTAAACAGAGAATATGGTCTTCAGATTGTTATTGTTCGCCGCATCCTGGAGGGCTTGCTGAAACTCCAGTAAAGAGGGGTCCTGTAAAAACATAATCACCAGGCCGCTCATATAACAGTCGTGAAGCGTATGATCTATCTTCTCTTGTTGACGGGTATCCTCAATCTGTTTGATTCGGCGAGAAATCTTCCTTCTTAAAGCACGAAAGCTTAGATGCTTTTTTGTATGAATCGCTGCCCTCCCAAAGAAAAACTAACTGACACATACAATAATAAAGAATTTACATTAAAATGCCTGATTTTTTTAACTTATTATATAGCAAAGAATTAAGTGTGGAGAAAAAAGAAGTGCGAAATATTTGATACCCGTTCCGGTCTAAAATCTAACACTGCTTTTATTTTTCGCCGAGAATTACTGAGCTGGAGTCCGTTTGTCGATGAAGAGGGTTCTTTCGGAACTTGACGCCATTAGGGAGGTCGTCAACATCTACCCACGAAAACGCCGTCAGAAGAAAGAACACAGAGAGATATATAACTGTCTTTCTCTAACTAGGAAAGTCGGGCTAGAGCAACGCAGAGCTTCCAGCTCCACCTGCCTCCCCCGAAAGTCTGTCTCGAGTCCTGCTTCAGTGCCCGAGCAAGGAAAATCAGCTGCGGAGGCGGCTGCACCAAAAGCACAGGGCCTGCTCCTAAAACCTGTGCATAACACACGGGAAAAAGAATGAACTCAGGTTCAAGGAAGAAGGGTTAAAATTGGCAGGTGGGCGGCCCTACGGGGTAACGAGATTCTCTTGGAGATCGAATCTTATAGAAAAAATCCAGGGATAGGATGGTGAGTTTATAGGTGAATTGCCTTCTATGACCCAAATACTAAATCTGTCTGATAATTAATTAATATGACCACTTACTGTTAAAGGGGAAGAATGTCCAGTGTAATCATATTCCCCGCCCCACATACGTATAGCCATTCACTGGTGATACCTTTATTGTACCTCCAGTATCAAATCAAACAAATACTGGAGGAAACATGGGGTACAAAAGAATGAACAAGGAAGATGTCTATGAGATTCTGCGCAGGTTACATGCTGGACAGAATGTAACCAGGATTGCTGAGGTTGAGAATTGTGCCCGTAAGACAATCCACAAATACGTGCAAAGGTTTGATGAGAATGGATTGCGGATGGACAAGAAGCTTCCGGACCAAGAGAAGATTTGGGAGATCATTGAAACTAAGATACTGCCCTTAGTGGAACGTCGGAGGCCTGCTTCAGAGAAGTTGGAGCCCCTTCAAGAGATAATTCGGGATATGATTCAGGACTCGAAGGAACCTCTCAGGCAGATGATTCGAATTGAGCTGCCTGCTGGGCTTGAAATGCAGATTGATTTCGACAAAGTAGGACTGATTGATGATCCTGTCACGGGCAGGAATAGGGTAGTTTTTGCCTTTTGCGGGCTGCTGTCCCATTCACGATTGCCTCTTATTCAGTTTGTGTATACCCAAGATCAGAGCTCCTTTGCGGAAAGTTTCATCGATATGTTTGAATACAATGATGGCGTCACAGAGATTCAGTCGATCGACAATCTGAAAGCAGGAGTCATAAAGCCGGACCTCTACGATCCCAAATTAAACAGAAGCCTTCAGGAGGTGATTGAATGCTATGGCAGTTTTATCGATCCCTGCCGGGTAGGTAGATCCAAGGACAAAGGCAAAGTGGAACGGATGATTCCAACCGCCAGGGAATTGTTCCACATACAAAAAAGGATTCATTCTACAGCTGATATCCATAGGTTAAATGAGCAGGCCCTTTGCTGATAGCAGGGAAGATTACGGGCAAAAAGAGCATGGAACCCACCGGAAGAGCTCCTATGCAAGTATTTGAGGAGACAGAAAAACAGAGCTTGAAACCACTTCCAAAGGAGCGCTTTGAAGCGCCTGTATGGATTCAGGCCCATGTTCATCGGGGGGATCAGATGTTTACGTTTGACAAAAAAAGATATTCACTGCCTGCAATCTACCGGGGTCAGGATGTATGGTTACGCTATACCGCGAAAAACAAATTGCTGCGGGTATTTTCCGGCAGAAGATTGATCCGTGAGTATATTGTTACAGGCAAAGTCATTAACTATGTACCTGAGGATTACCCAGAAGGCAAACGAGAAATGATGAACGGGGGTTTTCCTGGTATTAAAGGCACCCCCTCGCTGAAGATAGGTTTTGTCAGGTCATGGAGCCGGCTAGTTCTGGGTCAAATATATGTGGGAGCGCTGAGCTTTGCCCACAATCGGCTTCCGGCGGATTTTTAATGATCCGTCGAGCCTCATCTGGACAAACCATGAAGGAGCGAGGCTTATTGACAAGAGCATGAAAGGCAATTAGTTTAGATGCAGGGTATCACTGGTAGGGATGGGGAATCTTAATTACAATGAGGTGGGGAATATGATTACACTCGACTGCAGCGGTACTGATCAATCTGGAAATACCACAGAGCATCGTCCTGGAGGTGTTCAGATTGACTCGTGAGAAGGAGCTGCCGATCATTCTCGACGCCGGGCCCGTACGGGATCTGGATTTTTCCCTTCTTCACGGATTGGAGATCATCAGCCCGAACGAGACAGAGACGAAGGTCATCACGGGGATCGAAGGCCACGATATCGATGACACCGCTGCGGCGGCCCGCCGGCTGGTGGAGATCGCTCCCAGCCGCTACGCAGTCATCAAACTGGGGGAGCGGGGGGCGCTGATCTACGACAGGGAACGAAACAGCTCCGAGTACATCCCCGGATACCCTGTGGCAGCGGTGGACAGCACCGCCATGACAGCCCACTATCTACGCTATCGGGATTTGAACCAGGCGGTGCGCTATGCTAATGCCGCGGGTGCCGTGGCAGTGACCCTTCTCGGCGCCCAACCTTCGCTTCCGACCGAGAAGCAGGTGGGTGAGTTCATCCGGCGGTGGGGGTTGGAGCTCCGCGGTGCTTGATGTGGCGAGTCAGGAGGCACTGCGGCTTCTTGCCGGGCTTACAGGCGTGGTGGCCGTGAAGAGGGTCGACCAGGAGATCCTCCGGCAGATCGTGCAGCTGGAGAGCCGCTACGAGCAGGGATCATTTGTTCTCCTGAAGAACCTGGGCGTACGCATCGTCTGGAAAAGGGAGGTCGCAGTTGCTCTGCTCAAGGACAGGCATTTCCGTGAGCCTCCGGAACCGACGGTATACCTGGTAGAGGAAGTGCCGTCAAAGGACTGCCTCGATCAGCGGTGCATCACCGTGGAGGGGGTTAGCTACCGGGTCGTGGGGGAGGAGGTGCTTCCCTCTCGCAAACCCTATCGTGAGAAAATCATCTCCCTGGGGCAATCCTTCGTCATCTTTCCCGGAAGACGGTTAAACGGCAGTACCCCTTCCTATTTTCTCGTGCCGCCCCTCGGTTTCCCCGAGCTGGAGGCGGTCCAGGAGAGCCTGGGGATCAGGGATGTCCTGTCGATCAGTCCCTCGGCCCAGGCCGACAGCTTCCTGCGCCAGGCCTGCGGTTTCCTTCAAGACCCATCCCTGGCCACGCTGCTGGTGGCCTTCGATCTGAAAAAAGGATTTACAGGGAAGAGCTGATCCGTCTGGCCACCCGGCCGTAGGCCTCTTCGACGGCGGCAAAATCCGCCTCGCTGTGGGCCGTGGAGATTGACCCGAGACCGTGAATCACGTGAATATCCTTGAGGAGCAGGGCCAGCTGCAGGACCCGGTTGTACAGGGCAGCGTCGCAGATGTGGGGATTGAGAACGTCATCCGGACCCTTGCCTGATGTGGTCCTCCGCATAGGGAAATACTACCGTACTGATCGAGCTTCCCTGAAGGGTGCCCCCGCCGAGGCCGGTGCAGCGGGCGTTACAAGCCTTCGGCAGCGAAGGCCTTCTCCAAGGTGCTGCGGATCCTGGCCGCCAGGTCATTGATGTATGGGTAGATCCTCTTCTCGTTTTCCGACAAATAGCTCAGCATGGTCTTGACCGCCAGCAAACAGGCCGGATGGCCGGAATAGGTGCCGCCTGAGAATCGTACGCTGCCGGACCTGCCGGCCGGCTCCAGAATATCTTTGCGCCCCGCCACCGCGGCCAGGGGCATACCGTCTCCGATGAGCTTGGCCATGGTGGCCAGATCGGGGGCTCAGGTAGTACAGCTGACCGAGAAGGCCCGCATGAAAAATAAAGCCGAAAATCACCTGGTCGAAGATGAGAACCACCCCATGTTTTCGGCTGAGCTCCCTCGCAGCCGGGGCAAGCCGAAGGCCGTAGGTGCCCGCGGGGTGCAAGCCTCCTCCAGGCCTTGATCCATCATCCTTGAACTAACTGCTTAATCTTCTCTCTTTTACTTTAGGCTCTCTTAAGGGTAAAATCTACCTTCACAGTAGCACGAATAACGCTCAGGTACGCTACTTCTCGGAGCTCAGATAAAAGAAATGAGCATATTGCTACATGCCGATGGAATCTCGCCGAGGTTATCGGGCCTTAACGCTCTTCCCCAAGCATCAGCTTTGTGAATTTGCCCCTGTTTCTTAACTATTTGCGCCAACACGAGTAATCAAAATTCCTATCAATAGCGAGCAGTTCGTACAGCAGGTCGAAAACAACCACGCCGACATTATAGTCATGTCTTCTCTGCTTACCACCACCATGCCCTACCAAAAAGAAGTGGTTGAAGACCTGAACCGTCTACATCTGCGCGGTAAGTATAAGGTCGTCGTTGGCGGAGGCCCGGTGACTTGGAAGTGGGCTGAAGAAATTGAAGCCGAAGGCTACGGTAAAGATGCCATAGAAGCTGTTGAAGTAATCAAGCAGATATCCGGCTGAACATCCTGGATTCGAAAACCAAAACAAAAAGAAGGACGAATCTGGAAGATGTTGCCAACCTGGTAAAGAGTGCAGATGCACTTCCCCACTACCACCTGCTGCACAGTGGGGCCGTTATGCCCCACATCGAAGGCGCCCCCGATAAACTGGCCCATGCCCAGGGATATTACACCACCGTCAAGAACTCCTCGAAGGTCATCAAGGGTACCTGTCGAGGGCGCGATAAAGCGATGGACTGTATTACTATGGCTTCAATCGTCGCCGGGGATAAAGACGCTTTGAGGGAAAAATCCAATCTCTATACGACTTATAACGTCATCTCACCTTTAGAGCACGACCGAGAGATGCTGAAAGGACTGCGAGAATACGTGAAGTTCGGCCTACCTGTGGACATCACTTCGGAATCCCAGATGGGCGCCACTTCGCCGGTTTCCGTCGCCGAAACCCTGGTACAGCAGACAGCTGAGGTGCTCAGCGGTGTGGTCATTGCTCAGGTTTTCAAGCCTGAGAACGGGTGCCAACACCCATGCTAAAGTCCTCGACTATCAGGCCGGGTATGAAAAAGCGCTGACGCTTCTCTTCCTTGCACTGGCCGGCATCAACATGATTTTCTACCCCGGAACCATCGAGCGCGCCGAAACGATCAGCATGGAAAGTCTGATCCTGGACCACGAGATCTGCAGCACCGCTATGAGAACTTTGAAGGGTATTGAGACTGGTGAGGATATTTATGCCCTTGATATTATTGCCAAAATAGGATCAGGTGGAAATTATTTGAAGGAACGTCATACAATCGATTTTCTGGAAGCCCATCTTGTATTAGCATGGCTTTCCATGAAATACGTATCGGAAACAACATCGGTGCGCCAAGCCCTACAGGAGGCGAATGGCTGCGTGATCTGTCATATGCACAAAAAGACGGAGCAGCATCTGATCCGTTATTTCTTGGGCAACTCGGTTATGCAGCCCCATATCCTTATAAAAGTCAATCAAACAGGTTTCTGTACTCACCATTTTGCGGCTCTTCTTGAAGATGGAAATCGACTGGGATTGGCGCTGATGACCCACACCCATGTGCAGGAGTTGCATAAACAACTGGAAAATCATCTGGCGGTGAGGCATCGGCAAACACGGAAACAGGGAAACAGGGAAAATCCGCATCCCGGCTTCCCAATCCACCGGGGCGGCAGCCCGTAAAACAGCAGGCCAAAGGGTTGGTGCAATGGCTCAGATAAAAGCACAGCCAATGTCTGATCTGTCAGCGTGTACAGGAGACGATGCGGCGATACGCCTTTACCGTTACCTATCTCTGGGATCGCGATCCGGAGTGCTGAAACCCAACCGGAACAAATAAAAACCTCACTGCCTCGCACGATAGAGAAAATCGCCGGCCCGACAACGATCAAATAAACTTTCTGCTCTAAACCCTTTAGAATCAGCTGCAAACGAAAAACGATACAGACAGGCATTCAATATTCGGCAGTGTTTATAATGCAAACAGTCGGCATTGGGACGAAAATAATACTTGCATTATGGCTGCCTTTCATTACAATAGTACTGCCACGGGACAACATACAAATGCAAAGGAGGTTTGATCGATGCCCCTGCGTTTAAAACTTGCTGGATGTACCGGGTGCAAGCTGTGTCAACTGGCCTGTTCGGCGGAGCACGAAAAAACCTTTAACCCGGGAAAAGTGCGTCTGAAAATCGTCCATGAGTGTACCGACCAAGGGCTCCGTCTCGCCTCCAAGCTCTGCATTGGCTGCGGTGACTGCGTGAGCGCCTGTCCCAAAGATGTTATATCCTTGAACCGGTACCGCACGTCTGTGATCTACGATCTCTGCGGAGGAGAGCCCAAAGGCACCATCACCTCCAAATCACCCCAGACGGGAACCATCTCCGATGGTTCGGTGGGAGGCCATATCGGTGGAGAGCTGAAGGGGCAGGGCAGTTTTACCACCGAAAGTATGGTCAAGCGGTGGGTGGGGGACGACGAGGCTAAGAAGCCATCATCGCCATGAACGGACTCTGCGATGATCTGGGACTGGACACCATATCAACCGGCGGGATTGTCGCCTACATGATGGAAATGACCGAAAAGGAATCCACGATTTTGGGCAGCGTTTTGGTGACATCAAAGGGGCTACCCAAATGATCAAGGATATCGCTGCTCTGAAGGGGGGTGGGCCGGGACGCTGCTCAGGGTGCCCTGGGTCTGGCTTACACCACTGCCCCTCGGGGGGGGGGCTGCCACCTCACCACCTATCCCATTGCGGAAGAAGCTTGGGGAACCCTGGATCCGTTTACCTTTGCGGGCAAGGCCAGGCTGGTTGTAGAGGGACAGAATCCCCAGTTTGCCATATTTTCCCTCGGGGTTTGCGATTTCTGGCCTGTCACGGCCGAAACCCTGGGCAGACTTTTCGAAATGACCTATGGAGGGAGCCGGCCTGCGGACAGGGTAGATCAAATGGGAGAACGGATGTTCAATCTCCAGAGTATGTTCAACGTGGTGGCCGGTTTTTCCCGAAAAGACGATCAGCTGCCGGAGCAATTTCACAAAGAAACCCTTCCTGACGGGCCCTGCCGGTGGAATCGAGATGCCCCACGAAGCTTTTGATAAGGCCCTGGGCGAATACTACGCCCTGCGAGGATGGGACAGCGAAGGATGCCCCTCCCCGGAAAAGCTCCGCCGGCTGGGTATTGAGGAGATCTGATCGAGGTATATATACATGGATATACATAATCCTAACACAACTCGCTTCACACAACCCAAACTGAACAAAATCCTTGTACGCAGCAGATTAGTGGATACGCTGCTGAATCGAAAAGATAAAAAGGTCATACTGGTCCACGGCAGAGCGGGTCAGGGTAAATCTGCTCTTGCGGCTCATTTCCTGCAGTCGGGGAACCTGGATTCCCTCTGGTTCAATCTTTCCAAGGACGACTACGACCATCTATTGCTGCTGGGGCGGATTCAAGACGGCTTGAAACCGTTGAAAGGGCAGCGGCCTCCGACCTACCAGGACGACGCCCTGTCCCAGTCGCTGCGCCATTTTTTACTGGCCCTGGAAAAGAACTTTACCAAGGACGTGTATCTCGTTCTGGACGACTTTCAAAAGGTCAATCCCTTTGCAGCCGTAAGAGAGCTGATGAACCGGCTTATCGCCATTCTTCCCGAAACGGTTCATCTGGTGCTTATTTCCCGCGAATATCCCCAGCTCTCCCTCTCCAAGATCATTGCCGAGAGACAGCTGCTGGAGATCGACGACACGGAACTCGCCTTCACCAAAGAGGAAATCCGGGAGTTTTTCGCATCCCTGTACTCCCTGGAGCTCAGCGCTTTGTAATTGGAGGAGTTATTTGACATCAGCGGCGGATGGGTGACTGCACTGGTACACCTGGCCGAATCGATGGAGACAAAACCTGAAAACCTCCAGAAACAGATCCTGCGCACCTTTGTCTCCGAAAAACAGCTCCCGTCTCTTAGAGCTTTTTTTGAGGAAGAGATTTTTCACGACTTGAGCCCGGAAAGACGGGAAACTTTGATCAGGCTGTCCGTTTTCAGCAGGTTAACTCCTGATCTGGTCTCCCATATCTCTTCCCTGCCCGGCAATATTCTGTTCAACGGTTTCTCAGACACGAATCTCTTTATCGAGAGGATAGATGTGGATCAAAAGGTGTACGCCTTCCAACCCATCTTTGCACAGTTTCTTTGGGACAAGACAATGCCCTTCCGGAAGTCGAACAGGCTCAGATACACAGATCCGCCGCCGATTTCTATCATCAAAACAACCAGCACGATGAAGCCACCCATCACCTGCTGCTCAGCCGGGGATTTACCGAAGCCCAGGAAATATTCCTCCGGGAGGCTGACGAACTGCTTGAAGACGGCCAGTACAGGAAACTCCACGATCTGCTGGAATTCTTTCCGGAAGAGGTGCGCAATCAAAATCCTCTTCTTCTCTATTATTATACGATCACCACCAATCTGGTACGGCCCTTTTTATCCCGTAAAACTCTGTTGGATCTTTTAGAAATATTCAGAAAATCAGGAGATGTTAATCGAGAGGCCAGAATTCACTCGGGGCTGCTGCAGAACTATATCTTTTACCAGGGAAATCGGGAAGCGGTTGAGGAGCTGACCAAAACCGCTCAAGCCTTTATGGATGACTGCGGTTCTCTGCTGGAGCTGAAAAGCAGATTGACCCTGGAAGCGTTGCTGGATTTCGGACGATGGTGGGCCAAACCGGATCTGGATGAAGCTTATGAGATCGCTTTGCGCGCCGAAGAGACATCATACAAGATTCACAACGAGGAAGTGCTGATCTTTTCCAAGATTGCCCTGGCCAGGATCTATGCCGACCGCGGGGAGTTCAACAAGGCCACGGAAATTCTGGAAGAAGCGGAGAGAATTATCGCCAAGAACCCTTCCTTCCGGCAGTACGAGCCGCTGCTGCGCTTCAATCTGGGAGATACCCATTTCTACCTGGGAGAGCTGAATCAGGCGCTGGAACAAGTGGATAGAGGGCTGGAGCGAACCTACTCCGAGTTCGCCTTTTGCCAGTATTTGAAGCTCAACCAGGTATTGTATCTGCTGTATATTCCCGAGCTAGAAAAAGCCAAGAATATACTCGATTCGATACGGGAGGAGGACATCGGGGAAAATTTGTATCTGCGCTACCTGTCTCTGTATCTACTGCACATGCTCCTGGCCTATCGCCGGAACAACCGGGAGCGGGCCGAATTCTACTGCAACAGACTCATGGAACCGGAAAACCAGAAGCTCCTGGATACAGACTTTCCCTACAGCTACCTGGCGTTAGCGGAAGTGCTCATCTTTTTTGAGCACTATGAAGATGCGGCCAGCACGCTGGAAAAGCTCCTCGAGGAAGATCCGGAGCAGAAACATCCCTACCCCGACGCCACAGCCTTCGCGCTGCTTGGTTTGATCCATGACCGGCTGGGCGACAAGGCGAAAAGCCGACAACTCTTCGACAAGATGGGGGAAATCCTCAGAGCCAAAGAGTACCGCAATCTGGACATCTGCAACCCTGTGCTGATCAACAATATCGCCGTTACCAGTAAGCTCCCCATGTTCAAGGAATTTCCGCGGTTGAAACATATGTCCGCTACACAGATCATCAACGAACGTATTTCGGGTCTGTATATATACACCCTGGGAGAGTTCCGCATTGTCCTGAATGGGGAGGAAATCGATCCGGCCGTGCTCTCCAGGCACAAGAAGGTCATGGATCTGTTGAAACTGCTGGTAGTTAACCGGGGAAGCAGATGCGTCAAGGAAGTACTGTTCAATCTCTTCTGGTCCGGGTATCTGGAGAAAAGCTCCAGAAACAACCTGAACACCATCACCTACCGTCTGCGGAAAATACTAGGAGAGGATGCCGATTATATTCTCACCGATGCCAACTCTATCCGACTTAATATGAACATCTGCAAGCTCGATGTGGATGACTTCATCACGATCATTAATTCGGGCAGGGCTGAGGAGAATAAGGGGAACCTGCAGAGGGCACTGAGCGCCTATCTGAACGCCAAAGACATCTATCACGGCGACTTTCTTGAGAGCGATCTCTACAATGATGACATCCGGGATGAACGGGAAAGCTTGAATAACAGCTATCTCCAGCTGCTCATGAGACTGATAAAAATCCACCTGAACTCTGGAAAGTACCACCGGGCACTGGAATTAATTCGGGAGATCCTGGCCAAGGATCCTCTTTGCGAACCTGCCTACCGGCTGTTGATGATCGTCAGCACCCTCTTGGGGAACCGAAGTGAGATTCCCAAGATTTATAACAAATTGAATAAAAAATTGCTGCGCAGTTATGATATCGAAGCAGACCCCAAAACCGCTGCTCTGAAAAACGAGCTGCTCAGCGGCAGCGGCCCGATGCCCACCATGTGGCAGAACGAAACCTTGATCTAAGACCTGCTCACCCCGCCGTGAGACCGCCATCGATGGAAAGCAGAATCCCGGTAACAAAACTGGAGTCGTCGCCGGCCAGAAACAGGACACCCCGGGCCGCTTCCTCAGCCGTGCCCAATCCGCCTCGGAGAGATTTTCTACCGCTCGGGGTTTTAGAATGATACCGGCGTTGTTGATACTCTACCGCGCTGCCCGTACCGGGCAGGTGACCGCATGATCTTGGCCAATCTCGATCAGTTCGGGTTCCTCCTCCCGACAACGATCCACAGCATACAGACAGCGGGGATGAAAACGACACCTCTTAAAATCCTCCGGAATAATAGGCACGAATCCCTTGATCGGTATCCCATGGATCTTTACCGTTGGATCGGTCACAGGGACCGCTTCGATCAGCGCCTGGGTATAGGGATGCAGGGGATTGTGGAGTATTTCCTCGGTGGATGCTATCTCCACGATTTTTCCCAGATACATGATGGCGATCCGATCGCAGATATACCTGGCGGTGGCCAGATCGTGGGTTATATAGATAAAGGAGATACCGTGCTTCTCTCTCATTTTCAGCAGCAGGTCCAGGATACCGATGCGGACCGAAACATCGAGCATGGAAATGGGTTCATCGGCTATCAGAAGTTTCGGCTGCAGGATCAAGACCCGGCCTATGCCGACCCTCTGGCGTTGACCGCCGCTTAAGAGATCGGGATACCGGTCCCAGAAATGATCCACCGGCCTCAGCTCTACTTCTTCCAGGGTCTTCTTTATCAATTCGTTCTCTGCTTTTTCCCCCGTGGCCAGCTTATGGATCCGCACCGTCTGCCGCAGGATGTCAGCCACCGTTCTTCTAGGATTCAGAGAACCGTGGGGGTCCTGGAAGATCATCTGCATTCTGCGCCGGGCGGATTTCAGCTGTTTTCTTTTTAGCGAGCTCAGTTCCGTATCTTTGTAGTAGACCTCCCCGCTACTGGGCTCGATCAACCGGAGGATTGTCCGGCTCATGGTGGACTTGCCGCAACCGCTCTCTCCGACAAAGCCCACGATCTCCTTTTCACGAACATCAAAGCTGATATCATCCACCGCTCTCACGTAATCTCGCCCCTTTGCGGTAAGAGAAGTGAACAAACCCCTATGCAGGGGAAAGTATTTCTTCAGATGTACGACGCGCAATACCACATCATTTCCCATCTGTCTATCCTAGCTTCACGAGATGACAGGCCACACGATGGCCGTTCTTCCGCTGTAGTCTTGGCTCCTCCTGACTGCAGATATCCATCACATACGGGCATCGCGGATGGAATCTGCATCCCGCCGGCGGATCGATCAGGCTGGGCGGTGCTCCCGGGATACTTTTAAGGGCCCGTTTTTCGCCTTTGATGCTGGGATAGGAGCTGATTAAAAGCTGGCTGTAGGGATGAAGGGGTTCCTGGTAAAGGGCCAGGGTCGTGGCCTCCTCTACAATTTTACCAGCATACATCACCGCTACCTGATCGCAGGTTTCGGTAATAACCGAAAGGTCGTGGGTGATAAATATGATGGGCAGCCGCACCTTTGTTCTCAAGTCGTTGATCAACAGCAGCAGCTGTCTCTGTACGATGACATCCAAACCGGTCACCGGCTCATCGAGGATCAGCAATTCGGGATTGCAGGCAGTAGCGATGGCGATCATGACCCTCTGTTTCATGCCCCCACTGAACTCATGAGGATAGCTCTTGATCCGGGTCTGACTGATCCCGACCAATTCCAGCTGGGCTTTAGCCCGCTCCCAGGCCTGGTACTTGGTTACGTTCTCGTGTTCCAGAATCTCTTCGGCAACCTGCTTTCCGATGGTCAGAACAGGATTCAGGGCATTCTGAGCAGCTTGAAAAACCATGCCGATCTCTTTACCGCGCAGCAGACGCATCTGCTCGTTGCTCAACGTAATGATATCCCTCCCCTTGAACAGTATCTTGCCGGCAACAAAACGTCCCGGAGGGGTGATAAACCGCATCAGCCCGGAGACCATGGTGGATTTCCCGCAGCCCGATTCCCCGATCAAACCCAGAGTCATGTCTGTGGTCAGCTCGAAACTGATATCATCCACCGCCCGAACAGCCCCTTTGCGGGTGAAATAGTGAATGCTTAAGCTTTCGACGTTGAGTAGCGCCATGTACGGTGAGGTCCTTTATTCGTATTTTTACACATTTTTACTCAATTTTTCTCTCATGCCGCTAACAATACTCTGTTACTGGACTAATATCTACAGATTCCAAACAGCCCCCCGAGTATCCGGGCTCCGATCGAGTCGCCACAAAAAATTACCCCCCGCCCGTGGGCAGGGGGCTCTGCAGCAAAGGTTTTCTATTTTTTCAGCCGGACCTCGAAGTACGTCCAGGGGTTGATCCAGGAAGAGATTCCGCCCATAAAGTTCACGTATCCTTCCAAGCGGGTATTCACCGGATCCAGAATAGGTCCGCGGAACATGATCCCCTTGGGCAGATCATCGACCAGAACCCGTTGGATCTCCATCAGGTACTGCCGCCGCTTCTCGGGATCGATTTCCGCCCGCATGGTATCGACCAGCTCGTCGAAATCGGGATTGTTGTAGTAGGAAGCATTCCAGCCTTCACCGCCTCCCTCGTAGCTGTAGAAGTAATCCCAAATCCAGTCGTAGTTGGGTCCGGCATCAAACTCTTCCCAGGTAATGTCGAACTCATCCTCCTCCGGAGCATAGGCCAGCTCATAGTAGGTGTCGTTGTCCATCGTCTTGAGTCTCATTTCTAGACCCACCTCTTCCAGCTGCTCTTTCATCAGGGTCGAGGCTTTAAAGATTTCCGTCCAATCAGAGGGTACGATCATCTCCAGCAAAATATTGTCACCGGTGGCGGGATCGTTGCGCAGTCCGTCGCCGTCTGAGTCCTTGAACCCAGCCTCATCCAGCAGTGCCCGGGCCTTGGCCGGATCGTAGTCGAACTGGTACAGATTGGGATTGTGCTCCGGCAGCTCGGCATACACCGGACTGTCGATCAGCATTCCTTTTCCCATGTAGACCATATCGACCATCTTCTGGCGATCGATGGCGTGCATGATCGCCTTTCTGACATTCAAGTTCTGGAGGGGGCCTTCTTTATGTAGATTGAAAGGCATCATCCAGTTGTTGTTGCCCATGTTCTCCAGGATCTCAATATTCGGGGATTTGGCCAGGTCCTCGGCCGCCAGCACCGAAGCGCCGTAGTAGCCGATCATATCCACCTCACCCTTTTTCAGAGCCATGTAGAGGGCGTCTTCGCTGCCGTAGGTCTTGAACACTACCTCGTCCACATAAGGCCGTTCTCCCCAATAATCCTCGTTGGCCACGAGCCACATCGATTGTGCGGATTTGAACTCCTTGAGCTTGAAGGGCCCCGAGCCGATAGCCTCTTTGTTGGGGTAGGAGAGCATATCTTCCTTGTAGCGTTCCCAGATATGTTTGGGGAAGATGGGCATCCAGAACACCGGCGGATTTTCCCCGCCGAACACCGCTTCCAGGGTGAAAACCACCGTATAATCGTCCACCTTTTCAATAGACTCATAGGTCGTGTCCGGGGTTTCCCAGACCGGCATGTTCTGAGGCACATAGATCATGGAAAAGACAATATCCTCCGCCGTGAGGGGTGTACCGTCATGCCACTTGGCATTCCGCACGATGTGGAAGGTCCAGGTCTGCCGGTCTTCAGTTTCCCAGCGCTCGACCAAGCGCGGAACCACGGCGTAGTCCGGGGGCGGTCCGATCATCCACAACTGGTCGTAGATCAGCTGCCAATACACGGTGCCCATATCCCCGAGCTCCCAATCCTCACCGAACTACAGGCTGTCAACGGCCTGCTCGATAGTCCAGCCCACGTTGAGCCGTCCGCCATAGAGCGAATCAGGAGCTGCTTCCCTGCTTTTTTCCCTGCCCCCGCCGGCCATAACCAGGCCTGGAACCAGAACCAAAAGGATGATAAGCAGTAGAGCTATCCTTTTTGTCACCTTCATCATTAAGCCTCCTTAGCTTTTAATTTATTTATTTACACACTATCAGTTTAACAAAGGTTGAACTGCGGTGTCACTAAAAATTTTTGCTGAAATCCTCCCTCGATTCACTCCTTGGCGAACATCCCCACCAGGGAATCGTAGAGACCCACATATTTGCGGTAGTTCTCAGCGTAGATCTCGACATGGGCAGGGTTGGGCTCGTAACGATCCTTGATGGTCACCATCCGGTTGGTAGCTTCCTCCAGGCTCTTGAACATCCCCGTTCCGACACCCGCCACGATAGCCGCGCCGAGGCAGGCCGCTTCTTCGCTCTCCATTGTTACCACCGGCTTGCCGATTAGATCCGCCTTGATCTGGTTCCAGACCGGACTCTTGGACCCCCCGCCCAGGCAGCGAATTTCGCTGACCTTTATATTCAGATCTTCCACCACCTCGATATTGCGCTTGACAATGCTGGCAATAGACTCCAGGATGGCCCGGGCAAAATGCGCCTTGGTGTGCCGCAGGGTTATGCCGTAGAACACACCCTTGGCCTTGGGATCATCCTCCGGAGCCATGGCTCCCTGCAGGTGGGGCAGCATAACCAATCCATCGGAACCGGGAGCCACCCGATCCGCCTTCAGACTGAGCAGTTCATAGGGATTCCGGTCGGTCAGCCGGCCCACCTGTATCTCGGACTGACAGAACATGTCCCGATACCACTTCAGCACCATACCGCCGGTGGTGAAGGTATGGGCCATGTAGGTATCCGGAATGGCGTGATAGTGGCAGGGCATACGCCCGGTGGGATCTACAAAGGGGCTTTTCACAGTGGCACAGATAGCCAGGGCGGCACCGGTGTTTTCGGAAAAGATGCCGGGCCTGATATTTCCCACCCCGATGGTGCCCGCCGCCTGGTCCAGGGCGCCGGTGCAGACCACCATGTCCGCCGAGACACCCAGCTCCTGGGCCACATCCGGAAAGATGGTGCCCACCGGTTCTCCGGATTCACGGACCTCGGGAAGCTGCTCCGGGTCGATCTGCAGATACGCAAGCATCTCGGGCCACCAGGTCTTTCTGATGATGTCCCAATACACTGTGGAGCACAGCAGAGACCCTTCAGCCACGTACTTACCTGTCATCCGGTAGATGAAGTAATCCTCGATGAGAAGAATTTTGGCGGTCTTCGAGAAAATATCCGGCTCGTTCTTGCGAACCCAGAGCACCTTGGTGGCCGGCCAGGTGGGTACGATACTGACCTGTCCGGTAATCTTGTAGCTGGTCTGTTTGTCAAAGGCGCTGCTCAACTCATCAGCCTCATCCTGAGCCCTATTATCCATCCAGACAATAGCGTTGCGCAGCGGTTGGCCGTCTTTGTCCATAAAAATCAGGGTCTCCCCCTGAGCCGATATGCCCAGAGCCCGTATCTTGTTGGAATCAATCCGGGAAGCTTCCAGCACTTCGGCAACGCCTCGCTTGAAGGCCTGCCAGTAGGTTTCCACCGGCAGTTCCACCGCCAGGGTGGTCGGTGTCAGCAGGGTATATTCCTGGGTCGACGTAGCCGGCATTTTTCCTTGGGCATCCACCGCGGCCACCTTGATGGCCGTGGTTCCCAGATCTACACTGAGTATATATTCCATGCCTTCAGCCCGTAGACGGGGCCAAGCTCCAGGTGATGACCGCCGTTTCTTCCCCGATATTGATCAAGGTATGGGATACCCCTTCGGGCATGAGGATGATGTCCTGCTCCTCCAGATCGTAGTACTCGTCTCGTTCCTCAATGAACATCAGCACCCGGCCGCGGGTGACAAAGAACACTTCGTGAGAATCGGGATGTCCCGTGTCGATATTACCCCGCTGCCCGGGCAGCAGGGTAGACGAACCGAAGGTAATCTTGTCGGTCTTCAGATACTCCCGGCATACCTCGAGTCCTTCCAGGAACACTTTGGCCTCTTTTTTTCGAACAACTTTGACGTCCATATCACATCCTCCTTCTGGTACGAAATGTTAGATGATGACCTTCTTCATTTTCAGAATATCACAGAAATCTTCCAACTGGGCGGAAATATCCCCCTCTTTGACCAGAAAATGATGGTCTACTCCTTCGCTCAGCATGGTGTCGAAGATCTTATCCACCTTTTGTTCGAACTTCACCTTGATCAGCAGCTTGCTGCCGGCATCTACCCAGACCTGATGGTCTATCTCCTGGGTGGAGCCGGTGAGAATCAGAACCTTGTACCGGCTGCTGTTGCCACAGATATCGGTTAGGGTCACTTTGGGCAGCGGCTTATAGGGCAATCCCACCATGCAGCCGTCCCCACCTTCCTGAATATGTACCAAGGACAGATCTTGGGCCAGGGAAGCAGCCGAGCTCCCCTCGTGGTCCAGATAGAAGACATTTTCTCTAACATCATAACTACCGATCTCACTCAGAGCCGAAGGACCGGCCTTGCCCATCTGGCTGATCGCCGAGAGCAGCACGGTGTGCCCGATATCACCTTCTGTGTCCAGAATGATCCCCTCATCGGCCAGCCAGGAGGCGGGTAGATTTACCAGGCCACCGAACTCGGGATAACACTCCGCTGCGGCGGCGGTCAACCCGTAGCGGTCGAACAGCTCCTTTACCCCCAGATAGATCTTGGCCGCGTACTCCAGACGGGTATTGTCCACCTTGACGATACCCATACGGCCGTTTTTTTTCAGATCCTCCAGAACTTTCTTGGCCTCGGTGGTTGTTTTTTTATCCGCCGCTTCGATCAACTCGGTCATCTCAATATGCACGATCGTGGCACCACAAGCTTTGGAGAAATCCCACTCCTCCCGGGACATATCCTGGGCGTTGGCCACCCGCCAGGTCTGTCGGGGGCCGATCAGAGCAATTCGGGCTTTCTTCAGCCCGCTGACGATAGCGGCCGTGGAAACAAAACGGCTGACGGTGTCGATCAGCTCGGTATCTTTGGGCATGCCGTACACATGCTTATAGGAAATACCGTTCTCCCACAGAATGCTGCCGAAGTGCTGAACACAACCCAGGGAAAAGGTTTCGATAAAAGGCACCGCCCACAGAATCACCGGGCACTTGATATTGGTTACAAACAGGTATTGGATGGTATCCTGTACCCAGGTGACATGAATGAGAACCAGTAAATCCGGGTTCTCCGGGGCCAGCTGGTCTATCACTTCCAGAGCGTCGGCTGCATCCCAAACCATTTTTTTGGCCCCCAGAACCTGGAGCCCTTGTTGTTCAAAAGCCTTGCAGGCGCTTGAAAAAATATCTTCCCAGCGCTCCCCCCCACTCTCAAAATGGTTCGCCACAGGCACTAATGCGATTCTTGGTTTTCCCATAACAACTCCTCTTCTGTATTTTTAAAGCACCTGGTGTTTAAACACCTGGCTTGTTCAGTTTTGGTCCAGGTAGTTCAGAACTTTCTGAATTTGTGCCCCAAAGGAGGCTCCCTCAACGAATTTCTTTTCGAAAAAGGCGGTACCGATGGTAAAGGCCCAGGGATTCAACTCCTTAACGGCATCGAGTCGATCAAAGCTGTCAATGCTTCCGGCAAGAACCACCGGTAAATTAACGCCGGCGATGAACTCTCGGGCCAATTGTTCAGGATCGCCTACATAGCGGTAGGCCAGCAGGTCGAAGCCGTCGACACCGATCTGCTCCAGCTTCTTACCGTCCTCGACAGCCTCCTGAATCGTCCCCTCCACCACGCTGGGATGACCCGTCACCTTTCCACAGAAAGGCAGGAATTTGATCACTTTGTCTTTCAAGTATCTAAACACCCCGTTGTAGAACACGGTGCCCATGAGATAGTCAAACTCGCAGTCCACCGCGACTTTGGCCCCATCCAGGCACTCCTGCTCGGTCAGGGAAACGATCTCCAAGAAAGTGGTTTTACCCGCTGCCTTCATGGTGGTGACAAGCTGCTGCATCTTCTCCACGGGCAGGCCGATATCCTTGAACCCCCAAAACTCACAAGGTATGTCGGCACACTGGGTAAATACCTCCAGGGCATCCTGAACGGTCTCATCGTTGTAGGTCAGCATGGTAATCAGTTTCGGTGCCATGAAATACCTCCTTTGGCAACGCTCTGAGGTTATTTTGGATACAATAACTCTCATACTGCTAACAGACTGATGTTATGGAAATAATATCTGCCGGCAGGATGAAATTTATTATAAGGAGGATAATGGTACACCGCATATTGGGGCTATCTGAAAAAATTTAACTGGCTTCGGCTCGGCATCATTGTCGCCGTTGTAGTTCTGGTCTTCGGCTGCTCATCGCCGCCAATAAGGAGATGGGGATTGCCGACGTATTGAGTGCCCAGGAAAATGTGGACTGGGAGTTGGATGGCCGCGATGAAGGGGAACACACGGATACCGCGGTACCGGTCTACGCCTGGGGTTGCGGGGCGGATGTCTTCGACGGCCTCACCGAAAACATCGATACAGGACGGCAGCCGGCTGCAGCGATCGATGGCCCCGACAGCGTCTGGGATCAGGACTGGAGGTCGGCATCCTTTCGGCACAACCCAGAGCCGAAACCATGACTATTTGACGTAAAAAGGGCCCGCACCGGCTGGTGTGGGCCCTCCTTGTCCTCGAAAAGCAAAGTTCTTTAAATTATATCTTCTTCACGCTGTCGCCGACTTGCAAGCCCCATTTTTTTAGCTCTTCCAGAAAGGGGACTGGATCGAGACAAGCCTCCGGGGGGAGCACTCCCTTGTGTTTGACCTCCCTTTTGGCCAGCATTACGGCGGACAAGGCGCAGGGTAGGGCCGTTTTATACCCTTCGGCATCGACCTTCCACTTACCCTCCTTTCCATGCCAATCGTACATCATCCCGTACAGACTGCGCCGAACCTTTTCTCCGCCCGCAGTACCCTCCATTTCGATGGCGATACAGGAATAGGTCTTGTCCTGGCGCGGAGGGATCTCCATCTGCAGCACGCAGGCGATAAGTACGTCCACGGGGGGGACGGTGACCCCGGCCCGGGTGGTGACCGGCTCTGCTTTGGTAATCCCGAATTTCTCCAGGACATCGAAGTTGTCCATGAGGAACTGGGAAACGGTGACTTTCATCTCTACCAGATTCACCGGCTTTCCGAGGTATTTGGGGAAGGTGACCGCTTCCTCGAAAGGCACCGTATAGCACTCCTGCTCACCGATCGGATCCGGAAAGGTGTACATCTCCCGGCCGGACCGGGGAGGGAGCTCCACATATTCACCGTCCTTGTAGATGATGGATGGCTCGGTCATCTCATCCATCGAGGTCCGTATGGAGTACTGCAGCCATTCAAGGGAGTTCTTGCCCCACTCCCCGTCCAGTACATGGATAGCCTCAATCGTGTCCATCCGATCTGCGCCCCAGCGGGCCAGCACATTGCTGATCCCGGGTGTTTCACCGCAGCCGATGATGTTGATAATCCCGGCCTCTTTGGCCTGCCGGTCGTACTCCAGCTGCTGCTTGGTCAGCTCGGGCATTCCGCCCAAATCGGTCAAAGGTACCCTGGCGTCGATGGCGGCTTTGGTCACCCGTAGGGCAAACTCGTACCACAGAGCGTTGGCCACTGCATCCATGTGATTCATGGCCTCGACCAGTCCCTGATGATCGTATACATCGATTTTCTGGTAGCTGAGCCGGCCGGTACCGATTTCGTCGATAAGCTGCCTGGATTTGGCTTAGTCGATATCTCCTATGACGACCTCGTCAACTTCCGGGTGCTCGGCCAGAATTTTTGTCAGTATGGATCCTATCCAGCCTACCCCGGCCAGAACCTGCTTCAGAATCTACTCAAAGCGCCTCATATCTCTCTAACAAACAGCTGTTACGCTGATAATATCTGCTCGTCGACTACAATCTGACCGGATTATTGGTTTATCCGCGCCTATCGGTTGTGGTAATATCTGAGCTCCGAGTGTGGATCATACCTGATGAGGAGGGGATCTGTCCATGCACCGTGAAACGATTGAACTTTTGCTCACCGAGTACGGTGTGGATGCCTGGGATGTGGCGGCCAATGATCCGGTTCTGCCGCTGGCCCCTCCACTGCCCTTTGCCATCTCCCTTATGATTTTCCTTTCTCCGGAGTAGCATCGGGGTGTAGAGAAGGGCCCGACGAAAGCCTATGTAGCGGAGTTTCGAAAGGTCAATCGCGCCCTGACCACTGCCGGGTTGGCTCTGGTCGAATCCCTGGAACAACACGGCTACCGTGCCTTGTTCGTCGATGATGATGCCCTGGACGGACCCAATGATCCATACTATCTTTCCCTCTAAGACACCGGCTACCCAGACTGGGCTGGGTTGGATTGGTAAAACGGCTCTGTTGGTGACCCCCTTTTACGGTTCGGCGGTACATCTGGGCACGGTGTTTACCGACCTGATCCTGCCCACGGGAAAACCCGTCACTACCAGCCGCTGCGGAAACTGTCGGGAATGTGTAGTCGCCTGTCCCGTCAACGCCGGTGAGGATGTTCTCTGGCAGGCCGGTATGCCCCGAGAGCGGATCTTCGACGCCGCGGCCTGCGATCGTTATCTGCAGCGATATAGAGAATTTGACCCGACCTGAGGTATCTGCACGCTGGTCTGTCCACACACACAGAATGCTTTCAAGGTCGATAAAAAACGAGGAGGGGTCTTTTGGATTTTCGAGAAAAAGTAGTGCTCGTTACCGAAGGATCTAGAGGGATTGGTCTGGCTACGGCCTCTCTCTTTGCCGAAAGAGGAGCCACCGTGGTGATCTGCGGCCGAAACGAAACAGCTCTGCAGAAAGCCCTGGAAAAACTGCCGCCCCTGGGCCCGGCCGGCGGCTGGCCCTGCGATGTGGGAAACGAGGCGGAGGTAGACCGTCTGTTTTCCGAGATCCGGGACCGTTTCGGGCGGCCCGAGGAAATCGCCGAGCTGATCGCCTTTCTGGCCAGTGACAGAGCCTCCTATATGACCGGGGCCCACAAAAGCCACATTGGTCGGTGTGTTGAGCACCACCCCGGTGGGATCTTCGGCCAGTATCTCCGCCTCCCCGCCGGGTGATACGGTGTAAATCCTGTTGGGACGATAGCAGGCGACATAGAGGGTGCCAGAAGCATCCAGAGCCACCCCGTCAGGAACGGTCCCCGGTAGATCAAACCGTTGTCCTGCTGCCAGTTTCCGGAATCGGTGACGTAGAGGTTGCCGGCCTCGTCAAAGGCCGCATAGGTGTACCCTTCCCATTCATCGATTCGAACGGGGCACAACACATCCGGCCGAACGAGAGAACCCATGGGAAGATAGTGAGCCAGGATGGCTTGAATCTCTCGATGCGGGGCGTACTTCTTTTCCGTATCACCCTCGACCAGCATCTCGTCGATCAGCTCCTCCAGATCGGGATTGATGTAGTAGTTCTGGTTCCAGCCGCCCTCTTCATCCTCCAGACCGGAGGTACGTACGGTTTCCCAGATCCAGTCGCCATAGGGGCTGGGTCCGGAGCGATACCGACCTGCGGAAGCATTTCGGTCATCAAGGTGTCCCGGCTTTGACCTCGTCGGCTTCAGGCTGGCCGGCATAGTAGTCGTCGAAGGCTTCCAGCAGCAGGTATTCACCGGCCTGGAATTCTTTGACCTTGAAGGGACCGCCGCCGATCAACGGATCGTTTTCAAAGGCTATCATGTCATCGGTGTAGTCTTCCCAGAAATGTTTGGGCAGGATGGGCTTGAATCCAATAGGAGGATAGGGCCCGTTCATGCCTACCTCCAGGGTAAACTGAACCGTGTAATCATCGATGACCTTTACCGAGCCTTCTTCAGTAAACATTCAACCGAGAGAACTGTTGAATGGTACCACCTTAATTAAGAGTACATCCTGGTTTATCCGCCGATGATTTCATCGACGCTATATGAAACCGGGTACTCAGGTTCCACGAATTCTTTTTCCACCGTACAAAGCGCCTCTTCGGTGGCCGTCAACCCCTGTTCCAAAACATCTTCCTCGATGTTTAATGCCGGATAGAAACGCAGGTAGGGTTCCCCCTCCCCAATGACCCAGGCACCGTTTTTCATAGCTTCCCGGTAAACAGCCAGAGCCACCTGTTCATCCGGCTGGTGGCTCTCCTTGTTCAGGATGGACACACCCAGAAGGAGCCCCAGGCCTCTGGCATCTCCGACGATCTCAAACTCCTTCACCCACCCTTTCAGCCGTTCCAGCACCCTGGCTCCCAAATTGGCCGAACGGTCGATCAGCTTGTCTCGCTCAAGAATTTCCAGAGTCTTCAACGCTGCGGCACACGCAGCCGGTGATCCGGAAAAGGTTCCTCCGGAGGGTGTATCCGTTTCCGCCAACACCCTTTCAGTGGCCTGTACGGCAGCAATGGGCTCGATCCCCCCGGTAATGTGCTTGCCCATGACCAGCAGATCGGGCTCCAGCGACCAGTGCTCACTTGCCCACATGCGCCCGGTCCTGCCCAGGCCCACGAGCACTTCGTCGGCAATCAAGAGCCAGCCGTACTTTCGGGCCAGGGTCTGCAGACCCGGAAGGAAGTTTTCCGGGGGAATCCAATTCCCACCCTCGGCCATACAGGGTTCAACCAGGATACCGGCGATGCGCTCGGGATCGGCGATCTTTTGACAGAGAAAGGATTCGATATACCAGAGGATATAGTCGCCATAGGCTTTAGGGGAAAGCCCTGCCGGCGTCCCGAAACTTCGGGGATAGGGAGCGTGCAGAACACCTCCCCGCCAGGCTTCCAAACCATTCTTGCGACCGCCTCCATCACCGGCCAGAATTGTGGTGGCGATGGAGTTGCCGTGAAAAGCGTCTTCAAAGGCAATGATCAGAGGTCTCCCGGTAGAGGCGATGGCTTTGGCCACGGCGGCCTCTACTGCTTCGGTGCCGGACATCTCGAAAACGGTTCGGGTCAGTTTTTGTTTCGGGGATATTTCGGTAAGCCTTTCGGCCAGCTCATAGGTCAACGGGTGGTGGTAGCAGAAACCCCAGCGCTTCAGGGCCCCATGCACAGCGTCGATTATTTCCGAATTGGCATTCCCGAAGGGATTGGAGGCCCAACCGGCATGAAAATCAACATAACGATTGCCGTCAAGGTCTGTTATCCAGGAGCCCTCCGCCCGGCCGGTGATAAACTCAGGCGGCGGCGAAAGCCCGGCTCGGCGGGCCCGGCTATTACATACGACACGGAATCACTCTCTTTACTGCTATTTTATGCTATGATAGCTCAAAAGCTTGTTATTTTAACAAGAAATAGTAAAGTCCATCGCCCATACCTATTATACTGAATTTTACCATTAAAATTTAGGTTGCGGATGTAATCTGCGATGGGATATCCACCCTTAAAAATTCCAATTCGATAGTCTACTGATACACTCTCTATCTCTCATTACGCTAACAAAGGGATGTTATATGACTAATATCTCCCCTTGCGCTTCAGGATCGCCCGCCTGAGGCTTGATATTCGATTGACAGGGGTTTATATAGGAGAAGTGTACACTCCATTGGCGAAAGACCTGCGTATCCGGAACCACCCCCTGCTCACCTTCAGACGGGAAAGAAAAATCCGCTTTCTGTTCGAGGACGAAAAGGTGGAGGGCTACGACATCGAGAGCGTCGCCGCCGCCCTGTCCGCCGTCGGGGTGCGTACATTTGGCTTCAGCAAGCGCTTTGCCCATCCGCGGGGCTGGTTCTGCGGCATCGGTAAGTGCTCGGCCTGTCTGATGCGGGTTGATGGGATACCCAACGTACGAACCTGCATTACACCGATCAGAGAGGGGATGACCGTTGAGCGGCAAGACAGGCAGGGTAAGCTTCCGGATCATGGGGATATCCGGGCGGAGGCAGAGGAGAAACAGGTCCAGGTACTGATTATCGGCGGCGGCCCGGCAGGTCTGGCTGCAGGGATTACGGCTCAGAATCTGGGTCTGAGCACCCTCATCATCGACGAAAATCCTGTTGCCGGCGGCCAGCTGTTAAAACAGACCCATAAATTTTTCGGTTCCGAGCTCGAGTACGCCGGCTGCCGGGGCTTTGACATCGCCGCAGTCATGCTCTCGGAGCTTGTACGTTGTGAAGGCCGGATTCTGACCAGTACCAGCGCTGCGGGCTATTATGGGCGAGATGACTCCGGAGCGCATGTCTATCTTGCCGCCCAAAGGCTGACTGACGGCTACCGGCTCTGGCGCATCCACGCCGAGCGGATCATTGTGACCACGGGGGCCAGCGAAACCTATCTGGCGGTACCCGGCAACACCCTGCCGGGGGTCTATGGCGCCGGGGGAGTGCAGACCTTGATGCACATATACGGTGTAAAACCCGGCAATCGAGCGTTGATCGTCGGCACCGGCAATGTCGGCCTGATCATCGACTACCAGCTGTACCAGGCCGGAGTAGAGGTAGAGGCGCTGGTCGATATCCGGCAGGAGATCGGCGGCTATCTGGTCCATGCCTCCAAACTGACCCGGCTGGGAGTCTCCATCCTGCTGGGGCACACCATCACCGAGGTCCACGGCGAAGATCACGTTACCGGGGCATCCATCGCCGCAGTAGGCGAAAAAGGCCGGGTTCTCTCAGGTACTGAAAAACACCTGGAAGTCGATTTGGTCGTGGCAGCCGTGGGGCTGTCCGCCTGCAATGAAATCCTCCTCCAGGCGGGCTGCCGGCAGATGTACGTTCCGGAAACCGACGGCTGGGTTCCTGTTCACAACGAAAACATGGAAACCACCCGTGAGGGTATTTATGTGGCCGGCGATGCCGCAGGGGTGGCCGAAGCCAGTACCGCCATGCTGGAGGGCAGGATCGCCTCTGCCCGTATCGCCGAACAGACATCCAATCCTCAAGAAGCCGTCAAAGTCAAGCTGACAGCCATGACCGAGCTGGAAAGCTTTAACGAAAGCAGCTCTCTGAAGGCGGGTGGTCTGGCCAAACGGCGCTGTCACAACAAGTGGGAGGAGATCCGTGCCCGGGAGCGATAATCCGAGGAAGATCGGATATCTTACCGTTGAGATGCTTAAAGACAGGATCCCCCTCCCCTCCAAGCAGAGATGGGGCGCCGGACCGGTAGCTATTATCGAGTGCACCGAGGATATTCCCTGCGATCCCTGTGTTGGCTCCTGCCCCTCCGGGGCGATACACATGAACAGCCTGACCGCACCTCCCACAGTGGACTTCCAATCCTGTACCGGCTGTACGCTATGCATGGACATCTGCCCGGGCCTGGCTATCTTCGTGGTAGACTTAAGCCGTGGGGATCGAACCATCGTATCTGTCCCTTATGAAATGCTTCCTCTTCCGCAAAAGGATCAAAGCGTTGAAGCACTGGACCGCTGCGGAAGAGGGCTGGGTCAGGTGGAAGTAACTGGAATCAGAAAAAGACGGGGTACAGCCATCGTGTCGCTGGCTGTACCCCGGGACCTGGGCCTGCAGGTCCGCGCCATAAGGGTAGTGAGCTAAACAGATGAACCAAGACACCATCGTCTGTTTCTGCGAGGACATCACGGAAGAGGAAATCATCAAAGCCATAGAGCAAAGGTATACCCAGCCTCTGGAGATCAAACAGCACCTGCGGGCCGGAATGGGTGCCTGCCGCGGCCGGGGCTGTTCCCTCCAGATCATGAGGCTCATCAGCAGGACCACGGGCAAGCCCATGGACGAGATAACTCCGTTTACGGCTCGTCCTCCTCTAACACCGCTGCCATTGGGTCTTTGGAAAAAAATAAATGAGTAAAACCCCGGATGTGGCCATCATCGGCGGGGGGGTCATCGGCTGCAGCATCGCCTATCGGCTGGCCCAAGATGGGATCTCGACTATACTGTTGGAAAAGGGCAGTTTAGGAAGCGGTGCCTCCGGTCGCTGCGGGGCCATGATCTGGAGCAACTGGCTCGACACTGCTGAGGACGGGCTCCTGCACCTGGGTTTAGCCACGGCCAGGCTATTCTCCGAGCTGGAACAGGAGTTGGGCACCGACCTGGAGTATACCCGCGAAAATGTCCTGAAACTGATCCCCACCGAAGATCCGGAGCACTACCGGCGGGAAATAGCCAATCTGCAGAGCTATTACGGTGTGCAACCCCAGTATCTACCGCGGGAAGAGATAAAAAAGCTGGCGCCCTATCTCGATGTGGATCATTTCCCGATATCCGGGGCCTACCATGTCCACAACCAACCTTCCAACGCCTCGGCCAATCCTTTTCTCACCGTCCACGCCCTCGCAGAGGGGGCCGGAAGGCTGGGGGCGGAGATAAGACCCCATACGGAAGTGACGGGAATCTCGGTGAAGCGCGGCAGGGTAGAAGGGGTGATCACCTCGCGCGGGACCCTCCATTGCCGTACGGTGGTGAATGCCGCCGGGGCCTGGTCCAGCGATGTGGCACGCCTGGCCGGGGTCAAGATTCCCACCATGCCCTACCGGGAAAATGCCCTGGTCACCGAAGCCCTCGAACCGCTGCCCTGTTTCCCCGAATACCATACCATCTGGGGCCGTCAGACCCGCAGTGGGCAGATCATCATGGGCGAGGAAGAAATGCCGCCGCAGGAGCCGGGCTACGACACGGATACCAGGCTGGATTTCCTGATCCGGATGAGTAACGTGATACAGAGATTGATGCCCCGGTTAGGCCGAGTCAACATCCTGCGCCAGTGGGGCGGGGTGGAAGATGTAACCCCGGACGGTCTGCCCATTCTGAGCAGAGTGGACGAGATCGAGGGATTGTTCCTGGCCTGCGGCTGCCACGGCTACGGCTTCAGCCTGTCCCAGGCCATGGGAAAGGCCGTGGCCGATATCATCTGTGAACGCCAGAGCTTTGCGGTTGTTGAACAGCTCAATCTGAGCCGGTTTGGTCTCGAGTACAGAAAGTACCCGGGCCGGTAGTACGGCAGCCCGGTAGAATAAGAAACCGCCCCGAACCTTGGAGAACGGAGCGGTTTTTCTAAAATAACGGGCTGGATAAATCAGCCCGCATTGGCGAGCCGGCAGAGCTCAAGGATCGCTGACCGTCCCTTCCGGGATCAATTATTGATATCCGGAAGCGGGGCAGAGATCCCTTTTATGATATTGACTGCCTGCAGCGGAATGTAAGCCTTATCGGTGGTTTCTATGTAGACGACTACCCCCTCCAGCTCGGTGACCGCATTTCCTATCTTGAGGATGTTCTTGTTGACCGGAAGCTCGGCTCTCTTTCCACCATAGTCGATTCGAACCACCGGATTGGCCTCATCGGACTTATCTACCTTCATGGCGCTGCCAAAGGCCCGGCCGGCGTCCACAAACAGGCGACTGTTCAGGGCCATCATATCCAGACCCATAGCCTTGGCCATGGCAAGACCCAGTTCCGGCGCGTCCAGCAGCCCGGTAGGTTTCCCGGGGCCGTAGGCGTGTAGAGGTACATCGTTACCGGTATGACCGTGGGTAACAAAACCCACCTCGGTATAGTACTTGGAATAGACCTCGCCCAGACCCTGATAGTCTTCATCAGCATCGGGGAGCTTGCCGCTGGCAATGGCCTCCGCGGCTTCAGCGTCGGTGAAATCGACACCCCAGAACTTTTTAACCACTCTCTGCACCGTGGGAACATCCACCGAATCTTCGATACCCTGTTCCTCCCAGATGGCCATGGCAGTGCTCTTCATCTGCTTGATGGGGTTTATCAACTGCTCGATAGAAACATATTCGGAATCGATGTTGTTGCCTACTGTCAGGGCACCACAGTCGTGGTCAGAAGTAACGATCAGCAGCGTGTTGCCGTCTTTGATGGCGAAATCCAGAGCCACCTGGACGGCGGCGTCGAAGGCTATGAAATCTTCTATCGTGTTTATAGGATCATTCTCATGATTTCCCCAGTCGACCTGACTGCCCTCCACCATGAGAAAGAAGCCATCCGGGTCCTGGGACAAAATCTCGATGGCTTTGGCTGTCATTTCCGCGATAGGGGGTACCCACGGGTTGTACTCTGCTCTGTCCACCTCAGGCCAGAAGTATTTACGGGTGAACAGCCCCATGACCTTGCCGGACTTGAGCCCCATCATCTCATCTGCGGTCTCAACGATCTGGTAGCCCTTCTGTTTCAGCACATTGAGCAGGTTTTCACCGTCCTCGCGTTGTCCCTCATCGGATGGCACGGTCAGGGTCCGTCGCCCGCCGCCTAAGTATACATCCAGCCCACTGTAGACACCTTGCTCGGCGATAGGATCATCCATGCCCCGATCCAATGCATGGGCTATAAAAGCTGCCGGGGTAGCGGAATTGAACTCCACCGTGCACACCAAACCGGTGGCCCGGCCTTGCAGCTTAGCCCCCTCCAAAACCGTAGCCATGGGCCGGTACTGCATATCCTTAGGTGTCGACGGATATATGGACAAACCGTTCTCCATCGGACCCACACTCAGGGCCCCCTGGTAGGTACGGACACCGGTGGCATAGGTCGAAGCAGCCGCGGCCGAATCGGGCACCACCGAATCAAAGTTGTGGGTTTTGATCATACCGGTTAATATGGCGTCGCTGGCCAGCGGTGCTCCCTTGTACCAGCGGCCCAGGGTGAACGTGCCTACATTGGTACCATCGGTGATCATCAGGATCACATTCTTGGCCCTACTCG
>SDBV01002092.1_pt1 | contig 29976 bp, 25 predicted proteins | sample 2277081 | NCBI WGS metagenome assembly SDBV01 (sample SAMN10402039, study PRJNA504765) | marine sediment metagenome | isolation source: marine sediment core GS10_PC15, 223 cmbsf | place: Arctic Ocean: Southern Knipovich Ridge | collected 2010
CGGCTGGCAAGAAGCCAATGCAATGCGTCCGAAGACATTTGGGGCAAATCACAAGCGGCTACGAGCCAGGAGACCTGCGGAGCCCAGCGCATGGCAGACAAGAGTCCGGCTATGGGGCCTTGGGCCTGGGGGATATCTGCAAGACGCAAAGGCTGATCGAGTTCATCAGTCACAACTCCTGGGCCGACTATGACAACTTGCCGGCAGAGTGGCCGAAGCAATTCGGCAGTGTGTTTTAGCCAAGTGCTTCCGTTACAACAAAGCAGATGTTTTGCTTTACCCATCCGCGAGCTGGACCCGCCAATCAAGGCACAGCCAAAGACCGGGGGTTTGAACCACTGCTCGGCGAGCCATTTTTCCAAGATATCCAGGACAACTGTCGGGCGCTCAGCGTCGCGGCTCAAAACAGTAAGAATCTGGTCAACCTGAGTCGGGGGCGCCAATTCGTCTTCACTCAAAAGCCATATCTTGGGCAACGGCGTGCCTTTGTGCCCCTCTACCAGCACCAGATCGTATTGTTGAGCCAACACGTCCAATACTCTGCTCAAGCCCTGATGGCTGGCTTGATGAAGCCGAAGAAGTTGTTCCTCCGGACCCCGCAGGAGCATATCTGCGCCGGCTTTGAAGAACCTGTCGCTATCCTTGCCGGGATGGTCCACATCTATACCGTGGGAATCGTGCTTGACCACAACAACTTTGAGCCCTTTTTTACAGAGAGTTGGAATTATCTTTTCGATCAGCGTGGTTTTGCCAGACCCACTCCACCCACAGATAGCAAAAGCAGGCAAACTATCGCGCATCATTGGTCTCCAGCCTGATAAACCGGACTAAAACGTTCGGCTCAGCTTTTACTATAACGATGTAGGCTAGCCAGCCCAAGACAAAGCCAAGAGCTAATATTCCAGTAGCAAGGTGCACAACAGCGATGATGCAGGTTGTGAGCAGACCCAGGCGACTCTGCCAACATCGGCTAGCAGAGGCCAAGCCCACACCAGCAACCAATAGGAATACTCCCAGCAGCGAAGAGGGAAAAGCCAACATCCAGGCTAGAGCTATTTTCCCAAAGAATAGTCCGATGACCAGCAGGATCGCTCCGCGAATGATGATCGCCAGGCTGGAACGTGCCCCGAAGCGATACTGTGCGGCCAGACCTCCTGATCCGTGACAGAGAGGCATGCCTCCCAGTAGACAGACAGGTAAATTCATCAAGCCGACCGAGATAGCTATCTTGGTGGGCGTAGTCCTGTGGCGATTGTTGGGGAAGAGCTGAGCGGCCAACATGGAAACGGCAAAGACGGAGTTGAGCAGGGTCAAAGGTATCTGAGCCAACCCACCAAGCCAAGCACCTGAAAGGGCAGAGGTCTCGAAGGCCGGCCAACTAGGCGTCCACAGAGCGAAACTGCTGGAGCTGAGCACACCTGGGTTTTTGAAATATGTAGCGATAAAACCAATGGCGATCAAGCCCAAGGCTGCAACGGCTAAACGCCGCCTCAACAGTAATATCAGCAACGCGCCAATGGCCGCTAGAGCCAAGCCATCAACTGCCCAAAAGGGTCTAAGTGTTTGGCGGGCGGGAAGAAACATGGCCAAATTTGTACCCTTGATCAGTAGTTGCAGAGCTACGGCCATTTGCAGGCCTCGCAACGCTGGCTGAGGTATGACTTTGCTGAGCCAACGGATTAGGCCGGTGGTACTCATCAATAGCATACATATTCCAACGCTCAATCCGGCTATGCTCACTTGCCCAGCAGTCATGGACCCGGCGATGGCTAAGGCGGCGATGGCCTTCATGGGCTGGATCGGCATCGGTGCCCGAAAGACCAGACCAGCAGCAATGCAGGCTAGGCCGGTACATAAAAGAATACTCCCAGCGTCGAAGCCCACTATCTGCACCATGGCCACCATAATGGGCACAAAGGTTCCCAAGTCGCCCAGCGAGCCAGTCGCTTCGGACAACAGGAATCTTCCGGAGATTCTTCGTGCTGCTCGGGGTAGAGCCGAGGGACCAAATGCTAATTGTGCTGCAACATCTGACATGCTTAGTTGTTCCGTTCCTTTTGAGAATCTCGCCCTGCGTAGGCTCGATGAATAATCTCGAGCACTGATTGGAAGTCAAAAGGTTTTGAAAGGTAGCCCAGCACATTTTCCTGGGCGATCCACTGCGATTGATCCATGTTCACTTGGCCGGATGCAATAATAAACCGGGTATGTTCTTCAATGCTCACAATCGCGTCCATTAACTCTTCACCTGGCATGTCCGGCATTAGAAGATCGACGAAAACCAGGTCGAAATGTTTCTCTTTGAAATATTCCAGAGCCTTTTGAGCTGAACAGGTTCCTACTACGTTTGGGTAGCCGCGATTCTTCAGAAACAAGCCCAGTTCTTCGACAACAATCTCCTCGTCATCGACGATAAGTATTCGCAATTTCTTTGCGAAATCGTCAGGAGCTGCTGCAGGCAGTGCTTTTGCCAGAGGCGGTCGCGGCTTATCCCGATCTGTCAGTTCGGTTGGCGGTGTGAGGGGAAGAGTAATTATAAATGTTGTTCCTTTTCCTTCTTCGCTCTCGAAACGAATATTCCCATGATGGTTCTGGACAATACGATAACTGATCGCCAAGCCGAGGCCGGTTCCTTTGAATTGCTTCTCCTCCCCCTTGGCGTAAGCACCCTTTGTCGAATAGAAGGGAGTGAATATCTTATACTTCTCCGCCGAAGCAATGCCAATTCCCGTATCCGAGAAGCGAACCTCTATTTCCTCATTGACCCTTTGAACAGAAATACTGATGTTGCCTTTACCCAGCGGGTAAATCGCGTGGGTTGCGTTCACCACTAGATTCAAGAATACCTGTTGCATCTGGTTACTATCGATGAAAACCTTACCTGCATATGCGTAATCTTTGACAACTTCAATGTGGTAGGAGCGTAGCAATTTCAATTGTAGTTGGATGCTTTCATCAATTACGTCTTCAATAGAACAGAGCGACATGGACAATTTACTAGGCTTGGATAGTGCCAGCACATCTGAAGCCACGTTCGCTCCTCGCTGGATTTGGCTGGAGATTCTCTTAAGCACAAGAACAGATTCCTCACTCAAGGCCCCTGTCGTTTCCGAAGGTGCTGCAAGTAACCGCTGCACTCCCATACTTATGTTGTTGAGTACATTGTTGAATTCGTGGGCCACACCAGCAGCAAGCTGGCCTACTACGGCTAGTTTTTCAGAGTGGACTAGCTGTTCGGTGAGGCCTACATTTATAGAGATCATTCTCAGCTCACTTCTAGCCATTAACGCTAGAAAGATGAAGAAGAGCAGGCAGAGCAGAATCATAAAGGCAACCGACTTGAAGAAGGCACGATGCAGAGCCGTGGTGAAATGGGTGATGTCATAATAGATCTCAAAGGCTCCGATAAAATGCCCGTCTCGCATGATTGGGATATAGGTTTCTACTACGTCTATTTCGACGCCAGCCTCTTCGACAGAGAGAGCTCCTTTCTTGCGTAGTTGCGTAAAACGCTTCCCTTGGGCTATCGTCTCCGAAAACTCTTTTCCTCTGTTCTCCTGGCCAATCTCACTACTCTCTGTCGAGTAGAGGGTTAGTCCAGAAGCACTGAAAACTTTTAGCTTCCACAGCTTAAAGTCGGTTACGATCTCCTTGACGCTTTCGTTGAATTTCGGTGATTCCACGACAGACGATAGCGGGGCTTCCGCGTGTATCATTTTCGCGAGGTGGTTCGCAATCTGCTCCGTCTCGTATTCTGCAAAATCAATCAGGTGTTGTTTTATCGACGGGTAGGTTATGAGGAAGTTGGAAACTAATAAGATGACAACCATCAGAAACGAAGCGAGAAGAAGCTTAGCCAAGCGGATGCGCTCTGAATGTTTTCGTGTTTTCATTCTGAATCTCCTGCAATATTGCTTTTTACTGTCGTCATTCCAACACCGTTGCGGGAAATCTGAGCTAGCTAACCTCCCACAGCCACCATTGGAGAGTGGGTGTGGAATTCACGATCCGAACGTTTCTGGCAAAGCTGTTCGCTAACAAGCTGTCGCAGAGCTCTTCTTGCCCTTGGTGTGTCGTCTTGAAGAAGCTTTCGCACGCTTGGCCCAGAGCCTTTGGCCAGGCAGGCTATCAATTGGCCGGTACTGGTCAGACGCACTCTCCTGCAGTCCTGGCAGAATGGCTTGGTGGTCGGTGAAATAAAACCGATGATCCCCTTGCGGCCATCGCGGTCCCAGGCCTGGAAGTTTCGACTGCTCTGGCTTGGTTGCGAGGCTATCTCTTTCAAGCTAAAGCCTTTTTCCAAACTCTGCTGGATTTCCTGAGTCCCAACAAAAAGCTCGTCGAACTTCTCCTTGGCACAGCCGATGGGCATGAGTTCGAGAAAGCGAACCTGGCAGCCGTGTTCGAGTCCGAAGCGAGCTAAACTGCTGATCTCGTGGTCGTTGACACCACGCAAAACAACCATGTTTATTTTTAGAGGTTTGAGTCCGTTACGCAGAGCTGCTTGAATACCTTCTAAAGACCGTTGCAATCTTCCCCCACCAGTGAGTTTCCAGAAAATTTTCTCGTCAAGACTATCCAGACTGACGTTGACTCGGTTTAGGCCGGCATGTTTTAGATCGCCAGCCATATCGGCTAACTGCTGGCCGTTGGTGGTCAAAGCCAAATCGGCAATACCTTCACAAGATAGAAGCCTAATTAGCTCGACGATGCCAGGCCTAACCAAGGGTTCACCACCGGTGATGCGAACCTTGGAAATTCCAAAGCTGGATTTTAGTGTTCGCACAAAGCGGACAATGTCCTCGAAACGCAAGATATCGCTGTGGCTTTTCTTGGGCACACCCTCGGGTGGCATGCAGTAGCTACATCGCAACTGACAGCGATCGGTTACGGAAATCCGAAGGCTCAGCTGAGCGGATTTGCGAATTGAGGGCGAACCTTTGGGGAGGCTTATCAACGTTGTCTCCTTTCCAAATTAGGGGAGGCCAGGACGTTTCCATCCAGACCCTATCGCCCGGGGACCATAGCGTGGGGCCTTAGGTCCGTCGGGTCGGAGACGAATTTCAGATTTTCGTTATCGTGTCACAGTATACTAGGTTTTCTGGGTGTCGTCAAGGGCATTCTGGACATCTTGGCGAACATCCACTTCCTGCAAACCTTTCTTGAAATTGACGACAGTCTTTCCCAGGCTGCCGGCAATCTTGGGAAGACGTTTGCCGAAAAGCAGGAGCATCACGACACCTATGAGCGACATTTCCATCGGTCCTAAACCAAACATTTGATACCTCCTTATTCTAACTCCTTTTTATTGGGGAGTTAGAGTCGACTCTTCATCCGGAATCCCGACCAACTTGCCCCAGTTCCGTCAACTCCTCCTCAATAAAACGCCGAGTAACATTGCCCAAGGTTCTGTAGAAGTCTGTCTGGGCGTTCTCTTCCACCTTGGCCGCAAATATCGGTAACCATTGACCCAAATGCCCTGCAAAAAAGGACCGCTGTTTTTGCTGATAACAACACTCTTCAGTGGGGCCCGATTGGTCCTGGGTCTCGAGGGTTTTGTTGATCAGAAAATACATAAACTCCAACTCGACAGCGACGTGGTCTGGGGTTTCTTTAAGGATAAAATCAAGGCCTTCTTCACTATAGAGATTCTTGACCTGCATGGTGGAATCGCCCATGAGCTTACCGTCTTCGAGATAGACCGAGCCATAGGGCGGAGCCAAGAGTTTATAGGGACCAACAAAGAGTTTCGCATGGTCCACACGCAGCGGTTCAAGGTCAGTAACTTCTTCGGCCTTGTCGGCGATTTGGCAGATAGAAGCCGAAGACGTTTCTGTGAGTTCCTTCAGCCCCACCATTAAGTCATCGCCAGGCGGGTAGTAACACTCAGCAAGAACCTTGTAGGTCTGTGCTCGGAGAGTATCGCTAAGCAGTGTGTGTGGGTCCATTAGATTTTGACCACTTTAACTCTGGTTATGCCATAGAAAGCCGTAGATCCACTAAGCCGATCATAGTCAGCAGGGATAATGTTATTGTTGTTTCCACCTCGCGGGGTTTTTCCGAAGACCTTAGCCGCGACCTTTCCATATGCCCAGTGTCCCTGGCCATAGCACTTAGATACCGTACCGGGCCTGGCGCCTTCCCACAATTTGGCTGTGCATTCAAGCTCGCCCGTCTTGGATATGAGCTTGATCTTATCGCCATCTTTGATGCCTAGCTTGACAGCATCGATGGGGTTCAGCTTGGCGACGTCGCCCCAAGCCTCGTCACCAGGATCAAGGTCCTTGAATTCCTGGTACCAAACGCAGTTGGCTGTGCGCCCTTCGCGATTGATTCTGGACTTGTAGTCCACATGAACAAAGGGAAACTCTTTTTCGTCGCCCCACATGAAGGGCTCTTCGTAGTGGGGGATAAAGGCCTTTTCTCCTCTGGCTTGATAGTTGCACGTAGCCATAATGTCGTCAACACTGGTATGGTGTGTTTTGGCGTGTTTGCTCAGAGCGGCTTTGAGGGTCTCGCTGTAGAACTCGAACTTGTGGGTTTTTGTCTTCATCTTGCCCCATCTCTTTCGGAAGGGGTAAGGATCGGAGTTCCACACGCCAACTTCGCTAAATGCCTCCCAGCCGCTGAACTTATCTCCACCTTTGTGCTTGGCGGGGTCCCACAGGTTATGGGTGGCGTACTTTAGAGCGTAGAGGCCAAACTCTTTTTCATTAGTAGGAGCCTTGCCGGTTTGGGGGTCCTTGTATTCTTTGTAATGACGCAGCAGATTATCGAATCCTCGGTCGGCAAGTTTCTCCGCCAAGGCCCAGGGGATCTCGCTTTCGTCAATTTTCACGTCCCATACCGGCTCGATCACCGGCTGAAGCAGAGTAACGTGTCGGTACCCGTTAGCATGAGACTTCACATATCCCCACTTCTCAAACACAGTATGCGTAGAGGGTAAAACAACATCCGCAAAGAAAGAGAATTCCGACGCGTGCGTGGTAATGTGAACTAAGAATGGTATCTTTGACAAAGCCCTTTCCCACCGCTCACTCTGCGGGCAGGAGAAGGCAAAGTTATTCATGTAGGCAATGGCTACCTTGATCTCATTGGGGTCCTCGTTGAGGATTCCATCGGCGGCGTTGTTGGTAACCACGGCACTACCGGGCTTGCCCTTTTTCAGAGCTGGGAACTCTTTTCTTCCTCGGTGATCGATTTTTTTGTGTTTCTTGCCCGCTTTGGCTATCTCGTCCATGAAGTCATCGGGCAGTGGGAATTTGCCGGTATATTCTTTATTGGCCTGGAGGGTTCCGCCAACATTGTCCACCGAACCAACCAGCCCATTGAGGGCGTGGGCAGCCATGCTACTGTAGCCACCACGAACCTGCATGGCTGGTCCACCACCGACCCAACACATAGCCTTGGGCGCGGCCTTGCCAAAACCGATAGCTACTTTTCTGATATCCGCAGCTGACAAACCAGTTCTTTCGGCAGCCCATTCGGGAGTCTTATCCTTCAACTCCAGATTCCACCACTTGACCACTCCATGAGTGTATTTTTCCACAAAAGCAGGTTGCTTTAGAGCATCAGCGGAACCACCTGTAGCTGGCAGATACTCATCCACCTTCTTACCGGCTATGAACTTGTTAGAGCCATCGACAAAATCCCCGACGAATTTACGATTCCACAACCCTTCCGTCAAAATCACGTGAGCCAGAGCGACCGCTAGGGCGCCATCTTGGCCTGGCTTGATGGGCAGCCACATATCAGCCTTAGCTGCGCTGGCTGAGAAACGCGGATCTATAGCCACCACCGTAGCATGATTCAAAACATCTCCCCATCTGTTCAGATAGTAGGAGACCTGCCTATTGGCGGACAGTGGGTCGGCACCCCAAAGAATGATGTAGCGAGTATTATCGACATCGTACTGCCGATAGTCCCACAAACCCTCAGTGTAGTAGGGCCCAAACTTCTCAGCTTCGGCGCAAATGGCACTGTGCGAGATATTATTAGGTGAGCCTATGATCTTGGTCATGCGGTCGTAGATAATGTCGCGCATGTAAGAGTAGCGTCCACGCATGAGCATGTATTTGTGAGTTTCTTTGTTCTTTCTCAGATCCATTATCTTATCAGCAATGGTGTCCAGAGCTTCGTCCCAGGAAATGGGTACAAAGCCGGGGTCTTCGTTGCGCCCCTTCTTCGGATTGGTACGTTTCATGGGGGTCTTGAGCCGATCCGGATCATAGAGCTGCTGGAGGGCAAAATGTGACTTCGAGCAACAGTTACCAAGGTTCACCTTGGAATTGGGATTACCACGAATCTTTACCGCCCGTCCGTCTTCCACATAAACCTGGATCGCGCACCAGGACGTACATCCCTGGCAGGTAGATGGTTTCCATTGGCCCTTTGGGAGTGGACAACTCGGCTTGGAAGTTTGAGCAAAGGCTCTCAAAGGCTTGGCGAAAAGCGTGCCCACGGCCACCGCGGCAGCGGCTGAGGCGGCGCCTTTTAGAAAATCACTTCGAGAAATCTCTGACTTACGAGTCTTCATTAGTAATCCCTTCGTTCTTGGTGAACAGCTGCATTAGCGTCCACTACAATCGCTACCGGCCTTTGGCGAGACTAGACACGTCCCTTTGTATTGGGGTAGTTGCCGGGGTTGAACTCTCTGATATAGTATATTTTGGGCTCGGTCCCCAGATGGGGCTTGAGCCTCCAGGGACGATACTTGCTAAGAAGCTTACTGACCTCACTGCGTGGATCATTCAAATCGCCGAAGATTCTGGCATTGGCTGGGCATGACACTACACAGAACGGCAACTTCCCTAGCTTGACTCGGTGGTCGCAGAAAGTGCATTTCTCCACGATACCTTTGTACCGCAAACCCATACCCGGAGCGGAAGATTCCTTGGCCGAGTTGTAGTACGGAAGACCTGTTCCCTTGACCTTCTTCATAACCTCGGCTCCGGAGGAGGTGCAGCCCTTGATGATAGATTCGGTGCTCTTCCAGAACCTGTGTGGATGGCCGTAGTTGCGGGAGATTACATCATAAGGGCACATGGTTATGCAGGTTCCACAGCCAATGCACTTGGCGGGGGTGTGCATGGTAATATCCGCGTCGCCTTTGTGCATAGCTTGGGTGGGGCAGGATCTGACACAGGGAGCCTTGCTGCAATGATTGCAAAGCGTCGGGATGACTTCCATCCTGATGTGGGGGAACTTACCGATAGTTTTAGACATTATGCCAGCCCAGGCCGAACCTGCCTGAACGTTATTTTCGCTCTTGCAGCTAATCGCACATGCGCCACAGCCGGTGCATCTCTGCAAGTCTATAACCATGACTAGTTTTTTACCCTTCAGGGAGACGCAGCCCTGATGGTCTTTGTCTTTACCGCTGGCGACGTCGGCAACGGCTAAACCAGCCACGCCGGCCCCAACGGCTCCCATAAAACCTCTACGAGACATATTAGTAGTCATAAGAGCTTCTTTCTTTTTATTTGATTCTTGCATGGGTCAGCCTCTTTTCTTACTGGATAACCTGACCGCCGATGACAACAACAATACGCATTGCTAAGACTCCGATCAGAACCAACACCGAAGCCAAGGCCTGGGCGCCAAAGCGGGCTTTGCACAGCGCTAGAATGCCTACTGGTATGATGATTCCCAGGACAATCTCTAGCCCGACAAAGAGCAAGCTAAACTCACCACCGAGTAAGCACCTGGCCGCTGAAGCATAACCACCGCCGGCGCTGAAGAGAGTAATCAGCTCAATGATAATTATCACCAGTTCCGCCAGCACCAGAAAGATAAGGTATTTGGCAACTTTGGCCCTGAGTTCGGCGGCTTTTGAGCCTGCAGCCAACAAGGTGAAAGCGAGTCCACAAATCAGGCCTCCGTTAATAAACAGTACCGGCACCAAGGGGGTATGCCACAGGGGCCTTCCCGGCGACATGGTTAGTAGAATCCCCGTGTAGGCCGCCACCACCAAAGCCACGGGAAAGCCCACGGTAGCAGCGAACTTTCCAAGGCTGGTAGTTTGTCCTTTAATTACTTGCCAGGCATGGAAGGCGCTCAGGGCGAAAAGGATATTCAAACTCCACACTCCCCACGACAGACCGGAAGTGGGATTGGGGGCAATCAAGAGTAAATAAGCTCTGAAGGGCTGGCCCAGATGGTGGAGCATCATTAGCATGCCGATAGCTATAGCAATCGGCGCTATTATGGCTGGGGCTTTGGCCAACGACCGAAGTTCTTTCTTCCAGTAGTACGCTACGATGGAGAACAGGTAAGCCCCGGAGGCTAATCCGCTCAGGAAGAAGAACACCGCCACCACCCAATTGTAGGTCAATTCAGGGACATTCACGTAATCAGGCATTTTCAGCCTCCTTTATAGTCTGGCTTTGTAATGGGCCCACAAGCCATCTGCAATTCCAGGACCCCATTCTTTTCTTCGGGGCCCCGTGGACGCTCCTCATTACCACTTGAAGATGGTATCAAACAACGCCAAAAACCTAGGGTCGTGGCCTCCTGCAGCCACCATATCTATCGCTTAGTCAGCGTTCAGAAATCCACCTGGACGCGCATTACAGCTATGTCTGCGTTCTCGTCGGTGTCGCCTCCGTCCACCATGGAGTGTATGTAGTTCCACATCAGCCTGACGTTAGGATTGAGATACCAGTTCAAGCCGACGGTAACATTCTGGAGTTCTCGGGCACTTACCGGCAAGCCGCTCGCGTCAAGATCCAGATATGAATATCGAGCAGCCAATTCCCAGGCACCCCAACCGCCGTCTTCCCGCCAGTTTCTCTTGGGCTTGACCCGGCTAAAAGTGCCGGAAGACTGTTTGTAAGGCCGGTGCTCGCCGGTCAGAAAGTAACTGGCTTGGACATACCAACCGTAGAAGTAGGGGTCATTAGCCATGGTTCGGGCATCCACGGCATTGGCGATATATTCGGCTTGGACGGAGAACGGGCCACAGACAATAGCTCCTTCGGCGCCGAAGAGATTCATGTAGTCTGGCTCAGCGAAGGTGCCGGTATCCGTCAGACGCAGAGTCCAATGTGCCTCGGGCCGCTGGCGGATGCGCACTCCTCCGCTCGGATTGACCAGACTATAGCTGCCACCGAGGTGAGCTACTTTTCTGCCTTTATCCTCGTATAAAGGGTTCCAAGTCATACGCGTCGTTACATTGTAACTGTCATTCGAGACCAACATGCCATAGTCGTTGGTACTGCGGAAGGCACCAACCGCCCAGGTCATCTGCTTATCGAAGGCGGTATCGCTGGCCATGATGCCCACATTTCTACCTGGGACAAACACATTGGGTAGGGCTCGTTCCAAAAAAGTGACATACTTGCTGCTGGTAAGCTCCTCCAAGCTGAACGGTTCCTTAAAGTGCCCCAAAGTGATGTTTCCAAGCAAGGGCACTTTCTTTATTTTTAGATAGGCATCCTTCAGATCGGCATCTCCACCGGCGAAGTCAAACTGCAACTTGAAGAATAGGTCCTCGTAGAAATCACCAGCTACGTACAGGCGAGCTCGGCGAAACTCCACTCCATCGTGCAGAGTGATACCCAGATCGTTCTCTAAGTTTGAGCCGCCAATCCAGCCCATGTCAGCCATCAATCGTCCGCCAAACTTCAGCTTGATTTTTTTGTCCGCCGAATCCATGCGGATGCCCTCTTTCCAATACAATCTCAAATCATTGGGCTGGGGTTGGGCTTCAAGGATGCTAACAGAGGTGCCTTTCACAGAGTCCCCCTCGGCTACCGCTGTCCCTGACGTCCAGGCTAACAACAAGCTCAGAATCACGAATACTCCAAATCCACTCCTGACATGCGACATTTTCCACTCCTTTTACTTAGGAAACACCTACCTGTATAAATAACACTAAGGATCTGCTCGAGTAATTTGCCTGCAAACCTTAGCAGCACGAAATTGTTACCCAGAAACTCCCGGTGTCCGCACCGGCTGGTGTCTTGTAGCAATGCAATCGGCGTGCCAGACTTTTGAGGCAAGGCCTAAGGCCCTATCGGCGCAATGATTACAAAATATTCAAGAAATAACACGGCTTGGGTCCAATAACGGACCTTTGGCGTAACATGCAGTCTGGCAGTATGTTATCGGGCATAACTACTTCATTAACAGGCTGTTAGGCCCGATAACGAATATACGGCGGTTGGTAACGGAAATTAGTTACTGGGCGACTATCTACGATCTCCAGAAGACCGTCAGGGCATAAAAGTCTCATTTTAGATACTAATATTGAAATTTAGTGAGGCCAAGGCACTTTGTATCTGAGACCTGGCTATATTACAGAGTCATCCGTGGGCATTGTGGTTTGGGGTTTGGAAAAATCCAGCTTACTCATCTTGTACTGAAGAGTTGAGCGCGGCACTGCAAGCAGTGTGGCAGCCAAGGCCAAGTTGCCTTGGGACTTCTCCAGAGCCCAGCGAATGAATTGTTCCTCAAGGTCGTTGAGTGTCTGTTGCATATCCAAAGAGGTCCGCCCTCGAAGATCAAGGCGAACTGCCTGGTCGGTTTGATTCGGCACGGCCAGAAATGGCATATCGTCAACGGTCAACTTTGTGGCGGTTGTTAGGGTAGCGGCTTGTTCGATAGCGTGTTCCAGTTCACGAACATTGCCCGGCCAAGAATGAAGCATCAACTTACTGATGGCTGCCTTGTCTATGGTCAGGTTTTGTCTTCCCAGCTTCATGGAAATTTCCTCCAGGAAGTGATCCACAAGCAAGGGTATGTCCCCCATTCGCTCCCTCAGAGGCGGCAAGTTAATAGGAACGACATTAATGCGGTAGTACAAATCCTCACGAAATTTACCTTCGTCAACCATTCGTCTCAGATTACGTTTGGTGGCAGCTATAAGACGCACATTGACGCTGATGGAACGCTCGGAACCTAGGCGCTCTATTTGGCGTTCTTGGAGTGCGCGGAGCAATTTGACCTGCACAGCCAAGGGAGTATCGTCTATATCGTCAAGAAACAATGTGCCGGCATGGGCTAGCTCAAACCGGCCCAGTCGGCGTGCTCCGGCTCCGGTAAACGCCCCGGGCTCATGACCGAAAAGCTCCGACTCAATCAGAGTCTCCGGCAGAGCAGCGCAGGCTACAGACACGAATGGTCCCTTGCTTCGATAGCCGCTCTCGTGGATTATTTTGGCCACCAGTTCTTTACCGGTCCCAGATTCACCCTCGATCAGAACGGTGCTATCGGTACCACTAACCGCATGAATCTTTGATAGGACTTTGCGGATGGCCCCCGACTGACCGATAATCCGGGTCTCGGTCCGGCTGCTGCTGATTTGTTGCCTAAGGGCCTCGTTCTCCTCCGCTAGCTGCTGATAGTGGAAAAGTCTGTTCAGTTTCAGCATCAACTCCTCGGAGGTGAAGGGCTTCTGAAGATAGTCGAAAGCGCCCAGTTTCATTGCTTCCACAGCTGAATCGACGGTACCATAAGCAGTCATCACGATAACAGCCTGCTCAGCCCGACGTTCCTTGAGGGCTCTGAGAAAGCTAATGCCATCCTGGCCTGGCATGCGCAGATCGGTGATAATTACATCGAATGTCTTCTTAGCCAAGATAGGTTCAGCTTCAAGAGGGTTAGCTGCTAGGCTGACGTCGTAGCCCACGGATGCAAGCTCTTCGCCCATCACCGTTCGCTTTACTAACTCGTCGTCTACAATAAGCAGTTTGCGACCTTTAATTTTCATTTACACGCTCCGAGAGATTCGGCTCCTGGTAGAATAATCGTAAAGCGAGCCCCGCCAAGAACCGAAGACTTTTCGTCCAGCACCAGATCTCCGCCACAGCGGCGCATTAGCTGACGGGACACTGTTAAGCCCAGCCCCGTTCCTTTACCGGGCTCCTTGGTTGTGAAAAACGGAGCAAAAATGCGCTCTCGCAAATCTTTGGGAACTCCGCCCCCACTGTCGTCAATGTGAAGTTTCAACCAGCGATCACGCCGCTCTGCAACAATCTGAATCTTCGGGGTTTTCATCCCTGAGACTGCATCAGCGGCGTTGAGCACAATGTTTAAAATCGTCTGCTCCACAAATTCCTTGCTACAGAGACAGTCGAGCTTCTCATCAATTTGCTTAGACAGGTCAATCCCGCGCTTAGCTAGCCGCATTTCGACCAGTCCTGCAACGCCCTGTACCAACTGGCCTATATTATAGCGGCGTAAAGGGACCTCGGGCGATTGCTGGGCAAGCGTTAGCATCTGTCGCATCACACGATTAATTCGCGCGAGCCCATCGCGAATCAAAGGAAGATATTTTTTTAATCGGTCACTTTTATTTGCCTCCGCCTCCAAGAGGCGAGAACACTCCATAACACCGTCCAAGGGATTGATGATCTCGTGGGCCAAGCCAGCGGCCAGTTCCCCAAGTGCTGCCAAGCGTTCGGCGGAAACCATCTGATCCTGGGCGACTTTTTCTTGGGTTTTGAGTCGGCCAAGCTCGGCTACCATCTCTCTAAATGCCTTGGACAGGGCGTACACCTCAGCCGTTCCTTTCAAAGGGATCTGCTCGGGTGAAGTCTGACCGCTGGGCACTTTACGAGCGGCCTCGGCCAAGACCTGCAAGGGCTTACTGACTATACGGCCAATCCAGTTGGCTACATACAAGGTGATAGCCAAGGCCGGAATCAAAATAGCCACTAGGCTCAGGACTAGCTCTCGCCTTCCAGCGATTGCTCCAGCTCTGGAGATACCCACATGGATCTCTCCCAATTGGCCGTCCATCAAGCGAATGGGCACATCCAGGATCGCCCCCTCCTTAGTGCGAAAACGAACTGGGCGCACTTGCTGGTCTTGGAGGAGATTATTTAGCTCTGTGGGAAAACCGTCCTCAAAGGTATGCGCTAATATACCACCTTCCTGTCCATGAACAAAGGCATACTGAACGTCCGGTTCTCCGGCGACCCCGGCACGTAGTAAGGCGGACAGGGCAAAAGAATTATTCGTTAGAATCAAATCTGCTGCTTGGCTAGCCATCGCAGATGCTAGAGTTCGGGCCCGCTTCTCTAAGGACTCTTCTATTGAGCTGTTTAGTAGCCAGCCAACATATGCAGTGATACCCAAGAACAGGGCTACCGCTGCTACATGGCCCGTCCAAGCGATCAATCTCTCTAAGGTCCAGGGCTTCAACACTTACCTCTGCTCCCGTACTAACTTGAAAAGTGCGTAGGCTGAATCGTAATCAGACTTACGCGGCGGACGGAATCGTTCAATCCCCATGGACGATAAAAGTTCACTGCCCTGTTCTGTTTCGTGAAGAGATAATATCGCCTTGCGTAGATCAGCCTTGAGATCAGCGTCTAAATTGGTAGGCACCACGATTGCCGGAGGCCCGAAGGGCTCGCTGGTCCAGACTACCCGCACCTTCTCTAACAGACTGGGATCCTTTTCTGTCATTGGGTAGAAGACCAGTGAATCGACAGCCGCAGCATCCACTGCGCCATTTGCGACTGCCCGAATCGAACTGTCGTGACTGCCCGTGAAAATGACCTTGCCAAAGAACTTCGCCGGGTCATAGCCCTTCTTAATCAAAACCGCTCGCGGCACCAAGCAACCCGTGTTGGACTCCGGGTCCGTATAGGCCATGGTTTTTCCCTGGAGCTCGCCCCACTTCCGCACCGAACTACCATCCGGTACAATAAGAACACAGCGGTACGATAGTCCCGCTTTGAATTCCGGTTGGGCGAGTAATTCTATAGCACCACTGTCCCGACCATGAACATATGTTCCCGTACAAACAAAGGCCACATCGACCGATTCCTTTTCAAGGCTTTCCCGGACCTGTCTATACGTTGGCCTAAGAACAATGCCCCCTTCGAGACCAACCTCTTGCCCGATCAATTCCACCATCCGTCGATAAGACACAAAAGTTGCTTGGGGACTGACCATTGTAGCAATGGCGAAACGCAGGCGTTTCTCGTCCACGGGCGTTTTGCTTTGCACTACTCGCTGCGACATATCAATCACTGGTCCACTCGGTGACGTCCAGCGCAGGATGGCCCAGAGGATCGCCAGTGCGGCCATCAGGAAGATCAAACTCATACTAAATCGCTTCATTATCAGACCCTTTTTTCTCTGCCTTGTTCTTACAAAAAGTAAGAATGTCACCCCAACTGCGTATTCTAGACCCTTCTGCGGCAGTTATGGATAACTTGGCGTTCATGTCCGCTGGTAGTCTAGCCCAAGCCTCCTTAGTGCCATTCTCATTACATTATACGCAATAGTCGGTTTTTTTCCACTACCGACCCCCGTAGCCAAGGTCCTGTGAAGTTTGAACTTGGGCCGCCTTGTCCAACACTCAGTTCGCTGTTGCACTAGCCGCTTGCAATTCACTCAGCAGCTTCTCGAACTTGGCTAAGGTTTGGTCTGAGCCCATTTGAGCGTCCAGGCTTTGAAGCTGTTTGATTCGTCGAAGGATTTTCTCTTTGTCTCCCCCGGCTTTGAAGTTGGTGCGCAGGGCTTGGTACCAAGCCTCGAACCAGGCTGGGGAATTACGCTTCAGGCCGCGAATTAGGCGAGCCCACTGCCCGGCGGCCGCGTCGTATTTCTTCTGAGCCAACAATATCTTGCCCACCATCCGAATGTACTGGGCTGATTGGGGTCGCGATCGCTGTAAGCCTTCAAGAATGTCCAGGGCCTTATCGAGTTCACCAGCGGCAAACATTGCCCGAGCTAACATCTCCTTATCAGCCACAATGGTCTGCGCCTTTCGCTGGGCTGATGCATTTGATTTTTGGGTAAGGTCTAGTCGAGCTTGGGCTAACTTCATCCATCCCTGAGCCAACTGCCTATCTTCGGTTGACAAATCATCGCTGGTTAATTCTTGATCCATGCTCCGCAGCAGGGCGTCGGCGATCTCCAGCGATTGGGCTGGATCGTCCCGCAGCAGTTGCAGAGTTAGGCGGCTCGCTTGGTCTAGTCGGCCAAGCTCGGTTAGAGCCACAACCCGATACCGCTGAGCTTGGCTGATTAGTTCGAGCTGATTGGCAAAATCAGAGGCGAAACTATCCAAGTGCTGTAAAGCTGTTTGGGGCTCGTTCAGTTCTTGGCAAAACATTCGAACGGCCTCGAGGTGAGCCTGGGCGGCGAAACTCTGGGCTGTTGTGTCCTGCTTAGCTGGAGCTGCGCTAGTGCGAACGTAGCGGGCCAGGGCTAAGAAGTCCTGAGCTAAACGGGTATATGCGGGTACTTTGTCCGGAGAATCTTGGCGGTCAATTAGTTGGCTGCGTAAACCAAGTTGATAGTAGCGAGCTTGCACATAGGACGGATGCTGTTTGGATATTTGCTCAAACTGCTGGTCAGCCTGGGCTAACTGCCCACGTTTGCTCAAGAGCGACGCCCAGTAAAATCGCCAGTGCTTGGCTTGCTCCGAAGCTGGGTACTTGCTCATCAAGCGTCCCAAGACTTTGAAACAGAGCTGTTCGACGGCTTGGCTCTCTGGGCGGTCTTGGCAGAGCTTGGCGGAGATTTGCACCGCTAAGATCAGTCCCGGCTTAGCTTGTGGGGAGTCGGGGAATTCTTGGGCTAAGCGATCTAAATAATCGCAGGCGAGCATGGGTGTTTTCTCTTGTGCTGCTTGGCCGGCTTGGGCGAGGGCCTCAGCGTGCAATTGACGCCCAGGCAAATCTGTTCGGCCCAGCAACTCATCGAAGAATTTTAGCGCGGCTGAGGTTTGGCCTTGCTGGGCTGCGCCAACCCCCATGGCCAGTAACTCTAAAGAAGCCATGGCCTCGGCTGGCGTATCAGCCAAACGCGTCTGGCGCAGTTGCTCGTAAATAATGCCCCTGATCTGGGCGCTCTTTTGGGCTCGAAAGATTTTCGCAAGCCCTACCAGACGCTGGCGACTGGCTTGGTGAGCTGCTTGGGTATCACCGGCCTGGGCAAGCTTGGTAGCCTTGGCTGCCTGGATACTGCATTGCAGATAAGCTAGGGTCAAACGCACGGGAAGTTGGTCAAAGGCTTTTTTGCCAGCGCACCAATTGTGGACCTGTTTCAAGCCAGCTAAAGCCATGTCGTGATAATTCTGAGCGGACAATAATCGGCAGCGTTCCAATCCCACCTGATAAGCTGACTGCTCGTCGAGTGTTTGACTTTCCAGCCAAGTTAGCATTTTATCCGCCTGAGCCAAGTGACTGAGTTGTCGCAGGACCTTGCTCATCAGTAGCACTGCCTTCTCGCCCAGCAGTGAGTGATCCTGGCCGTTAGCGTTTTTACTGGCCCGTTCAGCGGCGACACAGCGGCGCAAATATTCGAGAGCAGATTCGAGCTGCTGTTTTTTCTCGTTAGGTTGGTTGCTCAAAAGGGCTCGATAGAAGTAAGTCCAGCCCAGATAGTAGTTGGTCTGGGTCTTGGCCAGGGTGAGGCGAAGGTGTAGGCCGGTAACCACATAGTTGCGCTCGAACTGGGCGTCGGCTCGCATATATTGGCCCAGTTGCTCGAACCGATCACTGGTGGGCTTGAGCAACGAATCAAGCCGCTTTAGAGTTTCGTTCAGATCCTTAGCCCAATCCCCTGCTAAGCCCAACTCCTCCACAGCAAATCGTCCCTGTCTGGCCCGCTCGGAAACCAGAAGCTTGGCTATCATTAGCTGCCATTTTATTTCACCGTCCAGTATTTGGCGCATGGTGCGCGGCGTTTTCGATTGGGACTGAACCAACTGCTCATAGGCCCTGATCATCTGCTCCAAGGCTTGAGCGCGGGCTAGCGGTTTGTTGGCTGGATCTTGATAAACCTTTCTCAGCCCTTCGATCCGTCCCAACTCAACCTGTACAGTTGATTGGCCCAGCAACTGAGCCGTCGCACAGAGCAGTAATGCTGTTACCAGGGATACGAGAAAGGCGGGTCTCAATTATCTACTCCGTACAAACTGGATATTATTAAACCCGGCTAGGACCACCGCGTTATAGGTTTTGACCATCTGGTCCACACTAACGCCGGCGCCTAGGTTTAGCACTACCGGATTGTGGGCCTCATAGAGCCCGCCGACATCTGCGTGCATGTTTGCCAGGCGAGTGTACAATTCTTTGAAACTCTTAGGGGCATTCTCAGAGCTGCCCATCTGCACTTGGCAGTCGTCGAAGCTATTTCCGGCATACACTCTAATCATGATGGAAAGGGCTGGTATCTCTGTGCCAGTTCGCAGAGTCGATGCCGAGGGCAGCTCGCCCGCCAAAGATCCTTCCTGTTGCGGAGCCGTGCTAATCACCACGAAGAATATCAGCAAATTAAAGACCACGTCGATCATGCCCGTAAGCGAGACCCCCAGCAGCGACTTTCGCCCTGGACGAGCTTTGCGCAACGCTCTACTGAACGTTCGGCTGCACTGGCTCTCTGGAGAGCCTGGTTTTTGGATGTATTGTTTGCTCAACATAAACTCCAAAGCCAGCAGCTAATCCATAGCTGCTACCAGATTCACGTGCGAAATGCCCACCTGGGCACAAGCTGCCATTAATGCCTCCACCACCCGCCCGTCGGCCCTGCGGTCGGCCCGTAGATTAACCTCCACCTGCGGGTTGGCCCGCTTGCGATCCCGTAGCGTCTGAGTAAGTATGCCCACCTGCTCGGGGCTGATCATCTGTCCTTGTATCTGATAGGAAATCAGCTTGCCCTGCTGGTCGCAAATCACGGAGATAGTCATCACGTCGGGACTGTAAACGTACTTGGCGGCGCTGGGTTTGGGCTCGGGCAGTTCCACCGGGGCCAATTGCCATCGGCTGGACTGGGCAATCAACACAAAGAAAATCAGCAGTAGAAAAACTATGTCGATCATGGGGGTAAGATTGATACTCAACCCCGATACTCTGTCCGGACGAAGTCGTCTGGGCACGGCCGTTACTCCTGCTGTTGTCCTTTGCGAGCAATCGCTTGTTCGTAACCTTCCAATAGTTGCTCAGTTTTGAGCATGACACTACTGGCTAGGGCTTCTATCTTACTGCGGAACAAGGCATAGACGCACAAGGCTGGGATCCCGACCAGCAATCCCCAGAAGGTGGTGACCAAGGCGGTGCGGATACCACTGGCGGCCACTTCCACGGGCCTTTGGGTGAGCGTGGCTGCGGCCATTTGCTGAAAGGACATGATCATCCCGTAGACCGTACCGAAGAGCCCGATCATCGGAGCAATATTGCCAATGACGCTCAAGACCTCCACCTTGCGAAAGAGCCCGACGGTGCGCTGCTCAGCCACTTCCTCAGCGGCCTGGATCGCTGCTGAGCTACCCCGGCCCACATGCTTGAGCCCGGCAGTCATTACCGTAGCTAAAAAGCTGTCCTTGTCCGCCAGAAACGCCAGAGCCTGTTTATCCTGCCCGGCCAAGAGCAGAGCCGTGAGCTGATCTTGCTCCATTTCCGGCAGCAGGACCGAAGATCGAATGGTCAAGACATAGCCCACGGCTAGCCCGATGGTTACCAGACTCACGGGCAAGAGGATGAACCAGACGATCCAGCCCCCATCGATGACATACAACCGCAGCAGGGTTGGGGATTGGCCCGTTTGGGCCAGGGCTTGCCCGGCACAAAGAAATAGGGTCCCCAGCGAGACTGCTATACAAAGGCTCTTTCTCATAGTTTTTTGCTCCACAAGACCAGAATTTGCAATATTTCGTTCATCGGCACCGGCTGGGCTCCCAACCGAGGCGAGCATCATTTTACGCTTGATTCGATTTTTTTGTAAGTTCCTTCCCGTCTATTCTGGTAGATTGTCTGGCCGATAGTACATATTTGTAGAACTTTTGGCAAAGGCCTATATGCCCGTTCCACCTGAATCCAAACCTCAGCCCCCCTGGACGGAGCAGGTCAGCTACATTACCGCTACGACCAGGCCCTTGAACTGCCTGGTATTCCTGCTACCCATCCTGGTGCTCCACCAGATTGGCACTCTGGTATTTACCAGCCCATCGCCGGCTGGCGATACCCAGGTTAATGCTGCCCTGGCTATGCTTCGGGGACTATTTAGCCTTTTTGGTTATGGGAGTCTCTATTTGCCGGGTCTGGTGGTGGTTATCGTTTTATTGCTCTGGCATTGGACCAATAATTATGCCTGGCAGGTGCGGGCTAGAACCATATTGGGCATGGGCGTCGAGAGCTTTCTGTTCGCCTGGCCGATCTGGGTATTATGCAACCTTGTTTTAGGTGGATCAGCCCAGCCGGCGGCTGCTGGGGTATTAATGTCTGCCGATCCGAGCAAATTGAACACCGCGACTAGCATGGCGGTGCTGATGATCGGGGCTGGCATCTATGAAGAATTGCTCTTCCGCTTGGCTCTGATCTCGCTGATCACGGTTCTGCTGACCAAAATCGGCGGCTTGGCCAAAGAATACGCTCTGATTGTGGCGGCGATAGCCTCGGCCCTGCTGTTTGGCATATATCACTTTCATTTTATGCCGGATATCGACCCTTTTGACTGGCCTCTTTTTACTTTCTATTGTCTAGGCGGAGTATACTTCACCGGCTTATACGTACTCCGGGGGTTCGGCATTACCGTCGGCGCCCATATCGTCTATGATCTTATTGTTCTGTTCGGGCCCAAAATAATAGCTGCTAGCTCCTGAACATCCCTGCAAAAGTCCATGAGCTTAGCTAAGCAGTGATCTGGTTTATCTATGTCTGAAAATTTGGCTAATACTAAGTTAGAAGTCGGATATCGCCACGTGCTGCGTATGGCTTGGCCCATGATCCTGAGCACCTCGAGCATTTCCATCATGCACTTTGTCGACCGCATGTTCGTGGCCTGGTACTCGCAAGACTCTCTGGCTGCGAGTCTGCCAGCCGCCATCGCCAGTTTTCTACCCTTGTCATTCTTTCTAGGTACCGCTGGGTACGTCAGCACCTTTGTAGCTCAATACTGCGGGGCGAGGCGTGAGCACCGCATCGGTCCAGCGGTCTGGCAGGGAATCTATTTAGGGCTGGTGGCCATGGTCCTGATGTGGAGCCTGTATCCCTTGGCTGAGTCCATCATGAATCTTGGCGGCCATGCCCAGGCTATGCGCATCCTGGAAGTGAAGTACTTTCGAGTGCTGGTCCTGGGCGGTGGGTTTGTCGTTATCCAGGCAGCGATCAACGGCTTTTACATCGGTAGGGGGAAAATGCACACCATCTTAGCCGTGAACACCATTACCAACTCCATCAATATCGCTCTGAATTACTGTCTGATTTTTGGTAAGTTCGGCTTCCCTTCATGGGGCCTAGTTGGTGCGGGCTGGGCTACGGTTATCTCTCAGGGCCTAGGCTTGATAATCATCTCCGTCTTGTTTCTTGGCCCTTCAAACAGGCGTCTGTTTGATACTGCCAAGCACATCGGACTGGACAAAGATCTCTTTCTAAGGTTGCTCCGTTACGGAGTTCCCGCCGGCCTGCATTTTTTCGTAGACATTGGCGCCTTTACATTTTTGGTCTTTCTGGTGGGCTGGCAAAGCTCGAGTGATTCAGCCACCAGCAGCGCGGTCTTTAGTATCAATCACCTGGCCATTATGCCCATGCTGGGCTTTGCCATTGCCACTTCCACACTGGTAGGCCAATTTCTGGGGCGCAACCGCCCAGACCTTGCCCAGCGTGCCACCAGCGTCGCCCTGCGGATGGTCGCCGCGTATATGCTGCTGATCGCAGTGGTCTTTGTCCTTTTCCCCGACAGCCTGGTGGGACTCTTCCATTCCCGCCAGGGGAACAGCGATCCTAGGGCGATGCTCGAACTTGGCAGAATTCTGTTGCTCCTCGTAGCCTCTCACTGTCTTGTCAATGGGGTAGCTATCATCTATTCCGCTGCCCTGAAGGGGGCTGGCGACACCCTTTTCGTTCTCCTTCTTACCGCTATTACTTCCTGGTTGGTAATGGTTCTGCCCTCCTACATCTGCATTGTCTATTACGGGGCCGGGGTGAAAACCGCCTTTGTCTTTATCATAGCTTACATATCTGTTTTGGCCGGAGGCTGCTATCTGCGCTACCGCGGCGGCAAATGGAAACACATGCGGGTCATTGAGCCCGAGCCAGTTCAATCCACTGTCATAGTTGATGGGCCACTGGTGGAGACATAGGCGAGCACATTAGTCCCTATCTAGTTTTCGTAGTAGCTGCTCAATCTCAGATAAGCGTTGCTGAATTTGCCTTGATTGCAAATTTCTTGATCTGACGAAAAATGAAACTGTAAAAATTATCGCAATAAGGACTAATGCCTGCAATATTATAATCAGAGTATTCAGCCATATCGTACCTTTATATAAAAGGTTCCTTTCAAAAACACCTCCAACTATGAACAAGATCGCTACTAATACCCAACTACATGCCGTGATCCATTTCATGCGTTTGACGTAGGCAGTATCTCTGGCGAAAATCTTTTCGATCGACTTTTGACTGCTCTGCTCGGTGCTTCCAGAGTTTTGATCCATCTGTTTGAGAAGCTCTTCGTGCATATCGTTGTCTTTGGCCATGGTTTATTCCTCCATTTTTCGCCTGAGGGCTCGCTTGGCATAATAAATCCGCGATTTGACCGTACCTAAGTTACAATTGATTACCTTTGATATCTGCTCATAGGACATTTGCTCAAGAAAACGCAGCATTAGTACTTCTTGGTGCTCGGCTGGGAGTTTTTCCAAACACCTGTGAACCCTGGCTGCATCCTCGGCTGAAAATACGTCGTTGGGTGTATCGTCCAGCCCTTGCAATTGCTCATCCAACAAGACCGTATACTTTTTCTTTCTAAGCTCTTGATACACCCTATTGCGAGCGATGCGATAGAGCCAAATTGTAAAGGATTCGACTTTTCGAAGGTTGTGTATCTTCGCTATCACACTTAGCCAGGTGTCCTGGAAAACGTCCTCAGCTATCGCAGAATCTCCCAGCAAACGCAGGATGAAGTAGCGTAGGGGCCTTTCGTATCGCCGGATAAGCTCAGCAAAAGCATGCCGATCGCCAATCTGGCAACGCAGTATCAAAACTTGTTCTGCTATTTGTTTGCTTGAGCTCATATACCGCCTTCATTATCTATAGATGCAGCATAAGTCAAATAGTTCAATACTTTTTTTGACTCTTTAGACTATTTTCCACATATTCGCCTCTAACCTTTGGCCAAGCAAGGCCTTGACTGTTCCTGGCTTGGCCACTACCTTGTGGGTATGGATTATTTTAATTATCAATCTGGACACTTGTATTGCGAACAGGTTCCCATTGCTGATATCGCTGACTCGGCAGGCACGCCAAGCTATGTGTACAGCTCGGCAACTTTCCTGCACCATTATCAACAGTTAGCCAAAGCCTTTGCCTCGCTCAATGCCCTGATTTGCTACTCGGTCAAAACCAACTCCAATATTCAGATCTTGCGCATGCTGGAGAAGACTGGGGCAGGTTTTGATATAGTCTCCGGCGGTGAGTTGGCTCGAGTCATCCGAGCTGGAGGTGACCCGGCTAAGGTCGTCTTCGCTGGGGTAGCTAAGACGGACAGGGAAATCTCCGAAGCTCTGGAGGCGAGGATCCTACAGTTTACGATGGAATCCGCTGGCGAGGCCGAGAACATTTCTCGCTTGGCGGTGGCGGCTGGGACGAAGGCTAACGCTGCCCTGCGCATCAATCCTGATGTGGACCCCAAGACCCACCGCTACATCACCACGGGCAAGAAACTGACCAAATTCGGCGTGGACCTCGAAGAGGCTGTGGCCTTTTTCGAAAAGTATTGCGAGCTGCCTGGTCTGGACCTTACCGGTCTGCACATGCACATCGGCTCGCAGATCACCACCATCGATCCCTACGTCGAAGCTCTGATTAAAATGCTCAGCCTTGTCGATACGCTCCGGAGTAAGGGGCACAAGATCGAATGGCTGGACCTGGGCGGCGGATTTGGAGCTGACTATCAAACCGACGCTGCGCCACTGGCCTCCGTTTTCGCCGAGGCCATAGTGGACATGCTCGCCGATAAGGATCTGGGCATCATCATCGAGCCTGGCCGATTCATCTCCGGCAATGCTGGGGTTCTACTGACCCGCGTGCTCTACGTCAAGGTTTCTGGGACGAAGCGCTTCGTTATTGTTGACGCGGCTATGAATGATCTGAGCCGGCCAAGTTTGTACGATGCCTTTCACTTTATTTGGCCCGTTGAGCCAGCGGAAGGATTCGTGCCAACCTCGCGAACAGACGCACCAGATATGGATGGCTTAGTAAAAGCTGACGTGGTCGGGGGAATATGCGAATCTACCGACTTCTTTGCCAAAGACCGATTGCTTCCGCCGGTAAAGCGGGGCGATTTGTTGGCTATCTTCACGGCTGGGGCTTATTGCGCCAGCATGGCTAGCCAATACAATTCCCGCCCGCGTGGACCGGAGGTACTAGTCAACAGCTCTGATTACAAGACCATTCGCCAACGGGAAAGCTACGACGACCTGATGGCTTTGGAGAGAGCAAAGTAAAATGCGCATACTAGCCGTGGGGGCACATCCCGACGATCTCGAATTGCTCTGTGGAGGCACTCTAGCCAAGTATGCCGATAAGGGACATACTGTAATCATGGCTCATTTGTGCAGCGGCAATAGGGGAGGGGTAAATATCGAGCCTGAAGAGTTGGCCCAAACTCGCGGGGCAGAAGCTAGAGCCGCCGCCAAGCTCATCTCCGCAAAAGTCCTCGGACCAATTGCCGGCGACCTGGACCTTTACCCCACTGAGCAAATGCGCATTGAAACTGTGGACCTCATCCGCCAGGCCAAGCCCGATGTCATCTTCACGCACAGCCCCAACGATTACATGCCCGACCATGTCGTTACCAGCCAATTGGTCTTTGACGCTTCATTCACTTCCACCGTGCCACTCTACAAAACCAAGCTCGCTGCTCATGAAGCCTTCATCCCCGTCCTTTACATGGACACCGTAGCCGGTGTGGATTTTGAGCCCACCGACTACGTGGACGTTAGCGATTACATAGAAACCAAAAAGAAAATGTTCCTCTGCCACCAGAGCCAATTTCAATGGATCGAAGATCATCACAAGACCGAGCCAACTGACATGTTGGAAACCGTAGCGAAGTTCCGAGGTTTTCAATGCGGCGTCGCCTACGCCGAGGGCTTCAGAAAGCTCAACGTCTGGGGAAAACTCAAAACCGACAGGTTGCTCCCCTAGTTCGGATATTTCACAAAACGAGGAATTCGCCTCTTCCCTGATCAGCTCCGACAAAAAGCAAGACTCACCCTCCTGGCAAAGCTGATTAGGAAAAACCCCAAGGGCTTGAAGGGGCTTGGCCTTTTCGCCGAACCCGGTTATAATTACTCCGCCTACTCGTCTCGATAGTCTCATTTGGGAGATAAACTAAACATGTTCGGTGATGTGCGAACCAGATTGCGTTTGTTCCCGGTTGTAGCCCTTAGCGCCGTTTTAGTCTACTTGCTCGTTTGGCCGGTGACTAGGCCCAACGTTTTCAACGACCCGGTCAGTTTCATTTATAATCAAAACTTGGCTCTGGCTTGGCTGTTGTTGGCGGTCGTCGCGGTGGTTTCGACGGTGCTGACGGTGCTGATTTGTGGGAGACGACTGCCCGATTTGCCGGTGCTGGTTTTTGCAGCCAGTCTGTGTGTGCTGAGCGTTCGCAGCGGAAAAGCTGTCCGAGCCCACTGGGCTCATGGGAGCGGGACTTCTTATCTGAACTTTGCGGTCGAGACCTTGCTGCTGCTCGTTCTGTTCTATGGCGTTCATCTGCTGGGCAAAATCATTTTGGGGCATTTGACTCGGGCAGAACAGGCCCAAGACCAACAGTCGGAAAAATCCTTGTTGGGCAGGATTTTGTCAATCGTGCCCGAGGTTCTGGCTGTGAGGTATCTAGCGAACTTGTTGGGCACAATCGGCCAGGCTAGATCAGAACATGCTGAGCACCATCGGCAACGTCAATTTTCGTTGGCCAGCGCTTTGCAAGCTTTGGGATTGGCTCTGGTCGTGGGGTATGTAGCGGCCTTGCTGATTGGCACCACCGCCAAAACGGCTATCGCCGGCGTCGAAGTCTACACGGTTTACGCTTCAGATCGTGGGCAGATTATATTTGCCGCCCTAGCCGCTGGTTTTCTATCGACCTTAGCTGCGCACCAGGCGTTTCGGCCCTCGCGATCACTTTTCTGCTGGATTGCTCTGCCTCTGGTTGGTTTTGTCGCTTACTTGGGCTTGGCTTGGTTCGGATCACCGGTTGGCGAAGCTTTGCCCAACAATCCGCTGGGTAATTTTTTGCCCGTAGATTTTCTGGGACCTGGCGTTCTGGGCGGTATGCTCGGACTGCTGCTTAGCCATAAGCTCTTCCGCAACCGCGCCGAAGAAGAAGCCTAATTTATGTTGCCTAAATCAAAGCCGCGGGCAAGTGCCATTCGACCTGTTCAGCGTTAAGGCATGAAGGGGTAGCTCAACCTTTCCGACATCGTATTATCAAGAACCACGCGACAACTTGAGCATAAGACAGCGAGGGATATTTCTTGATTGTTTCATCACTCGGTCTTGGCTCAACAAATTGCTCCAGAACGAATCCAGCATCAATCAGCGTATTCAACCATTTACTCAATGGCCTCATAAAGCGTGGTATTTTAAATTTTGGCATTCTTTTTTTCAATTCATCTGGAGCGGAGCCGAATATCCACTCCTCTGTTTCGCCGTTCAACTCGTGAAAATAATCTCCACACTTCAAAGCAAGCGGTTGCCCACTTTCGTCCTTGACCCACTCCCATTCAAGTGTATGAAAACAAGGATGGGTAATAGAAAATTGTAAAAAACCTCCCGGCTTCAATATCCGCCAGGCTTCTTTTATAGCTTTATCTGTTTCAGCAATGTCCATAAAGCTCATAGTTGCTATAGCAAACTCAAACATCTCGTTATTAAAAGGTAATTCAATCGCACTTGCTACTTGGTATTCAATGCCAAGTGGTTCTTTTTCCTCTGACTCTTTTGCATATTCTATGAACACCGGACTAATATCAATCGCGGACATTATGGCCCCTCGTTCAGCGACCATGCGGGTATTATGGCCTTCGCCGCAGCCAATATCCAATCCTTTTAGACCTTCAACCTTGGGCAATATTGAAAGAAAAGCTGGTGTGTTTAGATGCTCGCGATAGATATCGCATCCCATACGCGCAAGCTTGGTCCAGTTTGCTGCGTTTTCGTCCCAAATCCTGCCGACTTCTTTATGTTTCATACATTTTCCATTGGCCGGGAGTGCGGCGGGTTTACCTACGCCCATCCAGCCATTTGAGAATTTCAGGAAATACCTCTTTTTTGGCGTGTCGGCCAATGATAATGTCATCGTGTCCGTAATTAGCTCGGTGCCCGTTGATCCGCCCAAACAACTTGTACTGCTTTTGCTGGCTGGAAACTTCTCGGTGGGCGTATTTGACGGCTCCGACGGTAGCCATGTTGTCCACTTGGCCCACCATAAAAAAGGTCGGTGTGGTTACCTTACTCAACAGGGCGGTGTAGTTAATCTTCTTGTCAAGCGAATAGAATTCTTCCTCCGCAGCCAAGTCCAATAATTGGGTTAGTTGTCCGGTCGATATGCTTTCCTGAGCCCAATGCGCTAAGAGCCGTAGTGTGCCATCCTTGACGTTGTCGCGATTTAGAAACAGACTCTCCGAGACCGTCGGCGGTGCCCACTTGCCCAGTATCTTGGCTATCAAAGCATCGCCGCTAGTCGATAAGACTACATTGCCGGCTTTTAGGGCAGGGGCATTGTCCACCTGCATCTGCATGGCATTGTTCAAAGGATGAAACATAATCATGGGCACGGATACAGCTACAAAGGAGTCCACGTCCTTGGCCGATTCGGGATGAGTAGCTAGATAGGCAAACATAATCATCCCGCCCATCGAATGGCCAATCCAGTGTACTTTACTTGCTCCACTTTTTGCTTTGACCAACTTGATCACCGCCGGCACGTCATAATTGATGTGATCGTCGACGCTATACTCGGAAAAGATGGCGTTGCCGAGGTTGCGATTCTTAGCGGTAAACAAAAAATCCGGATCAATCGAACCGGTGAGGTTTTTGCGTATCACATTGGCCAAGGGTTGATCGGAAAAACCCGCCCCGCGCAAGGATACCGACCAAACATCGTAGCCCTGCTGAGCAAGGTATTGAGCTAATGAAGTTTCTTTGGTCAAATTCCAGAAGTGGCTGTTGTAGCTCAAGCCGTGACATAGCACTACCGGGTTGAGTTTGGGGTTGGGCGTTATCGGCTCGAAATGATCTACCTGCAGCGCCCAGCCGTCGGAGGTCTGAGTGTAATGAGTCTGGGCCTGAATTTTCCCGGATTCAAAGCCGCTAAATAGCCCCCCGGGACCGCAGCCAGCTAGAAAGGCTGAACATATCAAAATTCCCGCCCCCCATGCCACTCTAGATACTCGAAGGTAGTGCTTCATTTTTTGTTGACTCCTGCTGAGACTGTTTGTCCAGCCATCCGGCAAAGGCTTTGAGAAAAGCGCGGTTGTCTTGAGCAAACTCAAGGGTGTGGGCTGAATCAGGAAATTCGCTCAGATGCTTCTTGGGGGCATCGCAGCGCTCGAACCAAACTCGTGTCTTTTGAGAATCGATAATCCGATCCCGTCCGCCCAGCAAAAGGTGCACCGGCATGGCTAAACGATGACCATTGCGCTGGATAAACTTGTCCAACTGGTAGGAGGCCCAGAAAAAACTCACGCTCGCCTGACGCAGACGCAGCTCATCGTGTTCGATAAAGTCGATCTGCTTGGGGTTGTCCGTAAAAAGCGTCGCGTCTTCCAGCGGAACGTCCAACATGGCTTTGGGTTTGAACAAGTGCTTGAATAGAATAGCTATTTTCTGTTTGACGGGCAGGGTTACCAGGGGAAAAATTCCCGGGGTTATCATAGTCAGTGAAGCAAACAACTCCGGGTGTTTCAGAGCTGCTGCCAGGGCTAGTTTGCCGCCCCAACTTACCCCGGCCAGGTGCACTCGGCAAGTGGGCCAATGGTTCTGACAGTAGCGAGCTGCGCAGAACACATCG
>SDBV01002093.1_pt1 | contig 29948 bp, 24 predicted proteins | sample 2277081 | NCBI WGS metagenome assembly SDBV01 (sample SAMN10402039, study PRJNA504765) | marine sediment metagenome | isolation source: marine sediment core GS10_PC15, 223 cmbsf | place: Arctic Ocean: Southern Knipovich Ridge | collected 2010
AACCACAAGATGCACTTCGCCGGAAACTTTTTCTGTATTCTCTGTGGTCCTCGGTGGCCTTTGTGGTTCAGCATCAGTGCTGGATTTATGGGACGTGGTGTTTTTTGTTGGTTAGGTATCTTGTGTTTGGTGTTAGGGATTTGTCGGGATGGTGCGGGGTGGCCGGGCGAGCGGAGAGGGGGCGCTCCGAAAAAAAACCGGATTTTCTTAAAAAAAACTTTCGCGTTGTTACTCGTTTGGCAGGCCAAACTTGTGAAATGTTCGTCCGATAAGCGAGGTTTTCGGCCTTATCAGTACTGATAATTTACTTGATTTACGAGACGGTTCCGTGTAGAATACTCATATAGAGATTGACTAAAATATAACAATTGCATGGAATGACTCTATGGATTCACCGAGAACGAACCTGGCAATCAGCGAGTTGAGCTTCTCTCTGTACCAACGGCCCCTGCATCCGGAGCTGTTCGACATCTTCGCCAAGCGTCATCTCAAGACCGAGAAGTACGAGGCGGTCATCTGGGTGACCGGCTGTTCGCACGTCGTCAGTGTCTATGCAGGAGACCTCTGCCTGACCGAATTGATCAGCGTCCCGACGCAGCAGTTGCCCAAGCGCGGACTCATCGAGCGATTCCAGTTTCGCGGCCAGCGAAACCACAAATGCACACTGAGCCGGGGCATGAGCTATATGACCGATTTCCAGGTCGAAAAGATGAGCTCCAATCTCTATCGCAAGAGCCACGTCGACCTCGAGCGCTTCGCCCGCAACCGCGGTGTGTTCGTCCGCTTCCCCGACCTGACCGTCGGAGGGCTCGAGCCCTTCAGCTACATCGATTTCGAGGCCCGCAGAGACGAGATGCACATCCACACCTTCCACGCCTATCCTGATCAGGTAACGATCATCAAGACCCAGTCGCTGATCGACTTCCATTAAGCGATTTCAAAAAGCGATTCGACAGAAATGTAAAACCGCGCATGCGCACGGCGAGGTGTGTTTGTCAACTCGTTGTCTGCTGCTTGCCGGCTTTCGCCGCCTGCCTGGCCCGGGCCTGCAGGATATCCATCTTGCTGCGGATCTCGTGCGACATCCGGCTGTTGGGAAAGTCCCGCACGATCTGCTGGCCCGCCTCTAATGCGCCCGTCCACTTCTTCTCGGTAACGGCAAGGGCAAACTGCACGCCGAGATTGTGAAGCTTGGTGCGAAAGACGCTGCTCGCCGATTCCTTCAGCGCCAATCCCTCCGTCGGCGTCAGGTACGTGTCCAGTTCCTTGAGTATCTCCAGGCTGCCATCGGTGTCTTTGCTCCTGACTGCCTCGTCCCATATAGCCAACAATACGCGTTTGCGCTTGTCTTTCCTCTCGCGCAGCTTGCGGGGCATGGCCTTTGCCTGCTCGGAATACGGAAAGGCCTGGATGCAATTGCGGATCTGCACCGCCGCCTGGCTCCAGAGATATTTTTCACAAAGCGTGTCGATATGTGCGATGACCTGGCCGATGCGCTCCTTTTCGGTGGCGTTGCGGTAGCGTTCGGCGGTTCCGGCCAACTGCTCTGCAAGCGCCTTGTACTTGTCCGTCGCCGCCATCGTCCGGAGCATCGAGTATGTCTCGTCAAAGTCGTGCTGGTGCAGCTTACCTAAGACGGCTTCTGCAAGTTCCATTCGCTCGGTATCGCGGAAGGCGATTTCCTTGGCCGCATCGCTTAGCCGCACCGCCTGCGACACGCCGGTCAGAAGGCTGTTGTTTCGAGTGATCATTTCGACCATGTCTTCGAGTCTCTCGCTGTTTTGCTTGATGCTCTTAATGCCCTCCGACGCCAACAGCAAGAGCGAGAAGAAACCCGCGACAACTGCGGAACTCCCGGCGATCCGCCCGATCATGGAGATCGTAACTTCCACCGGACCGGGCTCCTCACCGAGGTTTGCGAGAATCGACGATGCAACCGCCATCGCCACGGCGATCAGGACGAGGAAGGCAAACAGGAAGTGCCACGCGAACCGCCACAACGGCAGGTTCCTGAAGAATCTGATGATGGCTTTCATGGTCTAAGACTCCTATATCCGATGGCCAGGTATTTCCGCAGGCAACTCCGGACCCAACCCCTGCTCCCGGCTACTCTGCATTCGGGCACACAGCCAAGGACCATGATACCGGATTTCGACTGTTTTGTCAATAATTGCTACTTTCGAGAGGCGAATACGGTTCCGATGAAACAGTAATCCAGACGGTTCCATGCAAATAAACGCCCGAGGCGCCGAATTTGTGCCATAAATTTACCCCGCCCGACAAAAAAATCCGCAAAAACGAACGTTTTGCGTACCTGGTATTAGTTGTTGTTGGCAATGGCGTTCAGAATAGCGGCGATTATGTCGTAGAAGGCGTGTGTCCCGGCAGCGATTCCAAAGCCCCTTACGGCGAAGAGCACCGCGAAATAGACCCCCGCCAGCAGCCGGAACGTGAACTTCATGAACGAAAACGCCTCGCCGCTCTGCAGGCTGCCGTCGAGGAGGAAGATGTGATGATGCAGGCTGAACAGTACCGCCGAGATCAATATCGACAGGACGACGGAAATCGCCCTGTCAAGACCCAACAAGTCCTGGAAAAACATCATCAAAATGCAGATCAGCACGAGACGAAAAATCAACTCCTCATAGATTCCCGCGCCTATGCCGGTAACGACGTTGACCAGGAACCCGCCGGAGGCCGGCGCGGTTGCGGTGGATGTCTGCAGGGCGACGACGACCGAATTGGAGTTGATCGAGCGGTTCAGCGCAAGACACAACACTATCAGCGGTATAGCCAACAGAATGCACTCTACGGTCATCGGTATGAAATCCGACAGATAAACCTTCCAGGAGGTTTGGCTGCTGATCTGAAGGCCGACCAGGATCAACACCACCGCAAGCGGCGGCGCCGCCCAGACAAACCGCTGGGAGAAACCGATGTATTCAAGGGTGTTTTGCAGCCAGATGAACGACACGACGCGCCCCTGCGACTGGTTCAGGGCCTCGGGGCTGATCAGCATCGTACCGATCTCGTAGATAACAATGAATAGCAGCAGATAACCTAAGGCATAGACCGGACGCGACGTGCGGTCGAGGTAACTGTCGCGCAGATAGTTTACGAGTTGACCGGGGGCGCCTTTGCGTTTATCATTTTTTGGCATTGCCATTTCCATTGCAACGTAATTATAGCAACGGGGACAAAAAGTAAAGCAAAAACACAGGCACAGAGTTTTTTTGCCGGAGAGGTATCTGATACCCTTTAGGGTAATAAATTTTCGCGAGTAGGCTTTTTATCGTTGCAAGCGACTTACCCGCGTACAAACGCGCATTTTTTTAGTGAGATTGGTCTGGTGTATTCGGAAAAACTGATGGAGATATACGGGCTGCTTTATGATCGCAGCGGACCCCAGCACTGGTGGCCCGGCGAGAGCCGTATTGAGATTATTGTCGGGGCGATTCTGACCCAGAACACCAACTGGGGCAATGTTGAAAAGGCGATTGCCAACCTCAAAGCGGCGGGTTGCATGACGGTTCGGCGACTTACCCAGGTGGACATCGCGACCTTGAGCGAGCTTATACGTCCGGCGGGCTACTACAACATAAAGGCCCGGCGGCTCAAGAACTTCATGGAATGGCTGAATCATCAATCGCCGGCGGGTAGTCTGGATGCCGCCGAAGCGACCGTTACGGAGCTGTTGCGAGAACAATTGCTGACGGTCAAGGGCATCGGGCCGGAAACCGCCGACTCGATACTGCTCTATGCCTTCCAAAGATGCGTCTTTGTCGTCGATACATATACGTATCGTGTGCTCGGAAGACACGGGCTGCTTGACCACGACAATGATTACGAACAGATCAGGGATCTTTTCGAAAGCAATCTTCGCCGCGACGCGGGACTGTTTAACGAATACCACGCGCTTCTTGTGCGCGTTGGCAAGGAACATTGTCGTCCCAAGGCAAAGTGCCGCGGCTGTCCGCTGGAGTCGCTTGCCCACAACGCGCAGTGGCCGGCTTGCCAAGTGTAAGCAGTGCGCCGGGACTTGGCTCGTTTAAGGCCTGTTGTTGGGTTTGACGGCGGGGTTGTCTTTGGCCGGCGGCATTTTTTCGCCGTTGGCTTTCTTGACTTCCATCCATTCGGCGAGTCTGGCTTTGGCTTCGGATTTGGCTTTTTCGGCGGCGGCTCTTGCAGCTTGGGCATCGGCCTGGGCCTTTGCCGCGGCGGCTTCGGCGCTCTTTGCAGCCTCGGTTGCCTGTTTCTGCTCGGCGGCGGCGGCAGTGATCCTGGCCTTTTCGCCGGCGAGCAGTTTCTGCGCCGCGGCGATCTTTTCCTGGGTCTGTGCGGCCTGGGCTTTGGCGGCAACGATCGCGGCTTGGGCGGCGGTGGTCTCGGTCTTTGCCGTGGCGACGGCTCTTTCGCCCCCTCTCGTTTCACCTTCGACTTGCCTGTCGGCTGCCACAATCTTTTTGAGCAGTTCTTCGCCCTTGCGATCGGCAGCGGCCCTTTCCATCTCCGCGCGGAGGCGCCCGATTTCCGCCTCGATCGCCTCCTGCTCAACAAGCGCGGTGTAGGCGCCGGTGCCGAACGGATCCTTGAGGTTCTCGATCAAGTCGCTGTTCTTGATGGGTGTGTGTTTTCGCTGGACGTCGGCGACAATATCCTTGTTCGGCACTCCGCCGGTTGAAATGGTCGGCGTGATGATGAACAGTATCTCTTTTGCGCGCTCCTCAAAGTCCTTGCTGGAAAACAGAACGCCGAGGATCGGGATGTCCTTAAGGCCCGGGACACCGCGCACCACGGATCGCTGCCCCGACTTGCGGATGCCGCCGATGATGAGACTCTCGCCACGACGGATACGGTTTTCCGCGATGGTGATCCTTCTCTCGGTCACAATCGGGATCTGTTTGACGCCTTCAGGAGTGCCTTTGGACCCGATCAGCGCCACGGTCTTGAGCCCAATGACGCCATCGGAAAACGCCTGCGGGGTAATCTCGAGGAAATCGGTTATGATGTAGCGCTTCGGGTACAAGAAAGGTTCCTTTGTGATTGGGTCAATTGTCGAGATCTGATCGATGGTAGTGTTTTCCTCTATCCGAATGGTAGCGGGCTGTCCGTTAAGCACCTGGAGGTGAGGATTCATGAGAATCTTCAGATAGCCCCTCGACGTAAGCAAATCAACGAGAGCACCAAACATGTGCCCGGATTCTGTCACGACAAACTGGTTATTAACAGGGTCCCAGTGTCCACCCTCGATCTTGCCCGTTTTCAATCCAAACGAGGACCGGGCCAGGTCCCGCAGGGCCGCACCGGGGAGTTTGCCTTCCAGGGTAATTTCCGATCCGAACAGATTCTGCACTTGCAGGTGGGTCTCCCAGTCGAGCGTCTGATCGGCATATACCTCTGAGATGAGGCAGTCAATTCGGATCTGGATCGGAGGCACGTCGACCTGCTCGAAAAAGTAGAGGACCTGTTGAGCGTACTCCACCGAAGGACAGCTCACGATGATCTGGTGTGTGGCGGGAATGCTGTCAATTGTATACGGAACCGCGGGCAGGGCATTGCCCTCGTTGTCATAGAGCGTCTTGACGAACTGTTCGTTGAACAGGACTACAAGCTTATCGACCACATGATGCCTGGTGAAGTAGTAGAGCTTCGCATCGGGTTTGCCGTTGATTGTTCCTTCTACAATCTCGGGCGGGTCAGTGTAGGCGCTCGGGCGGGGTATTTGGACGTCGGGCGTTTCGCGGACCACCTTGACTTCTCGAAGCGTATTCCTGGATTCGAGTTCCGTGGGCCGGGCATCAAAAAACCCCTCCCCCGCTGTGCAGTATGAAATCGACCCTGCCAATGCGCATATCAACAGCAGGACCGTCGCATGCTGCGCGGCATATCTCCAATCGTGTTTTGTGCGAAAACGCATCCCAGGTCTCTTTTCTTTCTTCTCCACCTGGCCCGCCCTCTACAGGGCACATATCAAAAAGCAAGCCGCCGGCATGTTGCAATTAACGCAACAGGGCTCGGGGTCAACCGAGCCGCCCGTGCGCCGGCATCGTCGTGCCGATCAGGTCCGGTGCGAGAATCGTCCTACTTTTTCTTTGCTTCAGCCTCTGCGGCTTTTCTTTTTGCCTCCGCTTCGGCGGCTTGTATCTGTTGCTGTCTTTCTTTTGCGGCCTTCATCCAGGCTTTGATTTGGGCTTCGGCGTCTTTCTTTGCTTTCTCGGCGGCGGCTTTGGCGGCTTCGGCTTCGGCCTTTGCCTTCTCGGCGGCGACCTTGGCTGCTGCGGCATCCTGTAGGGTCTTCTTTGCCTCAGCTACCGCCTTATCCTTCTCCGCCTCGGCGGCGGCGGCTTTGACCTTTTCGGCTTCGGTCTCCTTCTCCGCAGCCCCAAGGGCTGCTTTCGCCTTGGCTGCTTCGGCCTTGGCCGCTTCGGCGCCGGTCTTGGCCTCGGCAGCCTCAGCGGCAACCTGCGACTTGACCAGGACAGCGCGTTTCCTGGCTTCTTCCACCTCCCTGGCCGCTAATTCGAGCCGTTCGGCTAAATCCATTACCTTCCGCTCGGCGGCGGCCCTGTCCATCTCCGCCTTGATCCGCTCGACTTCGGCGTGAATCGCCTCTTCCTCGACAAGCTCTGTATAGGCCTTGGTGCCGAACGGATCCTTGATGCTGTCGAGCAGTGAATCGCCGCTTTTTACCGGCCTATGCTTTCGCTGAATTTCAACAACCATTTTCTCATTGGCAACGCCGCCTGTCGAAATGGTCGGAGTGAGAATAAACAGGACTTCCTTGCCGCGCTCTTCAAAGTCCTTGCTGGAAAACAGTATGCCGAGGAGGGGAATATCTTTGAAAAAAGGTATGCCGCGGACGACGCTTCGCTGTTCGGTCTTGCGAATTCCGCCGATGACAAGGCTCTCACCGTGGCGGATGCGATTCTCTTTTACCACGATTTCCCGCTTGGTCACTATGGGGACCTGCTTGACGCCCTCCGGTGTCGACTTGGAACCGATTACAGCCTTCGTTTCAATACCGATATACCCGTCGGCAAAGACATGCGGTGTAATGGTAAGCGAATCGATCACCCATACGTATTTGGTTTCCTGCGTGATCACCCCTGAAACCGGATGCACTGTCTGGATCTCGTCTAACGGAACATACTCACGGATCTCAATCGTTGCCGACTCGCCGTTGACAACTTCCAACTGCGGATTCATGAGAATCTTCAGGTAGCCCCTTGATTCCAGTACGTCCACCAGGGCGCCGAACATGTGCCCTGGGTCCGTAACGCTAAACCCGCCAGTGGCCGAATCGTACGTGCCCCCTTCAACATAGCCCGTCTTAAGCCCGAATGTGGAACGGGCTATATCCCGCAGGGCGGCGCCCGGCAACTTGCCGACCAGGTTGACCCCTGCGCCAAAGAGGTTTTGAATCTCCAGGTGTGTTTCCCAATCCAAAGTATGATCGGCGTAAACTTCCGAAATAATGCAGTCTATCTTCACCTGAATCGGGGGCACATCGACGTGCTCGAGAAAGGCCAGAACCTGTTCGGCGTCGGCAACCGTAGGACATCGGACGATCAGTTGGTTTGTTGCCGGATTCATGCTGACGTTGTAGTCTACCACCTGTTTGGATTTGCCTTTAGCGTCGAAGAATCTCTTGATAAACTGATTGTTGATCAGCCCGGTAAGCTTGTCCACCGTGTGATACCTTGTGAAGTAGAAGAGCCTGGCGTCCGTTTTGTCGCCGATCGTGCCCTCGAGGATCCTTGGGGGCTCCTTATAAACAGCCGGAACTTCAATGTCGGCGCCGGTAACGGGCTTTACCCTGGACAATTCGCGAAGGGTTTTCTGAGATTCCAACTCCGTCGACTTCGATTCAAAAAAGTCGCCGCAGCCGCTGATACAGGCCAGCACAAAAGCGCAACCCCCGCACCGGAATATCACATTCCGCAACAGGGCATATACAGATTCCCCATAAGGCTTGATGCCGGTTAACATAAATACCCTTTTCTGGACCGTCTACCTAAATAACAAGCGCACTTATCAATACCGTACAAATCGGCGGTTGTCAAGCTTAGACTGCAAATATTGGCTTTCAGGTCCACTAACGACCTATAATATATCTACGCCTGATAATTAATCCCTATAGGCAATTAGAACCGCCCAATGCATACATTTTATTGCAGCAAAACAAATAATTCACAAAATCTTAATTGCCGTCGCAGTCAAATTTCTCTGAAAATTTTTTGACTCCACCCCGCCAATATGCTATTGCGCAGGGATGAAGCGGAAGAATAGAAACCAGCTTGTCACGGTGGGGTTTGTCGCATTAGGCTGCCCCAAGAACATCGTCGACAGTGAAAGGATGCTCGCCGAGATAGGTCAGGGCGGCTTTGCGATCGGCGCCGATCCGGACAATGCCGACGTTGTCATCATTAATACGTGCGGTTTTATCGCTCCGGCAAGAGAAGAAGCACTGCGGGCAATCACCCATGCGCTCGCTGAGAAAAAGAAGGGCCGTATTGGCAAGGTAATCGTTTGCGGCTGTCTCTCACAGCGAATGGGCACAGCGCTTGCCGAAGAAGCGACGGGCATTGACGCCGTTGTCGGACTCGACTACCGCGACAACATCAGCACTATTATCGGCGATATTATCGCACCGGCAGCCCGACGCCGTACGACATGCGTTTTCTACCTGGACGAAAAGGAAAAGACGCCCCTGGACGACAGAACAAGACTGCTCATCACCCCGGCCCACTGGGCGTACCTGCGAATCAGTGAGGGCTGCGACCGCAAGTGCTCTTTCTGCACCATTCCCTCGATCCGGGGACGCTTCCGGAGCAAAGACGAAGACGCCGTCATTGGCGAGGCTCGCGAGCTGGTCGAACACGGCGCCGTCGAGTTGAGCATCATCGCGCAGGACAGCAATTATTATCTCACGGACCGCGGCATAAAGAACGGCCTGAGCAAACTGCTCGGCAAACTCGTCGCAATCGACGGACTCCAATGGATTCGACTGATGTATCTCTATCCGGCGACAATCGACGACAACCTCATCGAAACCATCGCCCAACATGACAAGGTGCTCAATTATGTCGATATGCCCATCCAGCATATCAATGATGACATTCTCAAGGTGATGCGCCGCAGCGACCGCAAAGACAAGACAATCAGACTAATCCAAAAACTCCGCAGCGCAATGCCCGACGTTGTCCTTAGAACCACAATCATCGCCGGCTTCCCCGGCGAGAGCGACGCCGCCTTTGCCGAACTTCTCGATTTTGTCCGCTGGGCGAAGTTCGACGCATTAGGCTGCTTTGCGTTCTGTCCCGAGCCCGGAACGCCCGCGGCCGAACTCGCCGACCAGGTGCCCGACGATATAAGACATGCCCGAGCCGAAACCTTGATGCTGACCCAGCAGGAGATCGCCTTCGCCGCCGCACGTCGCCGAATCGGCAGCCAACTGACCTGTCTGGTCGATGAAGTAGACGGCGACACAGCCGTCGGCCGATTCTACGGCCAGGCCCCACATATCGACAGCATCTGCCATATCACTGACTGCAAAGCACGCCCGGGGCAATTTATCCGGACCAAAGTCATCGATACCGATGATTATGATTTTGTTGTCAGCGCGGATTTAGGAATTGAAAAAAGCGCACAGGGGCGGTAGACTCACCGTACAAATTTGAAATGACAGCTTGGACCGATACCAAAGACAACGCCAAATGGACACTGAAAAGAGAATAATCAGATTCGTACCGAACGCACTGACGCTGCTGCGCGTGGTCCTGACCGTGATCTTCCTGGTCATGCTGCTCATCGCCGGCCGAATGGAAGATGACAAACCCGCCAACTTCCTGACAATCGCCTTTGTATTGTTCGTCGTCGCCGCCGTGACCGATGTCATAGACGGAAAAGTCGCCCGCAAATACAACGTCACCAGCAAGTTCGGCCGCCTGGTTGACCCGCTCGCCGACAAAGCTCTCGTCTGCGGCGCCTTTATCTGTTTTGCCCTGTCCGGTCAGCCGAAACTGGCGAACTTCCAACTCGCAGACGGCTGCCTCCAACTAATCCAATGGGGTATGGCGGTCATACTAACCACACGCGAACTGGCCGTTACCATCATAAGGCATCGCGCCGAGTCAAGGGGCATCAACTTCGGCGCCGTCTGGTCCGGCAAGATAAAGATGTTCGTGCAGTCCTTCGGCATCGGAACCGTCGTCATAGGCTGGGCCCACGTCTCCAGACCATGGGGCGACTGGTTCACAATCATCACCTTCGCCATAGTCGTAGCACTCACCGTCATCTCAGGAATCCAGTCATTCCGCCGACCCATAAAATAAACGCACGCAAAGCGTGCCGCCCCTATATTTAACCCCCACGGCAGTGGGGGGATGAATTCGCCGTCGCCTCTTTACCCCGCGAATCCGCGCCAACAGTCTCCCTGTGCTCTTGCCAAAGGGCGTTTGCCATGCGTCGGCTGCATGGACAGAACTGTGCGGCCGTGTTATGGTTGTTGAATTGGCGAAAAAAATGGAGTCTATTTGGGAACCTCGGCGGTACGTGGTTGTATAACAGGGCAGAGAGACAAGACCCCGGGACAAGCTGATGTCGGAAGATATCGAAATTATAAAAAACGTTCTAAACGGCGACGTCGACTGCTTCGAGACATTGGTCCGGCGTTACCAGGCCCCCGTCGTCGGCATGATCGGCAACATAATCGTCGACCGGCATACGTGCGAGGATATCGCACAGGACGCGTTCCTGGCGGCCTACAGGAAGCTTCGATCTTTCGACCCGGCCCGCAGCGAGTTTTCAACATGGCTCTTTACCATAGCAAGAAACAAGGCAATTAACGCAATCAAGAAGAAAAGGCCTTTTACAAGGTCCGACCCGCTCGAGAGCGTCGACTCCAACGAGCCTGCCGAGAACCTGGGCAGAAAAGAAGCATTCCAACTGCTGGACCGTGCAATCGAAGCCCTGCCGTCCAGGTTCAAAACGGTATTCGTGATGGCCGAACTCGAAAACATGCCCTATCACCGGATCGCGCAGATCGAGGGCATCAGCCTCGGAACCGTAAAGTCAAGGGTGCACCGGGCAAGAAAAAGACTTGCCGCGGCGCTCGCTGAATACAAGGGAGATTTCCAATGAAAAGCGAACAAATCCTTACCGCCTGGAAAGAGCAAAGAAGCGCCATCGCAATCGGCGCCGACCTGTCGGACAAGGTGATGAATCGAATATACCGGTACGAACAAGAAAAAGCCGCTCCCCTCTTCGACATGCAAGGCTTCATCGAACAACTCACGAATCGGCCTTTCGTAAAAACAGCTTTGGCAGCCGCCGGCGTCCTCGGCGGATTCGCCCGCGTCGGCTTCACCTTTTATGTACTGCTGTTCTAAAGGAGACAAATCATGACAGACCCAATAGAAAAAAGCAAAACCAGAAGAAAACCCTGGATAGCCGTGGTCCTCTCGGCAATCCTCCCCGGCCTCGGACACATCTATTGCGGCCAGATAGTGATAGGCGTCGGATTGATGTTTGCTGTCAGCCTCTTCTTCCCGGTTCTGATATTCGACACCAACCGGGTCAAGCCGACAACAACGGAAGCACAAAACGGCCTGCTCATTATGTTTTCACTGATGACCGTGCTCGTCGGCGTCGTCGCCCTGATCGATTCTTACCGTCAGGCAAGACGAACAAGATACGACTATCAACTGAAAGACTACAACCGCTGGTACGTCTATTTGGCCTTGGTCGTCATCTTCTGCGGCGGAGCAGTCGGATACTCCCTGCAGATCAGGGACAAATACATCGAAGCATTCTATGTCCCCGCCGATTCCATGGTCCCCACCATCTTCAACGGCGACCGTGTCCTCGCCAACAAAACGGTCTATCACACAACAGACCCCCAGAGAGGTGATATCGTACTCTTTTGGAACCCCCAAAGCCGCCGCCAGAACTACATCAAGAGGGTAGTCGCCGTAGCGGGCGACACCGTCGAAATCAAAGACGCCCAACTCTACATCAACGACAAAAAACTCGAAACGACTCAACTCGATCCGTTGACATTCAAGACGAGCCAGGGCGATGCCAAAGGCACAGTATTCCTTGAGAAAAACAACGGCGCCGAGTACAAGATATTCCTCGCCGACGAGATAGACGGCAAGACCCCCCCGACAGAGGACCTGCAAAAACTCACCGTCGGCAAATACTCCTGCTTCGTCCTCGGCGACAACAGGCTCTCCTCCCGCGACAGCCGACACTTCGGCCCAATCCCCCTGACATCGGTAAGGGGAAAATTCAACTACCTCTACTTCACCACCCGCAACTGGTCAAGATTCGGCACGTTAAAATAAACGCATGCAAACCGTGTGGTTTTACGCGATGTTTGGCTCTTGGCCTGTACTATGGTTGTAGGATTTTTTATTGTCAAAAAAATTATCAGCTAAGGTAAAATTTTGTTGCAATCTTGCCATAAGCGGCTTTAATAAACAAATACCTGCCTTATTGCAGGCCTGTGAATTTGAACCTGGTTTGTTGGAGAGTAACAGATTATGAAATGTCCTGCATGCGAAAATATATTACAGGAAATGACCGTAGGAGATGTAGCCGTCGATGTATGTAAAGGTGGTTGCGGAGGAGTTTGGTTTGATAACTTTGAAATCAAAAAATTCGATGAGCCGCATGAGTCTGCCGGAGAGGCCCTCTTGGATATAGAGCGAGACGAAGGTTTAATTGTAGACCATACCAAGAGATTAAAATGCCCAAAGTGCGATGATGTTGTGATGATGAGGCATTTCTTCAGTGTCAAAAAGGGTGTCGAGGTTGATGAATGCCCGGGCTGTGCCGGCTTCTGGTTGGATGCCGGTGAGTTAAGGAAAATACGCGGTTTATTTAAGACTGAAGAGGAACGCCACGAGGCCGCGGAAGAATATTTTGAAGAGGTTTTTGGCGATCGCCTCAGGGCCATGAAGGCCGAAAGTGAAGAAAAACTTGCAAAAACACGGAAAATTGTAAGCCTGTTCCGTTATATCTGCCCAAGCAATTACATTCCAGGAAAACAGGATTGGGGAGCTTTTTAATCCCCCGGAAAAAGCCCCATCGACCAGGTTGTGGCTTGCTCTCACGCATGGATTAGCTGCAATCTGCCAATACACAAATCCGCTTGATCACTCGCTCAAGATCCTTTCGTGTCTTTTGTGGCCCTTCGGCGTCGCTCCCCGCGACAGAGCTCGGGACCGGCAGGGCAGGCTTTTTCGCGGCAGATGAATCAAAGCCGAAAGCGATGGCCGACGCCCCGGCGCTACTCCACGATAATCGCCTCAACCGGACACTCATCGGCGGCCTGCTTGGCTAATGCCTCAAACTCCGCCGGGACCGGATCGGCGATCACCTCCGCCTTCTCCTCTCCCATACTGAAAACACCGGGACACGTATCAACACACAACTCGCACGCCGTACAACTGTCTTCTACCCGAACTTTCATAATCGCCTCCCATAAAAGATTCCTTGACATTATTGCCGATATACAGAAACCATAATACACGTCCAGAGGTGATTATAAGTCCCCAAATCAACAATATGAAATGTTTTTCTGGATTTCTTTGCAGCCCCTGATATACTGCCCCCCAAAGTGCTGCACAGCAACGCCGCCGCGGATGCACCGATTGAATGAGCAGCACGTAACGAATGATTTATAGTGGTCGGGTCCCATGCAAGCGCCGCACGCGAACCTGGTCAGATAGGGAACTAAGCAGCCATAAGCGATTGCGTCGCTGTGCTGTGGTAAACCCGGCCACCTATTTGATCTTATATTGGTTTTCAATTCCGGGCTTTTTGCGGCAACTTTCGGACAGGGATGATTCGTTATGGCTTACACTGTTTTGGCAAGGCGGTTTCGGTCTCAGACTTTTGATGATGTTGTCGGGCAGGATGCTGTTGCCCAGACGCTGAAGAATGCTATTAAGAGCGGTCGGGTTGCACATGCCTATCTGTTTACGGGTACGCGGGGTGTGGGCAAGACGACTATGGCGCGGATTCTTGCCAAAGCTCTAAATTGCCTTGAGTCCGATGAGCCGACTACCAAGCCATGCTGCAAGTGCGATAGTTGTGTCTCGGTGAACGCCGGCGAGGATATCGACGTCATTGAAATCGACGGCGCATCCAATACGGGCGTGGACAATATCCGGCAGCTTCGCCAGAATGCGATCTATCGGCCTGCGCGGGCGCGGTACAAAATCTATATCATCGACGAAGTCCACATGCTAAGTACCGGCGCGTTCAATGCGCTGCTCAAGATATTGGAGGAGCCGCCGGAGCATGTTAAATTCATTTTTGCGACGACCGAGCCGAATAAGGTGCTGCCGACGATCCAGTCTCGCTGCCAGCGATTTGACTTTGGCACGATAAACCCCGACGTGATCGGAGAGCAGCTTAAGAATGTTCTAAAATCCGAGAAGGTCAAGTTCGACGCCGATGTTTTGATCGCACTATCGCGCCTGGCCAACGGCTCGATGCGGGATGCGCTGAGCCTGCTGGATCAGTTGATCAGTACCGGCGTTGAGCCTTTGACGCTCGATCTGCTTGAGGAGTCCTTAGGCCAGCCCAATCGCCAGAAGGTCTGCGATCTGATAGACAAGATCGGCGACAACGAGGCAGGCGCCGTCCTTGAGGCGATTGACGAGCTGCTAAAGACCGGCCAGGTGGCTGTGCATATCCTCGATTCGCTGATTGACCTGATGCGCGATCTGATCGTTATCAAATCCACGAGTGCAAAAAGCGGCCTTCTTGTCCTCACCGCCGACGAGCGAAAGACAATGTCGGCCCTGGCCGAGAAGTTCGATACGCCCGCGCTGATTTATAATATTACCGCCATGGAGAAGCTTCGCTGGACCATCAAGAACAGCGACAACCCGCGGGCATTGTTGGAGGCCTCCATGCTCAGGCTTGCGCTGAGTGAGCACTTCATGGGTTTGGGCGAGTTGTTGAGCCGCGTCGATGCAGCAGGCGGCAAGGCCTACACGCTGGCGAAGCCCGGGCTAAAAAAAAACGCGCCGGCAGCAGTAAATAAGCGGCCAAAAACCACCTCCACGGCCGCACAGCCCGAAACTGACACCAAAATTGCTCCTGTTATCACCGGCGATGTAAACGCCGAGACAATAGCTGACAACTGGCCCCTGATTATGAAGGCGTTAAAGGCCGCCAACAGCGGCACGGGCGTCTTCCTCGATTCAGCAACGCCGACGGGATATGAAGGGGGAGGTGAGGGGGGTGTTTTGAGCTTGAGTTTCGCCAAGTCAGCACAACTCGCCATGAGCATGTGCGAAAAACGCTCAGCGCAGATAGAGTCGTTTCTAAGTGAGGCACTGGGCACAAGGATACGCGTGCAGTTCGAAACAAGCAATGACCAAACCCAGGCAACAGCCGCACCAGCCCCCGGCGCAAGAATGGACAAGGAAACAAGACAAAAAGCCCTAAGCGACCCGGCAGTACAAACACTACTAACAGGCCTGGACGCAAAGGTAACCGACATCGAAGAATTGAAAAAGTAGCCGCAAAAGGGAAGAGAAATAGGTGTCTGCCCTTTAATTACTCTCAGCGGGCGGGTCATTGGTGTCGGATTATTTCACATTGGCCTTGATCCATTTTCGCCACGCCTTGGCATCTTTGCCAAAATCATGTATTATCAATACACTCTCGTCCATGTCACCCTGCTTGGCAGGATCCATATTTGCCAAATATGACAGATGCCATTTAGCAATATCGCTAATGGTGCCCGGGCCTTCTTTCTGCCGTTTTTTCTGCTGTTTTTCCCGGTTTTTTCGGGCTTTTTTAACGGCTCTGTGATTTGCAAGCGGGTAAGATTCGTCCATCCATCTTGGCGACCATTGACGTCTCACTCTTGGTGTTTCATCGTCGAGAGTTTCTACTAATATCAGCATATTTTCTCTGTTTGCTTCGTGCAATCCCCAGATAGCTCGTTCTCGTGCACCCGGTGCGGCATTTGGATCCTTTATGATCGCACGAAGTTCCATTGATGTACGACCATCCATATCACGTATTTTTTTACCTGCATAATAAGCCAACTCCTGATCATCACCTTTACGCAGGTTTGACAGCCATTGCTTTTCATCAGCCAGCCCCTGTGTTTCCAGCCGCCACTGCAGCCAGTCTTCGTATGTTTGGCCATACTCATAACCTGTAACTACGCTTAAGACATGCCCCCACGTCTGATTGTAGAATTCATATGTTGATTTTTTACGCCATTGAAGCAAACAATAATCTGTTACCTGATCTTTAGTGCCGTCAAAATCTGTGATCTCATGCCTCAAGGAGGGGAAATGGAAATGCTTCCGTCTCCAATTAAACAAAGGCTTCTTTTTTGGCCGAAAATTCCTATCAGGCGTCTTCAGGATAATCATATCCAATTGACATTGCCCGTCCTGCTTTTCGATGAAACTCAGTCCATCGTCAGAAACCAGGAAAATATTAATTTTAAACTCAGGCATATTGAACAGCCCCGGCGTGTCTTCAAGCATTTGTTTAATAGTGTTCTTTGAGTATTCGATCAAAACTTCCGAGTGCTCGGTATAAAGCTCGTACATATTAAGGTACCTTCTAAGTTGCCATGCCTTATTTTGTTCAGATGTGCCTTCGGCAACGACTAAAACAGGAAGCAAAGCTTCGATGGCTTGATAGGCAAATTCCTTCTGTTGCTTTATAGTGTACTCTTCTTGATCTAACAGCCGTTGTGCTTCCTGAACCAGTTTCCGCAGTTCATCTCCCTCTTCGGCATTGATCTTCAAAGTCTCATGGTTGGCGTTTATCTTCTCAAGAATAAACTTAAGGTCCCGCAGTTCCTTCTTGTCGCCGGTTTGAGGGAGTATGGCCTTTTCTATCTGCCGGCTGTTGGCAAGCATCTCGACTGTGTCTGCTATTACTTTCGCCGACTTTTCCATGGCCGTATAATCGAGTTTTTCAGCGGTATCTGTCGGCTTATGATAATCTTTATTCAGTCCGCAGCAAAAAAACAGAACAGGCACGCCCATAGCCTCAAACACTATATGGTCACCCCTTGGGCCGATCATTTTTGTTCTCAATGGAAAAATATTCAGACCGGTTTCTTTTTTCGCTCGAACTATCTGCCGGCGCAACTGAGGATACTTTTCAGTTCCTGCGACAAAGAGTGAGCCCTCCACGACATCAAGAAAGTCCCTGCCCAGCATATCAATGTTAACCACTGCTGCGATCTTTTGTTTCTCAAAATCCTTCTGGCAGCTAAACACAAGTGCACCAAGCAGCATGTACTCTTCACAATCGAAAGAAGCAAAACAAATTGACCGTTTTGGTTTTTCTTTCGCAAGGCTGAATTGTTCGGCTATTTCCAAAAGTGCCGCCACCCCCGATGCGTTATCGCACGCCCCCAATAAAACACCGTCTTTTGTTTTGCCTACATGATCGTAATGAGCTGCCAGGATCACGAACTCATCGGCAAGGTTCGGGTCTGATCCGGGCAATACCCCGATTACATTTGTACCAAAATCAAATGGTTGTTCATAGCCCTCCGCCCCTGGCCAGGGAACCAATCCATAAGCTTCAAATCTCGTTTTTAAGTATTGCCTTGCTGCTGCCGAGCCCCGTGTTTTTGGCTTGCGGCCTTTAAGAGCCGGCTGAGCCAGAAAATGGACATGATCGGATAATTCCTGCTCGGCGATAGACAGGCTAAGTTTCTCTTGGGATACCTCAACGCAGCCTGTCAACGATAACACACACAAGGCTAAGGGTATAAGCAATGCTTCTTTTCGTACCATAAGTTCCATATCCAGGACAAAGCTCTGTATATGTTATAGATGCAGGTGAATTTAAGAAGTCAGGAACTCTTTTCGCAGCTTTTCCCAACAAAACGACATAATCCGCAACTTTCACTTCCCAATCATCTAAACCGCCCGCGGCGTTTCGCCGTCCTGCCTGTCCCGAGCTCTGTCGAGGGGAGCTTGTCGGAGGGCATTACCCCAAAATAGTAAAAATAAAATCGAAAATAGTCAATAGTAAACCTGTCCTGCCTGTCCTGAGTAACATCGAAGGTGCCGAAGGGCACCCCCTCCGGCTAAAGACTAACGACTAATTTCGGCCGAAAAAGCTTGCATTTCCGCCGAATTATGGTATAATGCGTTGCGTAGTTAAGGACAAAGCAACACCGAAAACAGGGGGGGATGACAAACCAATGACCACCAAACCGCCACATCACGTTCCAAGCCAGGAATCTCAAAATCCGCATTCCCCCCCGACCTATGCGCATGCAAATACGCGAAACGAACCCAATCCCCGCTACTGGCGGCCCCGATTTTACGAAACGAACCCAATTTCACCTGCGGCGCACCCGTGGAGGACCAAAAAACACGAAACGAACCCAATTTCGTCCCCCCTCGTGCCCCAATTATGCGAAACGAACCCAATCCCGGCACGGCCCACAATCAAAATATGCAAAACGAACCCAATTCCGCCCGACCAACTGCCAAAAGCAAACAGCCAACAGCCAACAGCCAAAAAATGCGAAACAAACCCAATCCCAGGCCGACCCACGACCCAAAAATGCGAAACAAACCCAATCTTGACAAATCACCAACAGCCACTATAGCCCTAAGTCCTTGTGGGCAAAGGAGTTACAAGGACATTAGCCCGACAGATTAAAAATGTGCTCTGGTACGTGAATAAGTCGTTTGTAAAAGTCTTGTTAGAAGAGGCATGAGGTCAACAACAATTACTCGAATTGTATGTCCGCCAGCAGAAACTGAACGCTGGAGTTTCCGTTGTACGTGTTTATCTGCGGTTCGTATGCGACGTTGAAACCGTCGGATTCGAGCAGTTTTTTTTCGAGTCTTCCCATGCCGAAACCTATGCAGCGTACCGAGGCGGTGTTGTCGGTGATGGCGATCTGCAGATGGTCGCCTTTTGCCCCGACCCTCCTTGGCGGCGACATCCAGCGAACGCCGTGTGTTGCGAACAAAGGCTTGGGATTGCCCTGGCCCGTCGGCTCCAGCAGCGAAAGCTCCCTGACCACCGACTGAGACATATCCGAAATAGTACATATCCCGTCAATATCAAGCCTCGACACGAGTTTTTCTCCATCCAGATTCTGCTGAGCATACTCCTCGAGCGCCGCGGCAAAACCGGCGACATTGGCTTTTTCGATCTTCAGTCCCGCCGCCATCGCGTGCCCGCCGAAACTGACAAGGTGTTCGCCGCAGGCCCGGATCGCCTCTAAGATGTTGAATCCATCGACAGACCTCGCTGAGCCCTGGGCGATGCTGTTAGTGCTATTGATCATAATCGTCGGTCGAAAATATTTGTCGACAACCCGCGACGCCACGATGCCCACAATCCCGGTGTGCCAGTCGTCGTCGGCCAGCACAATCGTCTTTCGATCCGGATGGTTTAGACCGCGGGCGGTTATCATTTCGGTAGCCTGCGAAAAGATCTTTCGCTGATATTGCTGCCTGAGCCTGTTCTGGTCCTTGAGGTACTGGGCGATCTGGGCGCAGCGAATCTCGCTATCACTGGTCAGCAGTTCCACGGCAAGTCGGGCATGGCCCATGCGCCCGGCGGCGTTGAGCATCGGGGCAAGGCGAAAGGCAACATGGTAGCTGTCCAGGTCCTTGCCGGCAAGATCGGCTGATTCGAGCAGCGCCCTTATCCCCATCAGGTTCGATTCGCCCAAGGCCTTCAGGCCGTAACTGGTCAGCACCCTGTTTTCGCCCCGCAGGTCTGCAACGTCGGCAATCGTCCCCATCGCCGCCAACGTCGTGGCGTCGAGGAGAAACCGGCGAAACTCGCTGCTGGTCTGCCCGCCTGTCTTGTACGTATTGACCAGCGCCCAGGCTAATTTCAGCGCGACCATGGCGCCCGCACTGTCGGGATTGGGATAATCTTCCAGGTAAGGGTGCACAATGGCTTCTGCCCGCGGCAGGACGTCGGCTGCCTGATGATGGTCCGTGATGATCATATCGACGCCGAGTTCGGCGGCAAGCTCGGCCTGGCTGACCGCCGTGATGCCGCAGTCGACGGTTATGATCAGACGCGTACCGTTTTGGGCTAATTGCCGGATCGCTTCGTCGTTAAGGCCGTAACCTTCGTCGATGCGGTGCGGAATATAGTATTCGACCCGCCCGCCCAACATGGTCAGCAGATGCCACAGGATCGCGACACTGGTTATGCCGTCTACATCATAATCGCCGTAAACGGTGATCAGTTCGCCGTCGGTAAGCCCACGGCGGATTCGCTCGACTGCACGAGCTGTTTGCGGCAGCCTGTCCGGCTCGATCAGGTCGGTAAGTTTAGGTGAAAGAAAACCGCGGGCCTTGTCGGGATCGGCGATATTGCGGTTAATCAGCACCTGCGCAAGCACCGGACTGACTCGAAGCGCCCGCGCCAACTCCGCCGCCCGGTCATCAGCGCGGCGAATATTCCATGTCTTCTTCTGCATCCCTGCGGCAATAGCCATGTGTTTTATACCCTTCCTCACCGGCAGAGCCGATTTTCCATCAAGAACATCACCGTGATACTAAATGACCAACAGCGAACAGTCAACATGAAATTAAGCACGATCACCCGTACAATCAGAAGCTGATTCGAAAGTCGGTATATCGGGGATTTGGCGGCAGTTCGACGGCCTTCGTGTCGCGGATGTAGCCGCCGAAGCTTTCTTTGATGTCCGCCAGGCAATCGGCGACATCTTCGGGATGACCCTGGATAAGCAGTTCCACCGAGCCGTCAGGAAGGTTTCTTACAAAGCCGGTCAAATCGTGCCGCATTACAATCCGATGACACGTATATCGAAACCCGACCCCCTGGACCCGACCGGAGAAAATCACATGTTTTGCAGTATCCGCCATATACTATTCGATAGAATACGTTATAATCAGCGTCTGGTACAACAATTTTGTTATTAATACACGAGAGATGGCGGAAGAACTTTCAAAAGAGATGCTCCAGCGCCGGGAGCAGATGTTTCAGATTACGACGCTTGTCGCCGGTAATTTCGAGTTGCCGGAGGTGCTCGAGCGTCTTGCCGAGGCTGCCGTGATCGTTACGAATACGACGGCCTGTTCGATCCGGCTGCTGGATGACGAGGCGGGCGACTTGAAGATGAGCAGCACCTTCGGGCTCAGCGAAGAGTACTGCAACAAGGGCGTCGTGTCCAAGGAGGATCCGGTCATTAAGGCCGCCTTCGAGGGTGAGGCGGTTATTTTGGACGATATGCGCGTCGATTTGCGTGTCAAATACCCCCAAGCCGCTGCAAAGGAAGGGCTCATCAGCCAGCTCACCGTGGCGATGAAGTTCAGGGACAAGCCCATTGGGGTCCTGCGTCTCTACAGCCCCGAGCCCGGACGCTTTGACGAGGCCGCCCATGCCATAGCACGCATCGTCGCAAGCCAGTGTGCCGTCGCCATAACCAATGCCAGACTCTACAGCCAGGCGATCGAGGGGGCGCACATAGCAGAACAGATGCGCCTTGCGGCGGTTATTCAGAGAAGGATGGTCCCCCGCCAGGCGCCGTGCTGTTCGGGCCTGGATATCGCTGCGCTCTATCAGCCGTGTTTCGAGATCGGCGGCGACCTCTATGATTTCATCCGGCTGGATGAGCACACAATTGCCGTCGCCATCGCCGACGTGATCGGAAAGGGAATTCCGGCGGCCATCATGATGAGTATGTTTCGCGGTGCAATCCATGCCTATGCCGATGGTGGATACGGGCGTCATTCGATGACCGAGATCGCCACCAGATTGAACAAGCTGGCGTGCAGAGAGTGTAGAAATGGCGAATTCATAACAGCGTTTCTTGCGGCCATCAACGTGAAAGAAATGACGATCACCTACTGCAATTGCGGACATGAGCCGGGCCTTCTTATCAGGAACGAACAAGTAACCGAACTCAAAAAGGGAGGTCTGGTCTTAGGCGTCATGGAAGATGCCCAGTATGCCACTGAAACGCTGAGTGTCGAGGAAAACGACTGCCTGCTGCTGTACACCGACGGCTTGATCGACGCGATGAACTTCGACGGAGAGCTTTGGGGAAAGGACAGGATGCTGACGGCGGCAAAGGAATGTCTGCAATGCTCGGCCGACCAGATGGTCAGGCGAATTCTCGCGTACAGGAGAAGGTTTGTCGGCCTTGCCAAGCAGATCGACGATACCAGCATAGTCGCAGTCAAAATCGACAAGAACGCCAACGACCCGGACTGCGAGTGTGAAAAAGCACGAGAGTGATTTTACCGCGGCGTCAATCGTTCTTTACCCGCATCTTCCTGCATGTTATATTCATTATGACCAATGGCTGAAATGATCGTTACAATTGACGGGCCCGCCGGTGTGGGCAAGAGCACTGTTTCCAGGATGCTGGCAAAGATCCTTGGCGCCGCGTTTCTGGACACGGGGGCGATGTATCGAGCTCTTACCTTAGCGGCGTTGAGGAAAAACGTGGATCTGAAGGATACGCAAAAGGTTCTGGAAGTGTTAGAGAACTGCGAATTTGAGTTTACAGTCGCCGATGACGAAATGAGAGTCGCTATTGACGGTCGGGACGTAACGACCGCCATTCGAGTGCCTGAGGTGACGGCCCAGGTCAGGCATGTTGCCGCGGCGGGCCGGCTTCGCGACCGGCTTGTCGAGATGCAGAGGCGATTTGCCGCCCGACACGACAGGATCGTTACCGAGGGCAGGGATCAGGGTACGGTTGCGTTTCCGGATGCCGAGTTCAAGTTTTTCTTAGCCGCCGACGTCGATGAAAGGGCGCAACGAAGGAAGCTCCAACTCGAACAGGATGGTGCCCACGCCGACATCCGGCAACTGAAAGCCGATATCATTAAGCGCGACGCTTCGGATAAAAATCGTTCGGCCGGTCCGCTGATACCCGCCGAAGACGCCGTTATTATTGATACAACGCAACTTGACGCGGCGGGCGTCGTAAAGGAAATGGTCGACATTATCAAGAGAAAGACAAATGGCGCCAACTCCGGGTAAGGAAAGACTCGTCAAGAGGATATGGCACTCTATTGCGCGGCTCTTGTGCTCGGGCATATTGTGCACTCTATGTCGTGTGCGGGCTTATGGTATGAAACATGTGCCGCGCAAAGGCCCCGTCATCATCCTGTGCAGTCATCAATGCTACCTCGATCCGATCTTTGTGCAGTCGTGGGTGCCCCGCAATTTCCATTTCATTGCGCGTCAAACGCTGTGGAATTCGAGACTGTTAGGGGCGCTGCTTAACACGTTGTACGTGGTTCCGATCAAGCAGGGCCAGGGGGACATCGCGGCGATGAGAACGATCATCGCCAAACTCAAAGCGGGTAATGCCGTGTGCCTTTTTCCGGAAGGCGCAAGGACCGTCGATGGTATGATCTCGGATGTTAAAGCCGGGTTCGGCCTGATCAGTCGAAAAAGCGGCGCCGACGTCGTACCGGCCGTCCTGGAAGGCGCCTTCGAGTGCTGGCCCAGAACGAAGAAGTTCCCGAAACTCGGCAAAGTTGTCGTCAGCTTCGGCGAGACGATCGCAACCGAAGAAATCAAACGGTTAGGCGACCGCGAATTTGCAAAGTTCCTTACACACAGGCTGCGACAGATGCACAACGAACTGAGGAAAAAAATCGGAAAAGAACCCTTCGACTACCCCAATGACACTGGCGACACGACACCACAATAAAGAAAAAGCCCCATGCCTTTTCGCCGAAAGAACGCCAATGGTCCGTCAATCGGCGCCCATAAGCCATTCGCCGGCAAGGATGCTCAATTCCACGATTCCCACACGGCCGTCACCGTTGATGTCCACAACTGTGTCGGGGTCGCCCAGCCAGTTGTCGCTGAGTATCCACAAGTCGTCGGGGTCAACGTCGGCGTCCCGGTCGAGATCGCCCCGTAGTCCTACGCTGTAGAACTGCAACTCGCTAAGTCCGGCAGCCGCTGTACCCCATCCTACTTTGTGCGTGCTTAGTGCGCAAAGCGCGACATGGCTTGCCCGGTACCCCCTCAGATCGATCACGTCGGTAGCGGGTGAGTTGACGCCCAGGACACCGTCGGCCTGGGTCAGAATGACATTCGCCGCAAGCGTCCAGTTCTCCGGATGATCCACGGGATTGCCCGGGTCGGGCACGGTTGAGACAAAGATGTCGGTCTCCTTAAAGTCGTACCGATTCCAGCCCCAGGCCTCGTTGGCATTCCAGACCTGCACTTCGGTAAGTGTGTATGTCCCGCCCAGATCCACCACGATCCATCTGTCAAGTTCCACACCGTCAGTGAACCACGAGCCCCTCGAACTGCTGTGCTCGAACTCGTTGATCATCCCCGTGCGGTCGACAACGTCCATAGGATCCGGATACGAAGCGTGCCCGCTCGACGCCGTCGCCGAAACCTGATAAGGCGGAATAAGAATCCTGGTGTAACTGTCGTCGATTGTCTTATCGATCTCCTCATCGATCGCCCGCAACAGCGAGGTGTCATCCTGTGTGTCGTGAGACAACTCCCATATCATCACGCCGGCGTGCCCGGTGTTCATCGCGTAAGATGTCTTCTGTCGCACGGTGTCGATACCGTTGAAACTGATCCCCGCAATCTCGTCAATATCCGGAGCCGGCTGATGCGTATCCATGATATTGCGGTAGGAATAGGTCCGCTCACCGTCACCGCCATAGAATGGAATGCCCAACATCAGCTTGGCGCGCGGTGCGCCGTACTCGGCCCAGTGATTGAGCGATCTGACGGCATGTTGAAACGTCGAATGGGGATGGCCGAAATTGTAGACCATGACGTTGAGCCAGTCTACATACTCGATCGCCCACGGCATCAGGTCGTCGCCTACAGGATACACCGCGGCGGTAAGCAGCATATCGTGGGCCTTGAGCAATCCGTTCAATTCCCGCACTAACACCGAGTAGTTGTGTCGATCGTCGTCGGAATAGGCCTGCTCCCAATCCAGGTCCACCCCGTCAAGGCCGTAGTCCAGGCAATACTGCGTAATCTTCTGCGCAAAGCTGCTCCGCGCCACGGGATCGGCCGCCATAATGCCGAACACGCTCGAGAAACCCGTCACACAAATCTGGGCCTCTACGCCCTGACTGTGCGCAAGGCTGACGAGTTGCGCCTGGTCGCCGAAGCGAATGTGGCTCGTATCGAGATCGCCGTTTTCATAGACGCTGAGCGAAAAATAGATGATATTAGTCAGGGCGTTGTATCGAATGTCTTCTATGGGAAGCCCACCCGATCTGTAATACGGGTAATAAGCGACCACACGTGGATTGCGATTGATTTGCGCTGCACGACCCCCCACCGGGCAGGCCATAACCACGCCGATGACAACTGCGACCGCAATCCTTGCGCGAAGTTGACAGATGCGATCCTTATTCACACAAAATCCCAGTCGATTCTCCACAGGACCCTCCCGCTACCAAAACTTCATTATGCCATAACCGCACAAAATAATCAAGTGAAAACTCCATCTGAAGTGCAACCTCCTTGCAAACTAAAGCTGAATTCCATATACTTGCCGGTATGATTTTCATCCTACTGAACGAAGGTGATCGATGAACGTGCTGGTAGCCGAAAAATGTGGCTTTTGCCTCGGTGTCAAGAACGCCATCACTCTTGCAAGAGAAACGTTGGAGGAGCAAAAGAAAGTGTACAGCCTCGGTCCGATCATTCATAACAGAGAAGTAGTGGATGAATTGGCTCGGGCAGGCTTGGAAACCATTGATTCGGTTGATGAAATCTCCTCGGGTACTGTCCTGATCCGGTCACATGGTGCGACAAGAGAGCAATTTCAGCAAATCAGCGAAAAAGGGCTGAACCTTGTCGACGCAACGTGCGTCCTCGTCAAGAGGCTCCAGAAGATAAGCCAAACACTCAACGAAGACGGTTACAAAGTCGTCATAATCGGAGATGAAGAGCATCCCGAAGTCCAGGCCATTGTCGGACATGCTGATAACGTTGCCGTCATAGGCACCGAGGCTGATTTACATAAGCTCTCCGGCCACGGGAAGTTAGGAGTGATTTGTCAGACCACCCAGAGCCCGGACCACTTTGCAAGGATGGTCGGGGAAATCATTAAAAAAGGCTTTACTGAACTTAAAATCATCAATACCCTCTGCAGAGAGGCCATAAAAAGGCAGCAATCCGCCATCAAACTGTGCAAACAAGTCGATATCATGTTCGTATTAGGGGGGCTCAACAGTGCAAATACAAAAAAGCTTGCCGAATTGTGCAAAAAATACAATAATATAACGTTTCATTTGCAAAACTGGGATGAACTTGATAAAAGTATCCTGTGCGGCAAGAAAACCGCAGGCGTCACCGCCGGGGCCTCGACGCCCAACCGGGTGATAGATGAGTTTGTCGAGAAACTCTCTGCTTATGACACTGACTGCGGCGATGAGGCGGATTAGAGATTCAGCAATGTCAAAGTTGCATTGGCTGTGTGGGTCAGTGCGTTTTTTTGTTATTAACTTTGTAGAGCCGTTTTTTAATGGCTTGTCGGCGTGAATGTGGGGCGCCGACGAGTCGGCCTAACAGACTCCACAACATTAAGGTGTAATTCTTATGGTAAGCAGAAACATTATCAGGCAATTAGGTCTCAGCGAAGAACAAGTCGATCTGGAAGTCAGCAAGCTCTTTGACGAAGAGCTTCAGCAAGTGCTCAATGATGCACTCGACCAAAAGGTCAACGCCCTGACGCCGGGAACCATCATCAAGGGCAAGATCGTAACACAATTAGGCAATGACGTCATTGTCGAACTCGGTCTCAAAAGCGAAGGTATTGTCCCCGCCTCTGAGTTCGATGACCCCGAAGAAATCGTCGAGGGAAAAGAAATCGAAGTACTCCTTGAGGAAGTTGACGCAGAGGGAGGCATTCTTCTCAGCAAGAGAAAGGCCGACCGAATCAGAGGCTGGGAACGCATAATTGAAACGAACAGCGAAGGCGATATCGTTACGGGAAAAGTCACCCGCAGAATCAAGGGCGGCCTGCTTGTGGACATCGGCGTGCCCGTCTTTCTGCCCGCCTCTCAGGTCGATATCCGCAAACCCGGCGATATCAGCCGATTCATCGGGCGGGAGATCGACTGCAAGATACTCAAGATCGACACCGAAAACCACAATATCGTTGTCTCGAGGCGCAAACTCATCGAGGAAGAACGCCTCAGCAGCAAGATTAAGATACTCGACGAAATTGAGGTCGGGCAGTTGCGCAAGGGCATGGTCAAGAACATTGCGGATTTCGGCGTATTCGTCGATCTCGGAGGCCTCGACGGTCTCCTGCACATCAGCGACCTGAGCTGGGGAAGAATCACTCATCCCTCCGAGGTTGTGCAACTCGACCAGGAACTCGAATGCGTCGTCATCGGCGTCGACAAGGCGAACGAAAAGATCTCGCTCGGACTCAAACAGAAAGTTCGGAGCCCATGGGAAACCGTCGAAGAGCGTTATCCGGTCGGATCGAGAATCAAGGGAACCATCGTCAATATCATGAACTACGGCGCGTTCATCAGGCTCGAAGAGGGTATCGAAGGGCTTGTCCACATCAGCGAAATGAGCTGGACCAAACGAATTGCACATCCCGCCGACATACTCAACCTGAACGACGAAACCGAAGTCGTCGTGCTCGATGTAAACAAGGGCAAACAGGAGATATCCCTCGGCATCAAGCAGCTTGAAACCAATCCATGGACCGTTGCCGCCCAGAAGTATCCTCCGGGAACCATCGTTACCGCCAGGGTGACCAGCCTGACCAACTACGGCTCTTTTGTTGAGATCGAGCCCGGTATTGACGGTTTGATCCATATTTCCGATCTGAGCTGGACCAAGAAGTTTAACCATCCTTCTGAGGCTATGGAAAGAGGACGTGAGATCAAATGCCTTGTGCTGGATGTCAACGAGGAAAAGCACCGTGTCTCACTCGGCATCAAGCAATTGACTGAGGACCCATGGCTCAGGGCGATTCCTGAGAAGTATATTCCGGGGCAGATCGTCAAGGGCGCGGTCACCAAGCTGACCAATTTCGGCGTCTTTGTCGAACTGGAACCCGACCTCGAAGGCCTGCTCCACATCTCCGAACTTGCCGACCACAAGATCAACTCGCCCCAGGAGGTTGTCAGCATGGGCCAGGAACTGGAGATCAAGATCCTTCGGGTGGACACCGATTCGCGAAAGATCGGGCTCAGCCTGCGAAGGGTCCAGTGGGCTGCAGAGGAACAGAAGAAGAAGTCCCAGGGACAGGGCGAAGAGCCCGACGCAAAAGTACAAGCCAGACGCGGCGGACTGGATGGCTCGCTCATGCCTGAACTGGCTATCGTAACGACCAGTCCGATAAAACAGCCGGAAGCCGGCGGAGAGCCGGAGGCAAAGCCCGAAGAAGCGAAAGAGCAAGCACAACCCGAAGCGGAGCAGGCACAGCCCGAACCGGAACAAGCGCAAGCCGAAGCAGAGCAGGCACAGCCCGAACCGGAACCAGCGCAAGCCGAAGCAGAACAGGCACAACCCGAACCGGAACCAGCGCAAGCCGAAGCAGAACAGGCACAACCCGAACCGGAACAAGCCGAAGCCGAACAGCAGGCACAACAGGAGACTCCCCAAGTTTCGGCGGAGGAGTCCAAGGAGACAACGGATGGTGAAAATCCCACCTCGGAGGATAAGCAGCAGGATTCGCAATAGGTCAGGCATCAAGGGCTGGGTCCAAGCCATATACTCTAAACCTGAGCCTTGAATTTGCCGATAAACTATGGGATGTACCATCGAAAGTACGGTCGGAACGTCCCATAAAAAGGGCCTCTGTGCCTGTGCGGCAAATCGGCTCATCAGGTCCTGCAAACGGCAAGTTCGCCTGGGAGATATGTGTATGGCATTTGACGCGACAATAAGAGAATACCTCAAGGAAATCGACGAGTCCGCGCTGCTCAGTTGGGAAGAGGAAAAGGAACTGGCCTATCGAGTCATTGAAGACAACGACCCTGAAGCCAGGCATCGCCTCGTCAGCAGCAATCTCAGGCTCGTGGTCAACATCGCAAAGAGATTCTCCGGCAGGAGTCTGACCCTTGGCGACCTCATCGAAGAGGGCAATCTCGGTCTTATCCGGGCCGTCGACACGTTTGACCCGGAACACGGCGTGCGATTCAGCACATATTCTTCATGGTGGATCAAGCAGGCAATCAAGAGATCTATCCTGGCAAATGCCCAGCCGATCCATATACCAACCTACATGGTCGAGTTGATCAACCACTGGCGATATACCGCCTCTGTGCTCGAACCACAGTTGGGCAGGTCGCCGACCGTTGAGGAAATGGCAGAAACCATGAAACTGCCCCTCCGCAAGGCCACGGCTATTCAACAGATCGTCTCCGTGGTAAACGCCGGCTTCCATGGAGACGGGACCGACGAGAATCCCGGTCTGGATGAAACGATTCGGGATAACAAGGTCACTTTGCCGGAGGACGAACTCGGCACCGACGAAGAACTCGAAAAAGCCGTTCGATTGCTCGCGGAAATCGATGCCAGGGAAGCCGAAGTTTTGAAACTGCGGTTCGGACTCAGCGGACAACAGGAAATGACGCTCAAGCAAATCGGCAAGAGGCTGAACCTGACCAGAGAAAGAGTTCGACAGATACAGCGCGACGCGCTTGAACGACTCAACGAACTGATGACCTCATAGCGACATGGATACAACATGGAGGTTACTCGAATGTCAACGGAGAGCATGAATCTCAAAGCATACATTCGCGATATACCCGATTTCCCCAAAGCCGGCATACTGTTTCGCGACATCACGCCTTTGCTGGCGAACAAGACCGCCCTGGCCCAGGCAGTCAGCGCCTTGACAAAGCCCTTCAAAAACACCGGTATAGACTATGTTGCGGCAGTGGAAGCCAGGGGTTTCATTTTTGGATCGGCGGTGGCAAAGGAACTCAATGCCGGTTTCATAC
>SDBV01002094.1_pt1 | contig 29947 bp, 32 predicted proteins | sample 2277081 | NCBI WGS metagenome assembly SDBV01 (sample SAMN10402039, study PRJNA504765) | marine sediment metagenome | isolation source: marine sediment core GS10_PC15, 223 cmbsf | place: Arctic Ocean: Southern Knipovich Ridge | collected 2010
ACCTTAACCTGAATTTAAAACCTGTATCATTTATATTAAACCGTGCATCAATCTTTTTTGATGTTATAATTATCTCTATGGACATTGTTCATGCAAGGGGACTTGTAAAAGATTACGGCACTCTCAGGGCTGTGGACGGCATAGATTTTAAAATACAAAAAGGCGAGTGCTTTGGCTTTCTTGGACCAAACGGCGCGGGCAAGACAACTGCAATGGGAATTATTTATTGTTTTATGCCGCCGACTTCGGGAGAGGTAAAGGTTTTCGGGATAAATGTGAGGGAAAACCCTGCTGAGATTAAATCAAAAATCGGTGTTATGCCACAGGAGAATAATCTCGACCCTGACCTTACAGTATTTGAAAACCTGATTGTCTATGCAAGGTATTTTGATATCCTGAAGAGAGATTCATCTCCCAGGGCATGGGAGCTTCTTGATTTTGTAGGGCTTAAGGAAAAGGCGCATGTACGCATCAGGGACCTGTCAGGAGGAATGAAACGCAGTCTTCTGCTTGCAAGGGCATTAATAAACAACCCTGAATTATTAATACTTGATGAGCCGACTACAGGCCTTGACCCGCATAGCAGACATTCTGTCTGGGATAAACTTAATTATCTTAAGTCTAAAAAAACCACCTTAATACTAACAACGCATTATATGGAAGAAGCAGAGAAACTCTGTGACAGGGTTGCTATTATGAATTCAGGGAAAATAGTGGTGATTGAGACGCCTTCTCGGCTCATGAATATACACGGCGGCAATCTTGAAGATGTATATTTAAAATTGACCGGTACACGACTCAGGGAGGAGAGGCATTGAAAATTAAAAAAGCATTCAGGGTCTGGCAGAGAAATTTTACTGTCTATACCAAACTCTATAAGTCAAGCCTGGTACTTAATTTTGTCGAGCCGGTTCTTTACCTGTTTGCCCTTGGTTTTGGTCTTGGCGCCTTTATAAAAGAAATCAACGGGGTCCCTTATATTAATTTCATAGCGCCGGGAATTATTGCATCTTCAACCATGTTTGCCACTGCCTCAGAATGCTCATACGGTACTTATGTAAGAATGACCTATCAGAAAACATTTGACGCCATACTTGCAACACCTGTAAATATTGACGACCTTGTGGCCGGCGAGCTCATGTGGGGCGCTGCTAAAAGCGTTCTCTACGGCACAATAATTATGATAGTACTGTTTATGTTCGGGCTTATAGAATCGCCATTATTAATCGTTGCCATCCCTGTCCTTTTTGTCAGCGGGCTGATTTTTGCCGAGATATCTGTTATAGCCGCAGCACTTGTTCCGGGAATAGATTCTTTCAGTTATTTCTTTACTATTCTGTTAACACCGATGTTTCTTTTTTCAGGCATTTTTTTCCCTCTTGACGTTCTGCCGCCTGTTGCTTCAAAAATAGCCTTTTTTACTCCTCTTTATCATCTGGTCAATATCTGCCGTTCATTTTCCTCAGGGTCTTTACATAACGCCATATGGGACATTGTGTGGCTTCTTGCTGTTGTTGCACTTCTCGCTCCCTTACCCTTCAGGCTGATGCGCAGGAGAATAATAAAATAAGATAAAGAACGCAGATTATTAAAATCCCCTGAACAGCCACCTCTTCGGATTCCAGAAATGTATAAGCCTCTGTGTAAAATTAATATCCTTAACAGTGGATGCAACTTCTTCAATCTTGCCGCGATTTTTCTCTATCTCTCTGTCCCGGGACCTTGCGAGACCGCCATCAGCAATGAAATGCCTTATTTTCTCAAGTTCACCGCCGTCCAGCCATACACCATGCCTCCCGCACCTGTCAATCATTATCCCTGATATTCTGCTAAAATTTTTTCGATTCATAAGCTTTCCGCACCGCACACACGGTATATATCCCCCGAGATTTTTAAAAGTCGCTCTCTGATATTCAGTATCAAAATTACTTTTTTTGTATACTTCAGATTCTCTGGTAACAAGGTGAAACTTGACCTTATCAAGCCACATGCCTCCACACCCGGAACAGATTTCAAATTTGTCGTCTTTGCCGGAATGAACTTTAAGAGGAGATGTACACCTTGGACAAACAGCTGGAATGGTCTTGCTCTTTTCACGGACATGTCCCCCGCAAACAGGACAGGTCGTATATTTTATATTTATACTCTTTTTGCAATGACTACATTTTTTGGTTTTCGGCATATTATCCCTCCCTTTAAATCTCTTCCCTCTTTGAAACAACAAGGCTTTTTAATGTTTTATCCCCAAGGCTGTTACTAATTGCCTCATCCAGCATTTTCATGACTTCGTCAATCTCCGGTATAGAATAAATCTTTTTTTCAACAGCATATGTCTCTTTTTCATTTGCTCTGACAGACCTTAGGAATTCCTTCAGTGTTATTGTATCAATATCCCTTGCAGGAGAATAAGCCGGTGGGTCATCATGAGTTTCTATAATCAGATTATTCTGTTCAAGGACTTTGAGAACATCATAAATCGGCTCTACAGGCAGGTCCATGCGTTCAACAAGCGAGTTAAGCGACCAGGGCTTTTTATTATGGTGAAAATTATAGCATATAAGGAACATGACCGAAAACGCGAGTTTCTCTCTGAGCCTGTTGCTTAAACTAAACACCTCTTTTTTGGCTGTAAGAAACTGCGGGTACTGATGGTAGAAAGAGATCTGGCCTCCTACAAGTACTATGAGCCAGCTTAAGTACACCCATATCATGAACATTATAAGTATGGCAAATCCTGAATAAACTGCGGCATACTTTGTTGATGACACAATAAAAGAAGCAAACGCCCACCCTGTAGTTTCCCAGAGCACACCTGCTAAAACACCACCAAACAGTGCAGACCTGAATTTTACTTTTGTGTTCGGGATAAAAACATAGATGAACGTAAATGTAGAACAAATTAGAATATAAGGAAAAATTTTAACCACAAAGTAGAAAAATGAACCGAATGGCTCAATGGAAATAAGCTTTTGTACCATTGTGGTGCTCATGAAAGAAGTGGTAAGGCCGATTGCAGTGAATACAAGCACAGGACCTATAATCATTACACTGATATAATCGCTGAACTTGCGTGCAAGGCTTCTTGATTTATTTATCCTCCATATGGAGTTAAAGGCATTTTCTATCTTCTGGATAACTGATATAATGGTATAAATCAGAAGTACCAGGCCAATAGAGCCAAGCACACCGACCTTCATATTCTCTACAAAACCTATAATCTTAAAAGTTATCTCTTCTCCCCTGTCTCCAAGAGGCGCAAGAAATTTCAGGAGAAAAGGCTCAACTATCTGATTATGAACACCAAAGGCCTTAAGCACGGAAAAGCTGATTGCAAGCAGGGGGACAATGGAAAGGAGCGTTGTGTAGACAAGGCTCATTGCCCTGAGGGTAAGCTGTCCCTCAGTGAATTCCCGCATAGCCACATAAAACAGCCTTAAAGATTTAATCATAAATGACCTTAATTTACCAAGAGAGTCTGTATCAATTTCCCATACCCCTCTTACAAAAAAGTCATTGAATTTTTTTCTGATATCAGCCATGGCTTACGTACAATTCTATCATAAACAAGAACATGAGACTATTTAAAAGTAACAGCAAAACGCATGGAGCACCCCGTAAAGTCCATCCCCCACAGTTTTACATATGTAAAACTAGACGTGGGGGCTAAGATGGACTTGGACTACGGGGCAAGTAGCGCATAGCATGTTAGTTGACACTATTGTTGTGTTATATTAGAAAAATAACAAAATGAATCCGCTTGATATTTATAAAAAACTGCCCTGCAGTAACTGCGGGGACTGCCCGGCAAAGACCTGCATGTCTTTTGCATTAAAAGTATCAAAAAGAGAGCATTCACCTTCTGAATGTCCCTGGCTTGATGACAAGTTAAGAATGGAAATTAACAGCATGTTTCCTGTCCCCCGAACGGGCAGGTCTTATGCAGGGGACTGGAAGGAAAAGCGTCTTGCAGAACTTTTACAGGAGATTTCACCAGTAGATTTTTCATCCATAGCAGAAGGTATCGGCGCAAAGGTTCAGAATGGTTTGTTCAAGATAAAGTACATGGGCAAAGAGATATCAGTAAGCAACTCGGGGTTTAAGGAGTCACCCGGAATATGGGACAAACTGCTTATTCTTATGTATATAAAAAATGCCGGAAGCAGTTCCCTGTCAGGGAAATGGACTGCGTTCAGGGATTTAAAGAACGGTTTACTCAGGGCGGCAGGTTTTAAGGAGGCTTGTGAGTCTTCTTTAGCAAAAATGTTTGATAAAAATAAAGCCGCTTTCCTGGAAAGACTTAATGAAATAGGCGCTGACAAGGTAACGGGATTTTCAGCAGAATACAGTTTTATAGTATATCCTCTGCCCAGGATTCCGTTTCTTATCCTTCTCCGGCCTGGAGAAGAAGACTTTGAGCCTGACTGCAAAGTGCTGTTGGATTCAACAGCCACGGAATTCCTCGATGTCGAGGCCCTGCTTTATCTTGGGATGGCGCTTACCGCGGCAATGAAGAAATAGATAGAATGACCCTGTATTACCTTTCTGTTACTTCGTCAGTGAAAATATAATCATTTTTTTTAGCCCTGACATGACAGCCCAGACAGCCCTCAACCTGTCCTTGTTCAATCGTATTAAAATTGGCATCATAACTGGCCCAGAACCAGTCGCCCCCTCCCGGGTTATAGCCTCTTACCTTATACATAAGAGAAATTGTCTTTAACTCCCTGTTCGAGGTATAGTTTTCCTTGATAACTATTGAGTTGTTTGCCATGCCATTCATTGCCTTTATTGATTTAAGGGCAATTCTGTTTACGTATGTCATCAGTAATGCGCCGTGCGGCCTTTTGCCCTCATACATTTTCTTTTTCCCGGGCCATTTTGCCCAAATCCTGTAAGGTTTATGACCGGTAATGTAATAACGCATGTCTCCTGCCTCAGGGCGCGGCTTCATCTTGTAATGACCATAGGTTCCCTTATAGGGAATCATCATATCATGCTCTGCATGGGCATTATAATCCGGAATTACTACAAACATAATAACCAACAAAACCACTCCATACTTTTTCATCTTTACCTCCCTTGCTTTAGTTAAATTGTTTTAGCAAGTTACCAGCTTTAGTTGATGTTTTACTTTAAGTACCAGAAAAGACCTCTCAGCCTCCTGATCAAGATTACGGCTGGTGTAATGTCTCATAAATAAATTTACACAATTCTGTCATTCTCGCTTGTCGGGAATCCTTCCTGCTTGTGCTGTTATTTTGGCTTTCAAATCCTTAATTTTCTCTATTTTGTCCCCACCATTTCTGCCATTTTAAAGCGTCCTGTCCAAAATTTTCCCCGGTTTTCTCTTCCAGTGCCTTTAATGCACTGTCTCTTATTTTCCGGTTCTTGTCATTTAAAGCAGTAATTAAGTGTTCTACTACCCTAAAATCCTCTATAATCCGCAATGCACCCACTGCCCTATTACGAACATTCAAAACATTGTCTTTCAGTGCATTTGCCAGTGGTTCTATTGCGCGTGGATCTTTGATCTTCCCTAATGCCCATGCTGCATTCTTTCGAACGTTAGAATTCTCGTCTTTCAGGGCATTAAACAGTGGTTCAACCGCCCTGCGGTCCCTGATATTACCTAAAGCCCATGCTGCATTAAGACGGACATAAGGATTCTTATCCTCAAGAATCAGTACAAGGAGTCCCAATGCATTTGGGTCTCTGATTTTTTTCATTGCCTTTGCTGCATTTATCCGGATTGTCCTGTCTTCATCTTCAAGGGCTTTAATCAAGGGTACTACTGCCAAAGCGCCCATCCTGCCCAAGGCATAAGTTGCGTTTATCTGAAGGGATCGGTTCCCATCATTAAGGATCGCAATCAGGGGCTCTACTGCCCTCGGGTCCCGGGTCTCTCCCAATGCCCATACCGCCCTTCTCCGGACAGCCGGGTTTTCACTATTTAAATTCTGAATAAGTTTTTCTACCTGGTCATATTGATAGAAGTCATCACGGGGGTAATTGTATTCAGAGTAGCCGGCTGATAATGAATAAAGAAAGAAAACTGAAAGGATAATGGTTATTCTTAACATACTATTGCTTGTATACTTACCTTGGTTGCTTCTGCCGAATGGCTCTCTGTGCCTGAATCAGGTTTTCCCCTTGCGGGCTTCAAGAACTTCCTTTTTAATCTTTAATGTCTGCTCAAGCATTATAATGTATCTGATGTACTTAAACCCGAATTTCATAAGCTCGACCTCGTCTGTTTTTATCTTTTCAATGGTCTCAGCTTCAAGATCAAAAACATCTAAAAATTTACTCTCAAATATAAATCTCCTGAACCCGTCCAAATCATAACAGGCCAAATAAAACTGGGTCTGTTTCTTATCATCGAGCTCTGTCTGGCCCGGAATATTCTTCCTCAGCTGTAATACCTTCCACTCCCTGTTCATCTCGTCGTATATATCAACCTCCTGGTCAATCCTCCACGATTCTATTGTCCATTCTTTGTCTTCCTTATAACCAAGGCAGTGCGGCTCTTTAACAAAAAAATAAAATTCTTCCTCTTCATGGCCTTTGTCTCCTTCTTTGTTTAAAGTCCCCTGCCCTATCGGATAATAACGGCAGTTTGCCGGTCTGTCCGAGTATACCGTACAGCCCTCAGTAGTAACAAAGGGGCACTTCCTTTCTTTGTCATCCATCATTTTAAGCACAGCAAAAGGGTGAGAAGACTTTTCATCAATCTTTAGATAAGTATATTTTGCCAGAAATCCATCCGAGGACAGCCCTAACCTGTTTTTTAATTTCAGAATGTCATAAGGTGTTAAAAGAACATCTATACCGCTGCAGCATTTAGTAAAGCACTTTATCCCTTTATGACATTTAAATCTGAATTTTTTATTCAGGGAATGTTTGGTTGGCACTACTGAATCCATTTTAGACATATTATTTTCTCCTCAATTTTCAGCAGTTTAATTATAACAATACCAGTGACAATTAATCCAAGAGAAATTCAGGATTTACCCCGTTAGAAGAGCAAAGATAATTTAACGGAATAAATTTTTTGTTTTAAAGAAGAAGATGGGCCTTATTTAACTATTATTCCGGCATAACCTACCACGCTATCATAATCACTGCTGACCTCACCGGAGGTCATATACTTCACAAGTTCAGCCTTTTTAGCACCCAGTTTTTTGGCTGCATAAAGCATAGCGGTTACAGGTGCAAAGCCGCACATACTTATGTCATTTTTTACAACGGTCTCATAAAGGCCCTCAGGATCCAAAGCTGTTATCCTGTCAATCGCCTGCTTATCCTTTGCCCTTGCTGCAGAGTCTTTTTCATAGTGGGTCATATCAGAGCTTGCTACAATGGTAACTGAATATTCCGTGTCTTTGACCACATCAGCCACTGCCTCTCCAATCAGCCTGCAGGAATCTACTGTATCTGTCATCATGGTAACCGGCACAATTTTGACGTCAGAGGAAAAATAAATAATAAACGGGAGCTGAACTTCAAGCGAGTGCTCTGTTAAATGAGCCGAGCTATCTTCCTTAAACACCTCTGAGCGCTTTAATAACTTTCCCGCGAATACCCTGTCAATTTCTAAACTCCCGGTTGGCATCTCCCATTTGCCGCTGGTCATTACTGATACAGGCATACCAAGACCCGTATGATTAGGGCCGATTAAAACAAAAGTATTGGGGAATTCAATCTTTGAATAGACGGCTCCTGCGACTGCACCCGAGTAAACAAGCCCTGCATGCGGAGAAACAATACCTACAGCCTTTTCCCCTGCCCCGCCTGACTTAACACAGCCGGCAACCTGTTTCGAGAGTGCAGAAGCCCCTGCTGAATAAAATTGTCCTGCTACTGCAGGTCTGCGTTTCATTTGAGACTCATGTGTGATAATTAATACGTCTGTTGGCTCGTATAATCTTTGAACTTTGTATACTTATCAATAAAGGTGATAGGAAACTTTTTCGTTGGTCCGTTTCTCTGTTTGGCTACATCTAAATCAGCAACACCCGGCTCAGCATTCTTAACCTTATAATAGTCTCCCCTGTAAAGAAACAGGATTGTATCTGCATCCTGCTCAATAGCGCCTGACTCTCTTAAATCAGCAATTAAAGGATGCTTATCGTCTCCCCTCTGCTCACAACTCCTGTTAAGCTGGCTGATTACAATTACAGGGACTGAAAGGTCTTTTGCAAGGGCCTTAAACGAGCGTGATATGTCAGATATCACCTGTTCTCTTGCAGTAAAACTTCCTTCACCTCTCATAAGCTGTAGATAGTCAACAATTATAAGACCAAGCCCATGCTCAGCCTTAAGCCTCCGTGCCTTGGCCCTTATTTCAAGCACTGAGTTGAATGCATCATCTATATATATCGGCGCCTCTGCAAGCCTGCCTGCAGCATTCACAAGCTTTCTGTAGTCTTCTTTGGTATGATAACCTGAGCGTACACTCTTTGAATCAACCTCAGCCTCAGAACACACCATTCTTAAAACTAACAGCTCTTTTGACATCTCCAGACTGAAAATAACTACAGGCACCTTGACCTCAATTCCAACATGGGCAGCAATATTTAAGCAGAAAGAAGTCTTGCCCATACCCGGTCTTGCCCCAACCACGATAAGGTCACCAGGTTGAAAACCGGTTGTCAGCTCATCAAGGTCTTGAAATCCTGTTGGAAGTCCTGTTATAAGTTCTTTTTTGTTATAAAGCTTATCCACAAGTTCAATAGTGTCTTTCAAGACTTCCTTAACATGAACATAAGAGCTTTTAATCATTTTTTCAGACAGGGAAAAAACCTTTGTCTCTGCCCTGTCAAGAAGCTCATTGACTTCCACCCCTTCGTCATAGCCCATTGAGACAATTTCTGTAGCAGTCGTTATAAGACCTCTTAAAAGCGCTTTTTCTTTTACTATTTTTGAATGGTATCTTACATTTGCCGAGGTAGGAACCTGATTTACAATAGAGCTAAGGTAAGAAGCGCCCCCCACTTCTTCAAGCTGTTCTTTTCTGCTCATCTGTTCAGTAAGCGTAACTAAATCAATAGGTTCATTTTTTTCATAAAGGTCACGCATCGCAAGAAATATCTTTTTGTGGGAACTTTTATAAAAGTCTTCGGGGGCTAGTATTTCTATGACAGATGAAAGCGCAGCATTTTCAAGCAGAATTGCTCCAAGGACAGACTGTTCTGCTTCAATATTTTGAGGCGGCAAGCGGTCAAGGGCAACATCAAGCTGTTTCATGGTCAGGCTCGTCAGATTCGCCCTTCAAGTCGCAAAACGGGGCGAAAAAACTGTTTATTGTCATACCTTCTTTTTTACTTCCAAATTGATACTTGCTGTTAATTCCGGATGGATTTTAATTTGTATGTTATATACACCTAAACGTCTTATGCTTTCATCAGGCAGAATAATCTTACGTTTATCAACTTCTACGCCCTGCCTTGAGATAGCTTCAGCTATATCCATAGCAGTCACAGAACCGAACAATTTGTCGTCTTCTCCAACAGTTGCCTCTATAATCAATGTGATATCCGACAGTTTTCCGGCTAATTCCCCGGCCTTCCCCTTGATTTTTTTTGCCTTATCAAAAATTATTTTTTTCTCGTGTTCGAGTTTTTTTATGTTCCTTGGATTTGCCTCTACAGCAAGTTTTTTCGGTATAAGATAATTTCTGCCGTAACCATTAGCTACAGTTACCTCACTGCCGATTATACCAAGATTTTTAACATCCTCTTTTAAGATAATCTTCATAACTATTCTCCCGTATATTCAGAATTAAAAATGAAAATGTAAAATTGAGAAACGTATTTATCCCGTTAGAAAGGCACAGATATTCTAACGGAGTTTACTCTGATTGAAATTTTTCCACAATTTTGATTTTTTCGAATTCTGTGAGTTCTGTATCTGATTGTGTACAAAAATACTAACAGGATTCATTTGGAGTTGTCAATCAGAACGTGTATCATTTAGTTTTGCCCTGTACCCGTGTCTAGATTTGCCTCAACAAATCTACGGGTATCAAATCTCTTTCTGTAAAATGTATATTTTAGGTTTGACCCCAAGTCCCCCGAGTCTGCAAGTCTGTGTATTAGTTTTTTTTATGTATTCTATTAATTTTATTATATTGCAAATTGATCCACTAAGTTGTAAAAAGAAGCATCTTCCTCTGCTAATAACTAATTTCTACTTACATATATTATTATTCTTGATAAAGCTAAACTCTTTGTGAGAAGGGAAAAGATCTTTTAATAGTCCAGCGGCAAAAAAATGAAGAAAGTTTTAATATTGTTAGTAGCAATTTCTTATCACTAATGGGGGTATGAGAAAATGAGACAAATATTAATTTTCCTGGTTTGTACAGTTCTTTTTTCAGGGAGTGCTATGGCTCTAACTTTAGTTGAGAATTGTGTTGATTTACAGAATATACAAAATAATCCGACTGAAACCTATGAAATTGTGAATGATATTGATTGCTCTGATACAATTAACTGGAATTCAGGAAGCGGGTTTTCTCCTATTGGCGGATTTACAGGAACTTTAGAAGGAAATAATTATGTAATTTCAGATTTATACATAAACCGTACATCAGCTGGTATGTTTGGATATCTATGTGGATCAGCAATTATTAGAAATGTCAGATTTATAAATGCGACAATAATTGTTGATAGTGTTTATGGTGATGGAGGGGTTCTTCTCTCAGAAGGCGGATGTGTCCCAGCTAGTAATATTATAATTGATAATATTTATGCAGAAGGAAATGTTTATGGAGGAGCTAATGAATATGTTGGAGGTTTAATAGGAAGAGTTAATCGTGAAGTCACCTTAAGTAATTCAAGATTTGTTGGTTATGTTGAAGGAGCAGGTGGGCTTATAGGACAAAATGATGGAAATGTTATTAATTCATCATTTAATGGAATTGTTAATGGAACATTAATAACTATAAATGCAGGTCCAAATTACGATAAAATAGGACTTACCGGTGGTTTTATTGGATGGAACTTTGGGACAATCAGAAATTCATTTTCAGAGGGAACAGTTACAGGGTTAAACAATGTTGGCGGCTTTGTGGGTGGCGATGAATATGTTAATGAAACATGGAGAGGAGAAATCTTTGATTCATATTCAACAGCAGATGTCACTGGATTAGATTATGTTGGAGGATTTATAGGATATAATGTTGGGGGAGATATAGTTAATTCGTATTCAACTGGAAGCGTATTTGGTAGTGGTAATTATGTAGAAGGATTAGTTGGTTGGAATAACGGAGCAATAATAAATTCTTATTGGGATACAGAAACTTCTGGACAGAACACGAGTGCTGGCGGTGTAGGTAAAACAACAGTAGAAATGATGCAGCAAACTACTTTTGCTGGTTGGGATTTTGCCGACAGCTGGAGAATTGAGGAAGGTCTAAGCTATCCTTATTTAAAATGGCAAACTCCGCCTGTTTTAGACTCAGACGGTGACGGCATTAACGATGACGAGGACAACTGTCCTCTTGAAAATGCCTTAGGATTTGATGCTGATCTGGATGGCTGTATTGATACCTTAAGTGGATTGGCAGAAATGCTAGAAGCTCTTGTAAATGAGGGCGTGATAGAGGAAGAACTTCAAAACAGTCTTTTATCAAAGGTGGAAAATGCTGAAAAATCGGCTGATAAGGAAAACATCTGTGCCGCTGTTAATAAGCTTGAAGCCTTAATAAATCAGACCAATGCCCAGAGAGGAAATAAGATTTCTGATGAAGCAGCGGATCTTATCATTGCATATGCAAACAACCTGATTGCAAATCTACTGAATCAATTACCATCAGGGGAAAGCTGCTGAACATCAAATAAATTGGCTTCACTTTTAAGGGGAGCAATCCGCTCCCCTTTTTTTCTAATCCTAAAACAGCGAAATACTCTCTTTCAACCGTAAATTTTCAGTTTTGGTGTTAACCTCAGGCTGAAGATAAGTAGGTGAAAGGGTTGATTGGTTTTATATGGGCAGTTTCAAGCCATGCCCAAGGCTGTTTTGATTACCATCCTTGTGCTGTTCTGATTCTTTCAACGTTTTCTGCTTTTGTCGGCACCATGTGAAAATCCCAATCCTCGCAGTCACATTTATCCGCCTCAGGCAGGCTTGTCCGGCAACGTTTACCCGCTGATTTTTATGGCGAGCTTTGTGGCAGACTTGTCCTCCCCGTATTGATTTGTGACCTGTTACCATGGTTAGATTTCTAAGAAATTTATGGGGAAGCAAATCAGGGGAGTAGTCAGGCGGCAGTGTCATGATCCTTTAGTAGTTCATGGCTATGCCATGCATTCCTCAGTGATTCATGGCTTCATCCTAAAGCATCGGGAGAATGACAGAAAAAAAGCGGGAATGACAACTGCGTTGAGGCAATAACATGAAAACAGGACATTTCTAAATTGGCTTGTCAATCAGATGGAAACATCTTTCCGGGATTCATTATCCCTTTTGTATCGAAAACTTTTTTTATGTCAGTCATAAGCCTGATACTCTCCTGAGAAAGTTCCATACCTACATACCTTTTTTTAGTAAGGCCTATGCCGTGTTCTCCGGAAATCGTTCCACCCAGCTTTATAGTTGCCTCAAAAATATCATTTACGGCATTATTTGCCCTTTGATATTCTTCTTTATTATTTTTATCAGTCATTATATTTACATGAATATTTCCATCACCGGCATGTCCAAAATTTACTATTTTCAGGTTATGCCTGTTACCTGTTTCTTTTAATAATCGCAGCATATCGGGTATTTTACTTCGAGGAACTACAATATCTTCATTGATCTTTGCAGGGCTGATGCGATAAAGAGCGGGCGAGACAGCCCTCCTTGCCTCCCAGAGCCGCTGATTTGCAAAATCATCGGCAGCTACGTTAACCCTGGCACCCATCGAAGTGCAGAGAGAGGCTATTCTCTCAGTGTCCTCAGACACTGAACACCGGGGCCCGTCTACTTCTATTAACAATAATGCCTCTGCATTCCTTGGAAGACCAAAAGGCTTATAATCCTCAACAGCATTAATTGCCCCTGAATCCATAAATTCCAGGGTGCTTGGAATTATTCCTGATGCTGTAATCCTGGAAACTGCTGTTGAAGCTTCATTTAGCCTTGGGAATATGCATAAAAGCGTTACTGTCTCCTCTGGAAGCGGTAGTACCCTTAAAAAAATTTTTGTTATAAATGCCAAAGTTCCCTCAGAGCCTACTATAAGCCGTGTCAGGTCATACCCCACAACCCCCTTATGTGTTTTTACACCTGTTGTAATAACCCTGCCATCCGGAAGCACCAGCTCAAGACCTAGGACATAGTCCCTTGTAACTCCATATTTTAATCCCCGCGGGCCGCCGGCATTCTCAGCAACATTCCCTCCAAGCGTGCAAAAATCCATACTGGTGGGGTCAGGAGGGTAAAAAAGACCTTTGGATTCTAATGCACGCTGAAGGTGTGAATTTATAACTCCGGGCTCTGCAACAACTACAAGATTCTCCTCATCTATGTCCAGAATTCTGTTCATTGCCTCAAAGGAAAGGACTATCGAGTTCTCCACAGGGACAGAACCTGCTGTCATGCCTGATCCTGCCCCTCTTGGAACCAGTGACATCCCCTGTTTAAATCCAAAGGCAGCTACTTTGGAGACCTCATCTGTATTAACAGGCCTGACCACAGCACTGGGAAGACCCTTACTGTATGAAGAGGCATCAAAACCGTAGCAGAAGAGTTCTTCCGGCTCGGTCAATACCCTTTCAGGAAGTATGTCTTTAATATTTTTCATGGTCTGACAGACACATTAATTCAAAGCAGACACTATAGCAAACGAAATAAGTAATGTTATATTTTTGTCATGCCGACTTGTTCGGCATCTTTCTTTACGATTCCCGACAAGCCCCGTACCAGACGGTACAGGGACAAGCAGGAAGGATTCTGGACAAGCCAGAATGACAACTTAATAATGACTTGTTACTTATTGACGCCAAATGTACTATTTTTTCCTTTTCAATCAGGTCTTATCCCTTTTATAGCTCAATGGGTATTCTCTCTTTTCAACTTTTCTACCAATGAACCAAAAATTAATCCTTAATATGAAACTTTGTACCTTTTTTATCAATAAATGTGGAAATTTTGTCTTCCAGAATCTCCCCTATTGTCATATCTAAAAAGGCCTTTTCATTGTCCTTTAGATGTTCAAACTCCACAGCCACCTGATAAAGCGTATGCTGTTTTTTATTCTTCTCAATTGTATGTTTCCACAAGACATTGACTACCCTGGCGCTAAGTGCTGCCTTTTCAGCACCAAATGTTACTTCAAATTTATGGTGACTTCTGATTTTAAGCTGATTTATAGTCTCGAAAAGCATGCCGTCAGAGCTTACTTTAGATATACTGACCTCACCACCACCAATTATACTTCCCGATAATCTGCCCTTTACCTCAAAACCGTCAAACTCTATTTCCTTCATTTAAACTGCTTCTGCCAGATGCATTGAAACAACCTTTGATATTCCCGGCTCCTCCATGGTGATTCCATAAAGATAATCGGCAGATTCCATTGTCTGCCTGTTGTGGGTAATGATAATGAACTGAATATTTTTTGCCAGCTTCGCTAACAATGAGGTAAACCTCTCTGTATTTGACTCGTCCAGGGGCGCATCTACCTCATCCAGCAGACACAAAGGAGTCGGCTTTAGCATAAAGCCTGCAAAAAGCAGGGAAAGCGCTGTCAGCGCTGTTTCACCGCCTGAAAGAAGCATTAAATTCTGAAGCTTCTTGCCGGGCGGCTGGGCAACTACCTCAATGCCGGCTTCCAGAATACTGCCTTCGGTAAGGATGAGTTCTGCCCTGCCTTTGCCAAACAGGAGGGTAAAGACCTCCTTGAATTTCTCGTTCAATGCCTCAAATGCGTCAGTAAGCCTTTTCTGGGTAGTCATGTTAATCCTTGAGATTGTGTCCTGCAGGCTCTCTATTGACTGCAAAAGATCTTCCTGCTGTTTTGTTAAAAAATCATACCTTTCTTTAAGTTCTTCTAATTCCTCAAGTGTGCCGAGATTAACCTGTCCTATCTCCTGAAGCTTTTCTCTAAGACCGGGGAGCCTTTCTTCTTCACCGGGCAGCAGGCAGCTGTACTCGCCCTGCTCCTCTGTTATACTATCAATGTCAATAGAATAGGTCTTTTTGATATCTCCCCTTATATGACCAAGCGTCAGGGATAACTCGGTCTTTTTTACTTCTACATGAGAAAGCTCTTTACGGACAGATGCCAGTTCATCCATAAAGACCTTTTGCTGTTTTTCCAGAAGATTCAGCTCTGCTGTTTTAGCTTCAAGCACTTCCTTTAGTTCGGAAGACTGCCCCTTAAGTTCATTTATAATAACAACAGATGACCTGAGGACGCTCTCTTTTTTCTGCATTTCGTCTTCTTTATCCTTGATGTCAGACTCAAACTCAAGATGTTCCTTTGACATTTCCTCTCTCTTCTTTTCTATTCCCAAGAGCTCCGAATCAAGCCTTTCTCCCTCTCTCTCAAGGGAGTCTGTTTTTTCCTTAATTGCAGTACGGGACAGCATAGTTTCCGTAAGCTCAGAACGCATTTTTTCAAGCAGGGTCTTTTTATCTGCAACCTTAGCCTGAACGTCCCTCATATCTTTTTCTATAAAACGCCTTTCATCCTCCAGAACAATGCAGGCTTTATTTTTTTCATTAAGAATTTGCTGCGTGCTGTCTTTTTCTTTTTTCTCCCCTTCTAACCCGGCCAGGAGAAATTCCAATTTCCTCTGCTGTTCAATCTTTTCCACCTGCATATTTGCCATTTTCATCTGCAGCTCGTGAAAGGCCTTTTCCATCTGTGATACCTCGCTGTCCATGGACGCAAGATTATTTTCGTCAGAGGCAATATCGTTCTTGCGGGAGAATACCTCTTTTTCTACTGAAGCTGTACCCGTCTTTCTGGTCTTTATATTTTTTTCGAGCTCTCTTATTTCACGTTTTATTTTTAAAACGCCCCTTTCTATGCCGCCAAAAACCATGCCCAAAGGTTCAAGCACCTCTCCGTCAAGGGTTACAAAATACCCGGGATTGGCTGAAGACGCAGAAAGGGACGCATGCCACACATCAAGTGCAGCATCTAAATTTTTAACAATAATAACATCACCAAGCAGTAATACAGCAATCCTGTCAAACCCCTCTTTGACTTTGACAAAATCAATAGCCCTGCCGATAACACTATCAGGGGGAAAAGACACTGCAGATTGAGAATGAGAAGAAGTAGATTTGTTCACTCCGTTAGAAATATTTCCTCTAACGGAGTGAACAGATATAAACCCGCTCCTGTTTATCTTCTCCTGTTTTATGAATCTTAAGGCCTTTTTAATTTCGTTATTGTCATCTACGACAGCGGCCTTTAATTTTTCTCCAAGTACAGCCTCTATGGCTGTCTCGTGCTCGGGAAGAGTCTCAAAAATGTCGGCAACACGGCAAAGTATCTTTACATTTTCCTTAACTGCGCTTTTTCCGCCCGTATCCAGCTCCTTAAGTGATTCTGCCCTGGAATTCATTGCTGCCAGGTCTTCTCTGTCCCTGTAAAGACCTTCTTCTTTTACAGTTAGTTCCTTTTTCGCCCTGTTTATGCTGTTAAGCAGTCTTTCTTTTGCATTGTTTCTATCCTTCAGTTCCGCATCCAGTGCATGATGTTTATCCTCTGTTTCTTTTATGGAGGAGGCTAGTGATGAAATACCATCTTTAACGGAGTTGATATCTTTAAGGTTTCTGCTCTCCTGCTTGTCAATACTCTCTATAAACACTGAGAGATTGCTGACTTCATTCTTAAGGCTGCTAACCTCTTCTGCCTTATCAAAGATGTCTCTTCGCCTGACTTCCAGATTTTGTTCTAAGTCTGTTATCTCCTTTTCTAACGTTGAAAATACCTCACTCCTGGATTCAAGAATCTTCTCAACATCTGACAGTTCAAGGCTCATCCCGGCGCTTTTGTTTTTTATTTCTTTAATTTGGTTGCCAATGCCTTCATTTTCGCCCGTAAGTTCACTATCGCGGAACTGCAGCCTTTGTAATCTGCCCTTAAGATTTTCACAATCACTCTTAAGCAGGGATATCCTGCCTTCCTCTTCTATAAATTCTTTTTCAGCCGCATTGAGTTTATTCTGCATACCTTCAAGGGTCTTTTCTTTCTCCACGCACATAAGTTTTTTCTCTTCTATTAATGCATCAGATGAGTGTATGTTTGTGGAAAGTTCTGTCTCGGCAGATTTAATCCTGTTTTCCGAATCAATAGAATTCGTCAGCTCACTGCCAAGAGCCGTAACATCCCTCACGGCAATTTTAACCTCAATATTTTTAATTTCATCAAAGAGGCGCCTGTATCTTTGGGCACGTTTTGCATGACGGTCTATGGAATTTATCTGCCTCTTGACTTCTGTGATGATGTCCTGCAGACGTTGGAGGTTTGACCGGGAAGCCTCAAGTTTCTGAATAGCCTCTGCCTTTCGGACATTATATTTCATTACACCCGCAACCTCTTCTATCAAAAACCTTCTTTCAACCGGTTTTGAATTCAATATCGCATCTATTTTGCCCTGTTCCAGTACAGAGTAAGCTTTTAATTCAAGCCCGGTGTCAAGAAATACATTCTTTATGTCTTTGAGCCTGCAGGGAGTTTTATTCATAAGATATTCGCTCTCGCCTGACCTGTAGAGACGGCGTGTAACCGAGATTTCTCCTGCCTCGGGCGAACCTCCATTGTTAACGCCCGATAGAAAGAGAGTTACCTCTGCCATTCCCCTGGGTTTCTTTGACGCAGAACCGGAAAAGATGACTTCCTCCATACGGTCGCCCCTCAGACTTTTGGCGCTCTGCTCTCCAAGAACCCACTTGAAGGCATCCACTATATTGCTTTTACCGCATCCGTTAGGCCCGACAACTGCGGTAATACCGTGATGGAAGTTGAAGACAGTCTTTTCAGAAAAAGATTTAAAACCTGTTAGCTCTATCTTTTCAATACGCATTGTTTATTCTCACAGATGAACACAGATAAAAAAGGCACAGATGATCGCAGATACCCCCTGTGATTATCTGTGTTTTTCATCTTCATCCTGTAACCATTCAGTGACGGGTGGCAGAGAAGCTGGATTCCCGACAAGCCGAAATGACAACAGAGAAGGATAATAAAGGTTTTTTGTCATTCCCGCTTGTCGGGAATCATTCTTTAGAGATATATAATCCACCTTTCACTGACTGGTTACTTCATCCTATCTATTGCAACTTTCTGCTATTTTATATTTTTAAACTTAAAATTATGAGATACTTTATGCGGATAATATATAACATTGCCTCTTTTCTATCAAGTCAATCAGGGACAACTGAACAAGGAAAGACCGATGAATTTCAGATACTGGTAATCAATAACTATTAACGGCTTTATAGCCTATCCATACTTTATATCAAAGCTTTTAAATTCCCCTGTATACTCAAACCATTTCTCATCAATCCTTGTAACATTAGCGTCCGGCGGACCCTTGTAACACCACTGGACAGCCTGATTAAGCATATCCTCAGCACCCTCAAAAACAGCCTCAACATTGCTGTCAGAAAGGTTTCTGACCCATCCGGTCAACATAAGACTGTTAGCCATTTCTCTTGTGCACGCCCTGAAAAATACCCCCTGAACGTGTCCTTCAATTAGTAAATGTACTCTCCCTTTTTCCACAAAAGATATTATAATAATTATATTTTATTTTGTAAAAGATGATTTATCGCAAGACCTGCTATTTTAACCCTCTATTTTTAATCGGTGTAATCAGAGATTTCTCAAATCTCAAAAAAACACTTGACAAGAATCATTCTAATATGATAATAATTATAAAACAGTTGTTTTATATAAAAAATGGACATAAAAAAATACAGGGAGATAGGGATACAACTAACACCGCAGAGGTACGCGATATTAGATTATCTCAGCGGCAATAAGGGTCATCCATCAGCAGAAAACATATATAAAGCTGTATCAAAAAAATTCCCTACCATGTCTTTTGCAACAGTCTATAATACACTTGAGACGTTGAGGGATAAGGGTAATGTTACAGAGCTTACAATAGACTCCGGCAGAAAACGGTATGACCCAAATATCAAGCCACATCATCACCTTATATGTGTAGAATGCAAAAGCATTGTTGATATACAGAAAGAATTCAAACTCAGTATTTCAAACAATATGATTGAAGGTTTTGATTTGATAGGCAGCCACATTGAATTTTACGGAATATGTCCTGATTGTAAAAAATAAAAAAAGGAGGTGTTTAACAATGGCAGAGGTTTGTGAATGTTTAACATGTCATATCGGAGCAACGATTCCGGATTTTAAGCTGGAGACTTATGAACCGGCAAAAGGTGACTTTGGAGAGATAAGTCTTGAGACTCTTAAAAAAAATAAGAAATGGACAATACTTTTCTTTTATCCGGCGGATTTTACATTTGTCTGAGCTACTGAGTTTGCTGCTCTGGCAGAGCAGTATGACAGATTTAAAGAGATGGACGCTGAGATTATCACTGTAAGCAACGACACAAAGTTTGTCCATCTTGCATGGCAAAGAGAGGAAAAGGGGCTTGCAAATGTAAAATATCCTATGGGCTCTGACCCTACAGGAAATCTTGCACAAATGTTTGGTGTTTATGATGAGGCAACAGGGCTTGCATTAAGGGGTACGTTTATAATAAGTCCTGAAGGCAAGCTTCTTAACGCAGAGGTAAATTACTACAATATGGGCAGAAACATTGACGAGCTGATGAGAAAATTTAAGGCAAATTTTTACCTTGCGAAAAAGACGGATGAGGGATGCCCATCTAAATGGAAGGAGGAAGGTGATAAGACACTGAAACCTTCTGCAAAACTCGTTGGAAGAGTACATGAGGCACTTAAATAGGTAAATAATCAAGTATAATGAACATTTTAACAGGAGGTAATTAACATGGCGGATAAGGGACTTTTTTGCGGCATAAATAAACCAAATGACACTGCAAACCTGACAGAAACAGAAAAGAAGCACATACCCGTGTTTGAGTGTCCGGATAAAGTAAAGTCAGGTGAACCATTTCAGATTAAAATCAAGGTTGGTGAAATACCGCATGTAATGGAAGAAGTACATCACATTCAGTGGATTGAAATTAAATCAGGTGAAAACTTTTACGAAAGAGTTGATCTCACACCAGTATTTACAAGGCCTGAGATTACATTGACACTGGTGAAGGGAGGAAAACACGGAAAACGCACACTCAGAGTTATTGAACGGTGCAACGTGCACGGTTTATGGGAGGCTGCAAAGGAGATAACAATAGAAGAGTAAATTTTTTGTTTGAGATTTGCTCTCCATGGTGGTAAAATTGTAAGCAGTTAACTACTTACAATTTGTAGAATAATCTCGCTACACCCTTTTTGGTACCGTTCCAACTAAACATAACAAAGTTGGAACGGTACTGGCAGAGGGGAATGTAGAGAGATTAATTCCTCAGGTTGATCTTTTCTACAAGATATTGAGTAATTGCAATTATTAGACAGAAGGTACAGTGAAAACTATTGAAATAAAACCGGATATTTACTGGGTAGGCGCAATTGACTGGGCTGTGAGGGATTTTCACGGCTATGTAACACCAAGAGGAACAACTTATAACAATTACCTTATTTTAGACGAACAGATTACCCTTGTTGACACAGTAAAGCATGATTTCTCCAAAGTTACCATTGATAACATCAGGAGTCTGATAAATCCTTCAAAAATTGTAAATGTGGTAATAAACCATATAGAGCCTGACCACGCAAGCAGTATAGATGAAATCATGGAACTCACGCCAAATGCAACCATATACATAACAGAAAGGGGCAAAAAGGGACTTGACAGACACTTTGATACATCAAGATGGAAGTTCAGTATCGTCAAAACAGGGGATACCCTGAATATTGGCAAATATAATCTATTTTTTCTTGAGACCCCTATGCTTCACTGGCCGGATTCCATGATGACCTATGTAAAAAAAGCAAAGCTGCTTATTTCGCAGGATGCATTCGGCCAGCACATTGCCACTGCAGACAGGTTTGATGATGAATTTATTGAATGCTCATCTCATTCAGAGCTTGAAGATGCTGTGATTGATTACTATGCAAATATTCTTATGCCTTTTGGACAGCTCATCAGGACAAAAATAGCAGAGATAAAAAAGCTCGGGCTTGAGATTGACATGATTGCGCCTGACCACGGAATAATATGGAGAAAAGAATCTGAGCCTATCTTACAGAGATATCTGGATATGGCAAACGGAATGGCATCCCTGAGTGTCACAATAATTTATGACACCATGTGGCATAGCACAGAACTTATGACACTCCCGATAATGCAGGGAGTAAAAGATGAGGGCGTGGCCTGTAAAATAATTAAATTAAGGGCAACGCCAACAAGCGCTGCCATCAAGGAATTCTGGAAAGCACGAGGCTGCCTGATAGGGAGCCCTACCCTGAATAATCTTTTATATCCTTCTGTGGCTGAGTTTCTAACCCATCTTAGAGGGTTACGGCCTAAAAACCGGATCATGGGCGCATTTGGAAGCTATGGATGGGGAGGAGGCGCAGTAAAAGAGACATATGAAGAATTTAAAAAAATGAAATTAGAGGTTTTTGAACCGGGTTTACAGGTTCTCTACAAGCCCTCCTCAGAAGATGAGACAAAGTGTTACGAATTTGGCAGGGAGTTTGCCAAAAAGGTCAAAGAATACCATAGAAAATTCATTTAATAATAGATAGTTATACTTATATATATAAAGTAAATTATTAAAAAAAACAGGCATGGATTTTATCTAATAGCCCTCTCAGGAAAAGTGCATTTCTATCAGCATACCTTCAACAACATCCTGACTATAGTTCTTATCAAGATTTTGCCTGCCAACAATTGGTTCCTTGACTATACAAAAGGTTTTAACCACAGAGAAGAGGTAAGTTTTTAAGTATAAAGAAGTTTAAATTATGAATATAAAAAGTGACTTGTTGTAGTCGGCAGGTTCATCACGTTAATACTCATTTTAATCTGTTTTCTCACCCAGCGCTTCAATATCTGCTAAGTCTTTATAACGGGAAATAGCTTTCTTATTTGCAATAAATTCCTTTTTTCCGATGTAATAGACTGGAATATCTCCATAAGTACCACTTTCCCGATTAGAAGTAACCTGTTCCCAGGTAACACCAGTTATTGAAGTTATAATGTCAATACGAACAGGTGGGACACCGAGCTGAATTACTTTTTCAGGTGCAGAAAAGTCATTGACCGATAAGTCTAATGAAGCAAAACCAAAATCCTTCAGTGCACTTATAACTTTCTGAGCATTCTCTTCCTCTGGTTTTATCAGAAGGTCCAGATCTCCTGTATAGCGGGGTGCTCCATGAAAAGCTAATGCATAAGCTCCAACGATTACATATTCAACATTATGTGCGTTGAACAACTCTAGCAATTTTTTGAAGTCTTGCTGTGCTTCCATCGTATTGCCTCCTTAAGATTTCAACAGTTTCAATGCGCTCTTGAGGAGATTTGGTTAACCAATATTTTAAGTCTGCTTCATTGCGGGAATTATAATCATAATTGCTTTTTTTTATAACTTTTTTTATCACGATACATCTCTACATTAATTTTTTATAATCCGGCAATATCTGCCTTTAGGTGATTAAAGTCAAGCTTCAACCAGTAAACCCCGTTAGAGAACTACGTCCTCTAATGGTATGCGCTGGCAGTGGCATTATACCACCGTCAGCTTTAATAAGTAATTACCACCGATTTCATCGGTGGCTTTCTCTAACGGGGTAAACTATAATAAACTTCCCTGAAGCAAAAATAAAGAAGAAAAGGGCTATGACTTGTATTAAGGATAAGAATGAAGTATAGAAGCAGTAAATATATTCTTAATTTATTTCATGTTTGAATCCGGATTCAATTTTCAAAGCTGCGGCAACTACTGTTCTTCAAAAGGTTAAAAAAACTCTTTCAGCGCAGCCTCTAATTTTGATAGCTCAAAAGACTGTCTTACAAGCGGCTCATCCTTTATTACAGGGATTCTGTCTTCAAGAATCCGGCGGCTATTCCTGTAAATTATACCAAGGGGAATTCTGTCTCCCCATTCAAGAGACATTTTAAATGCCTCTGCCCTGTCTTCAGGATTATACTCAGGCTCAATGTGATAGACCCTCTTGCTGTACCATTCATAGGTATTAATTTTATTGAAGGTTACACACGGCTGTAAAATATCAACAAGGGAAAAGCCTTCATGATTTACTGCCTCTTTTATCAATTCCTTTAAATGGACAGAATCCCCGGAAAATCCTCTCGCCACAAAACTGCAGTCAAGGGCTACTGCCAGTGCCATTGGATTCAGCTGTTCGGAAAACACTCCGAAAGGCTGGTTTTTTGTCTTCATGCCTTCCATGCTTGTAGGAGATGCCTGCCCTTTTGTAAGCCCGTATATCTGGTTGTTATGAACAAAAAGTTTTACATTAATATTCCTTCTCATGGCATGAATCAGGTGATTTCCGCCCTCGCCATAGCAGTCTCCATCTCCGGCAACTGCCATAACACGCATTTCATGATTGGAAAGCCTTATCCCTGTAGCAACAGGAAGGGTCCTTCCATGAAGCCCGTTAAATGTATTGCACTTAATATAATGAGGTAATTTGGCTCCCTGCCCTATTCCAGATACAACAGTAAACTGGTGAGGCTCAATATTAAGCTCAACCATTGCATCTTTAAACGCCTTAAGGATAGCAAAGTTTCCACACCCCGGACACCATGCCGGAACCTGTCCCCTATAGTCCTTCAATGTGGGCATTTATTTCTCCTAAAAGTCCTTCCAGAATAAAAGGCCTTCCATCGTATTTATTAATTTTCGCCTTGAATTCATATCCTGTCTCTGTCCTCATGAGGCGTGCAAACTGTCCTGTTGCATTGTTCTCGGCACACACGGTCAGTTTTGCCTTGTTCAGCATATTCAGGTAGTTATACTTTTTCACTGAAGGGAATGGATAAATCTCGCTGAAATGCAGCATGGCTATGCTCCTGTCCTTTGAAAGCATATCCACTGCCTCTTTTATAACTCCATAGGTAGAACCCCATCCTGCTATTACTATTTCAGGATTACTGCTGCCATAGACCAGCGGCGGCTCGATCTCCTGCTGTATAAGGGGCATTTTTTTATACAGCCTTTTATCCATCATCTTTATCCTTGTTTCAGCGTCTTCAATAATATGTCCCTCTTCATCGTGTTCATCGCTGTCAGTCACAACCAGGTGTCTTGAATCTCCGGGGATTCCCAGAGGTGAAACCCCGCTTTCTGTAAATGCATGCCGCCTGTATTCCGAAAGGTTTTTAAATGCCTCTCCTCTCAGTCTGTAGTCAGTGTATTTAATCCTGCCTGCATCAAACCCCTCAAATGTCCATTGCGAATCCCCAAGGTACTGGTCTGTAATAATTACAACAGGAATCTGATATTTCTCTGCAATGTCAAATGCCCTGTTCGTTAAATAAAACGCCTGTTCAGGCGTGCCCGGTGCAAGAATAACCCTTGGGAACTCTCCATGCGCAGTATAAATGGCAAAAAGTAAATCAGCCTGTTCTGTCCTTGTCGGAAGCCCTGTTGCAGGGCCCGGTCTTTGTCCAAGCGCAATAACTATTGGTGTTTCTGTAATTGCAGCGAGTGAAAGACCTTCAACCATCAATGCAAAACCGCCTCCTGAAGTCCCGGTCATAGCCCTGACTCCTCCAAAAGAAGCCCCCAATGTCATGTTAATAGCTGATATCTCATCCTCAGCCTGTTCAACAATAATTCCATATTCTTTTTCCTTGCCGGCTATATAATTCATGATGCCGGTTGACGGTGTCATCGGATACGCAGAATAAAACTTGCAGCCAGAGCTTACCGCTCCCAGCCCGACAGCCTCTATCCCGTTGATAAGCATAAGCGATTTATTCTGAGACCCTTTTACGGTAAAGTTACATTCCAAACACTTCTCTTTTGCAAAATCATGACCAGCCTTTGCAGCATTCATATTGCCTTTTATAATATCTTCGCCCTTTTTCTTAAAGGTATACTCTATAATTTTCATAAGAACATCCAGTCCCATACCCAGCATGCCAAGAACTGCCCCCATTGAAACAGCGTTTGCCATAATTTTATTTCCGCCGTGTTCCACGGCCAAATTTACAAAGGGTATATCGAGAAAATTAGGTTTGTCGTGTTTCTGTCTTAATACGGATGAATCGTAAATAACATGCCCGACTTCGGAAAGCTCATTTTCATGAAGTGCTATGCTTTCTTTATCCATAGCAACCAGGATATCGATCCTTGCTCTGGAGGCAGTCACAGGAACAGTTGAAAACCTTACCTGATAGAAATTGTGGCCGCCCCTTACACGGGATTCATAATCCTGATGGGTAAATACATAATATCCAGCCCTTGAAAAAACCTTCGCAAGGGTATTGCCTATTGTCTGAATACCCTGCCCTGCTTCACCGCCTATTTTTATTGTATAGTCCATTAAAAAAACCGTTATTCGTTATTCGTTATTTGTTATTTTGATTTTGGAGTTTTTTAAATTCACTCAGCCATACAATATGACTTTTTTCCTCCTTTATAATCCTGTCAACAACTTCCTTCTCGCTTACAATATCCCTTAAGGCATGAAAATACAGCAGAGTTTCCCTTTCAAAACCAATTGCATAATGAACAGCATCAGATGTTGTTTTTATATTCTCAAGCGAAGGAAGGGATTTGTCTTTGCCAAGAAAAAACTCTGATTCAATGATGGCCCTTAAGTATGCCAATGCCTCTTCCCAGTTTTCAGACTCTTCATCCCCTGTTCTCTCCATGAGCTCTGAAAATATTTTTTCATGTATTTGTTCCTTTAAGGCAAGCGTCTCAAAAAGTTCTTTCAGCTTTTCATCTTTTTCAAATCTCTTTGCAATGGCAGTATAAAATTCGTAACCTAGTTTTTCCGTTTGAACAGCCTGTTCAAGAACCTCTCTTACAGAAAAAACATCCATAGTTCCCCTTTCTTGAAATACCCCGTGTAAGCCTGCCTGCCGGTAGGCAAGCGTCGGGCAAGTTTAGAAGGGCAAAGGTCATCTAACGAGGTAAACTTTATCATTTGCCCCTCCTGTAAAAGCAGAAAGAAGAAAACTTCACACCACCCCTCCCTCACCTCTTAAGTGGGAGATTACCTGCTCTGACGGTTTAGGAAGTCCCGCTACCTTCCATGCCTTAAGGGGGTCTATGAAATCCTCACGCACACAGTCTTTCGGCTGATGCACATTTTTACATACGGAACCGAGTATCGGGAAAAAATTGTATTGCTTGTAATAATCTCTCATGAACTTTATTATCTCCATCCTGTCTTTTGTAAGCTCTTCTATTCCTTCTCTTTCAGCTAATCCACAGGCGACCTTTTCATTCCAGTCATTATAATCTAAAAGATATCCCTCATCATCCAAATTAATCTTTAATCCACCATAATCAATTACAGACATTTTACACCTCCTGGTTTAATGTTAATTAAACCTGATTATTCACCCCAGTCGTTTTGCTTCGGTTTGCGAAGCAAAACGAAGCAGCAGGGGCAAGCTGATTATTTTCATCTATATAGTCATTTCATCTGTGTAATCTCTGCCTTCTAATCTGTGCAATCAAGCATCCTCATTTTATATAAGATGATTACTCCCCTGCCTCGAAATTACTAATGAATTGACCTATCTGGACTCCAAGATAAATACATTTAACACCGTCCATACAGTCATCAGCATCTTTTTTTTCAAGATGTGTCGTAAGTTCATGAGAACCTTTTTTGAACTTGATAATGTATGAATTTTTTTCGCCGCTGAAATCAAGACTTGCAGAAATGTTATGTTCGATTATTTCCGGATACATTTCAAGTATCTTGTCTTTCAATGCCACATTTGTGTAACCCATAAGCCCTCCACAAAATTAGTTATTAGTTATGGTCCTTCTCCCATTTAGTTGCTCAAAAGGATTCCAGGAAAAATAAATTTCAAAATTATCATTACAAATTTAGCATTTAACAATGGCTAAAAACACAGAGCAAAAAAGCAAATTTGAAATGCTAATTGTTAATTTTTCATTTTGCAATTTCTTGAGTCTTATACCCCTTTTCACCATAACGAATAACATATCATGCCCACGGTGTACCACCGTCAACAATGCTGTGTTCTTCCCACATAAACCAGTTTCCGGTATCAGACATAAAAAAATACGTATTTGCAAATATATCGTAATGCTGCTGCTCCTCTTTCACAAGTTTCTCAAAAAGGATTTTCTCCTTTTCAATTTTTGCCCCTGCCGCAGCCTTTTTATAAAATTCAATGCCTTCCTTCTCCATTTTCATTGCAATTCTGAACGCCTCAAGCTCGTCCGTGGTTGCTTCAACTCTCTGCATCATTTCATCCTTCATTGTCTCAAAGACTGTCTTGATGTTTTTCATCGGGCTAAAATCCTCTATGGTCACATTAAGTCCTTTGAATATGCCGGAAAGCATATCAAGATGTCTTTTTTCATCTTCTGCTACAGTAAGGAACATCTTTTTACCTATTGAATGTGCTGTCTTCTCAGATGCCTCTTTATAGAATTTTATGGCGTCTGTTTCCATCTTTACCGCTATATCAATAGCATTCATATTATCCTCCTGTTATCTGTATGAGTATTTTTTTTATTTTGTTTATATATCAGTTAACCCAAAAACTGCAATTAATCACAGAGGACTAATCATTGTCCGCCTGAGGATGGACAAATTAGATGGAAAATTGCTTTGCAATTTGAACATTTAGCATTTCAAATTTAAACTGATAATTTTGCATTGATAATTTTAAAATGAGTTTCTCTGTGCTCTCTGTGGTTAAATGGTCTTAATAAGTTTCTCCCGCATTTTCTTAAGATAGCCGATATGTTTGACTTCCTGCTCCATCAATTCCTTAAATACAACACGGGCATTTGTGTCCGAGGCATTTTGAGAAAGCCTCAGGTAAAGATTATAGGCCTTTCCTTCTATTTCCATAGCCAGTGTCAGCGCACTCATCTCATCAGTAAAATTGTATTTCTCTATTTTAGATTCAAGGTCTTTTACCGGAATCCCTGCCTCTGTTACCGGAGTTTCTGTCCTGTTTTTAAAGTCCTCAAAACTCTTCATGTCCCTGTTATCCTGTATTGACTGGTAAAGAAACTGAATAAAATCCATATGCTGTTTTTCCCAATCAGAAAGTTCTTTAAATGTATTTTTAGCTTCCGGATGGTTTGCCGCATCAACTGCTAGAATATAGAATTCCATCGTGCCTTTCTCCATCAGAAAGGCTTCAACAAGTGCCTGCAGTAAATCCTCTTTGCCTGTAAGCATTAGTATTTCATCCCCTTGAAATTAAGCCTAAACCATAACCCGGCATATGCCAGTCAGTCCGGGCAATTCTGTTATTTTAAACTATTCTCTTTTATTAAGTTCATAAAGTGCCTTGCCCGTAAAAAAGTCTGCCCATGCAATGCCAATATCCGGCAAGGTTGACTTCAGGAACCAGTCAGCAGTCGGAGCAGACCTAAAGGTCAGCTCTGCAATGCTGTAATGAGCCATTAAAACTGTGCCGTAGATTACAATTAAACCATTCAGCAGATACCCGTAAACAGAGGTCTTTCTTGATAAAAAAAGCGCCGTAACCACTACAACATCAATAAGCGGGAATATGAAGGAAAGAAATCGTGTAGCATCAAACCTGAGAACCCCTGGATTTAAAGTATCAGCGACCATAAAATTATGGATTCTGTAATGGAGCATAAGCCCTGATACAGCCAAAAGAAAAAGAGCTATTAAAAGTGGCTTCCTGGTCATTACACCCCTAAAACGTAAACGTGACCATATGGCCTAAATAAAAAGTCAGACCTATTATTATAATGTGAAGAATCCACCATCCAGGTTTAAATTTCATAAAATACTTAAGCATTTTACCCCCAGAGAAGGTGTCCAAGCGTATAAACAGCAGTTATACCTAAAAGATGTATTAGCCACCATCCCGGGCTTAGAAACCCTATCTTACTTTTAAAACTTTCATTCTCCATAGCAGTTCTCCTGATAATTTTTATCTAATCTGCATGGAAACTCACAAATTCCTCCACGCTCCTTCTGAATGCCCTGGGGAGAAGGGTTATCCCCGGTTTAAGATTTCCTACGGCTATAAGCATGGGTATTGACTTGTCGACGGAAATGTTAAACTCCTTTTTTACACAGTCTTCGTCAAACCCGTCCATAGGGTGAGTCTCAAGGCCCAGGCCTTTCGCTGCAAGCATTATGTTCATTGCAAATAAAGAGGCGTTTTTCACTGCAAATAACTTTCTCTTAAGGCTGTCCTTTTCACCGTACAGGCTTTTTATCATACCTGTGTAAGTTTCCCTCGCCTCAGGCTTCATATACCCGAGTTCCAGCCAGCTTTTAAACATCCTCTCAATGTTTTCCTCAACTCCCCCCGGGTCAGCAATTATAATTAAAACAGCTGAAGCCTCTTCAACCTTGGGCTGATTAAAGGCACATTTTCTTAAAACCTTTTTTCCTCCAGAATCTTTAACCACAATTACCTTCCATGGCTGGAGATTAAAAGAGGAGGGCGAAAGGTTAGCAATCTCAAGCAATTCTTTAAGTTTATCTCTGGAAACGTCTTTTTTTGAATCAAAAAAATTAATTGAACGCCTTTCCTTCATTGTCTGGATAATATCCATAAGAATCCCCCTTTTCAAAATTGATACATTCGTAAAAAGTCATAGGATGGCTAAGTAATAATTTTGATATACAAGACGTAGTGTATTTTTGTGAGTGAGGCTATACATGCGGTATGCCGAACGAGCAAAAATACGCTAC
>SDBV01002095.1_pt1 | contig 29944 bp, 15 predicted proteins | sample 2277081 | NCBI WGS metagenome assembly SDBV01 (sample SAMN10402039, study PRJNA504765) | marine sediment metagenome | isolation source: marine sediment core GS10_PC15, 223 cmbsf | place: Arctic Ocean: Southern Knipovich Ridge | collected 2010
CTCCACAAGGGATACAATCCTATGCGGTAATCCGATCCATCTTTGACACCTGTAATAAAAACGGCTTTACTTTTTTTGAATCTCATAAACTAAAACTCAGCCTTTGAGACCTGAGTAGTTACCCAAAGTCAGTTACTGTTGTTGTTTCCCATTTCAAATTTTCATCCGTCATCCTGGTCGGTTTTACACCTTGGTAAAGGGTTGAAAATGGATAGGATGTTATAGACAAAATACTCTGGTAAGGATACAATCCAATGTTTTGATTTCCAAGTGTCCCCCATGAAGCCCTGAGTTTTAAGTTATCAATCCATGAGACATTATTCAGGAATTGTTCTTCAGATAATCTCCACCCTGCAGATATAGAAGGAAACAATCCCCAACGGTTATCTTCATGTATTCTGGATGTTCCATCATAACGGAAATTGGCTTCCACCAGGTATTTCCCCATATAATCATAATTTACACGGCCAAATAACGATTGAATCGCCCATTCATTTGAAGTACCGGAGATATTTTGGACAGACGAAGAACCAGCATCCAGTTCTTTAATATCATAAGTAGGGAAATTTACTCTGCTCCCTGCGAGTCTACGATAAAAATATGATTCCTGATTATAACCAAATAGCACATTTATATGATGATTGCCAAAGGACTTGGTGTAATTCAATGTAGAATAGAATGTATACAAAACTGATTGGTCATTTTCGTCAACAATTCCCATGGTCCCATGAGGCCAGCCGTTATGAGCATATGAATTATCTTTAAAATAATAGTGATCTATAGGATATTCATGGGTTTTTAAAAAATCAGTATCAAAATTAATAGCTCCCTTTGTCCGCCAGGTAAGACCTTGTATTATTTTTACATCCACATAACCCTGGGTCGCGACGGAATAATTATCCCATTCTCGTGATCCATTATTGGCTTCTGCATGAGGATTTCTATTATGCCATGCCTCAGCATTATACCTCGCAGAATACCTTCCACTTCCATCAGACAGGTAGGGTGTATAATTTGGACCTGCCCCATATGTTTGCAGCATTATTGCAGAATGGTGAAATGCTGGCTCTAGTCTATCTTTATATATTAGTGCAACCTTTGCGCCAAACGTGACTATCTCATTCACCTTTGAGTCCACACTTAACCTCATATTATATCTTTGATATTTATGTCCATCAATAATCCCATCCTGATCCAAATATCCCAGCGAAAAATTGTAAGTCGTTTTTTCAGTCCCTCCATATAGGGCCAAATGATGGTTTTGGATCTGAGCAGTATGGAACATAAAATCCACCCAATCAAAGTTAGGATACTTAACCCGGTCTGTCGCATTTCTGAATGCATCAATATCAGCCTGAGTAAAATAATCTACCATTCCTGCCCGTTGATTTGCATAGTTCCAATATTCCATAAAATCAGCAGAGTTTGTTACTAACTCCGGCAATCGGGTTGCTTCTGTCAATTGTATATTGCCGTTATATTCAATATTCATAGTACCGGGCGTTCCTCTTTTAGTAGTAACCAAAATAACACCATTGGCAGCCCTGGCTCCATAGATTGCAGAGGAAGCTGCGTCTTTCAAAACTGACACAGATTCGATATTTTCAGGATTAAGATCTTGTAAATTCCCCTGTATTCCATCAATCAGGATCAAAGGATTATTTCCCGCACTACTGAACGTCCCTATTCCACGAACACGCATAACAGCATCGTCATCTCCAGGTTGTCCGGATTGTTGAACAATTTGTAATCCCGGGACTTTCCCCTGAAGCAGGTTCGCTGCATTGGGTACAGAACGCTTTACAAGTTCAGCCGCAGAAACTGAAGTCACAGATCCGGTAAGATTAACTTTCTTCTGGGTTCCATATCCGACAATAATAACTTCCTCAAGGCCAACTACATCTAGATCCATAGTGATATCTATTGTTGTCTGATCACCAATTGAAATTTCCTGGGCGAAATACCCCACAAATGAGAAAACCAGTACTGCTGTTGAAGGATCCGGGACCTGAATTGTATATTCCCCCTCCAGGTTTGTAACAGCACCCATGGTCAAACCTTTTATCATGATACTTACGCCGGGCAAGGGAGCTCCGATTTCATCCAAAATTTTTCCTGTAATTGTTATGGGCTGCAGTTTAGATTTGACTTCGATTAGATACTTACCAGGCGATAAAATAATTTGCCGGTCTATGACAATATAATCCACATTTGTCCCTTCAAAGACCTGGTCCAGGATCTGATCGACATTCTGATCTTCCATATGAACATTGACTTTCCTGTTAACATCCACCAGTTTTTTATTGCACAGGAAGTAAAATTCACTCTGAGTTTCGATCTCATTCAGAACATTTTCGACAGTTTTATCGTTGAGATTAAGTGTTAATTTAGTATTCTGCGAATAGGAGTTATCCGCGAAAACCTGTAAAACAGTGAGAAACAGTAAAAACAGAATATTTCTCATAATTTTAATGATTTTTAAAGAGCATATTTTATTCATATACTCCCATAACACAAATGAATTTTTCATACTTTTGAAATGTTTAGCTGGTTAAGACTTTATTAGTAATTGAGAACTTGCTAAATGCTTGAGGAGAGCGTGTCCGCGCTTTCCTCTTTTTTATTAATTATCTGGTATCAGGTTTCATAAACAGTAGTTTTTAAGTTAGACATAGGTTAATTGAATGCTCGTAATATTATGCTTTGTAATAAAGTTCGATTTTCCTTTTTTCAAAAGTTCCATCCTCTCGCCTTTCCCTGCCGATATCTTTATAATTGATAGGTGCTGATAGCATGAGCAGTTTCAAAACTTCATCCAGCGTCTCGTCTTCAAACGTAGCCATATATATATATGATTCCAGTATCTCATCTTTAATGATTATATTGACATTGTACCAACGGTTGATCTTTTTTATTACTTCATTAAAAGGATCATCACTGAATGTCAGTTTTCCTTCTTTCCATGAAATATTTTTACTGACATTAATTTGTTTAATTAAACAGGATGAAGTACTACGATCATAGACACACATTTGATCAGGTTTTATCGTTCCGAAATTCCGGATCCTGTCATTCTGTTTACCTAATACTTTGATACTTCCGCTTACCAGTGTTACTTTAATAAATTGATCGTCCGGATATGCCAGAACATTAAATGAAGTTCCATATGCAACGATTTCGATATTATCTCCTGAGACAATGAAAGGCTTTTTTGGATCAGACTTGACATCGAAATAGGCTTCACCTCTGAGCATTATTTCTCTTGATTTTCCTTCAAATTCTGTTGGAAATTCCAGGTAAGATCCTCCGTTAAGCCAACCTTTTGATCCATCGGGCAGATAGAACATTGTACGTGTTCCTAATGGGGAATAAATTTCTGAATATGCAATCTCGGTCCCAGTTGGCATGAAATTTCCTCTGTTAAGATATACAAAGGCAATAAGTGGTATAAACAGGACGGCAGCAACTCTTGCAATATTATTGATGATCCTGATCATTGGCTTTTTCCTGGGTAACGATCTGGATTCCTCCAGCTTTATCTCATGATATATCCTGCCTAAGATCCCAGATCCATCATATCCTTCAATATCCAGTTTATGTGCTAACTCGCTCCAATAACGGTGGTATTGTTTACGCAAGTTCCCTTCTGCCTGAAAGTTTGAAAACCAGTTTATAATTATTTCTTTGTCCCCATCCTTTCCAGTCCCGTCCAAATACCGTTTAATCAATTGAAAATCAACTTCCACCTTTTTTTATAATTATTATTTGACATTACCTAATTATGAACCCGGAAGTACTCATATGTACTTCCAGGTTCACACACTCCTACTACCAACCTAAACTAAACCTAATGCACTATGAAAATGATTTACTTAATAAGAAGTTCCCTCAATGAGTAGAAACTCCCAAATAGTGAGCTAATACATATTCATTCTGAATAAATATTATCTGCAAATTTGTTTAAAACTCTATTAATGAATTATTTTAAGAATAACCAGAAAAACAGAATGGTCAATAAGTTTTCCTCCACGAAAGCTTTTTTCAGGAAAGTTCTGGCCCGGGTGAGATGGTTTTCGACTGTCTTATTGGTAATGTTCAGTTTCCCGGAAATTTCCGTATTAGACAATCCTTCCTTTTTGCTCATAAGAAAAATGGTCTTTTGACGGGGAGGTAATTTGTTAATGATTATATCAGCTTTTTCCAGCAGGTCATTATATTCTATTTCTGCTAGAGTAGTAGTATCATTTGATAATGAAGTTTCTGAAAATTTTGCATTATGAATCCTTTCTCTTGCCAATTTCCTGAATCGTTTACGAATAATATTGAAACTTATAGTGAATATCCAGGCTTCCATATTCCTTAATCTTTTTAATCGAGCCCGATCCTTCCAGAGATTCAAAAAAACCTCCTGAACTACTCCTTCTGCATCTTCCTTATTTTTCAGATTACTAATAGAAAATGCATATACCTTTTCATTATACCTATTGTAGATTTCATCAAAGGCAAAAGCATCTCCCCTGATCAATTGTTTAATAAGGATATGTTCATGGTCTTCATCTACCATCATGAAAATATTAATGAGGAATAGTCAAAAGTACAAAATTCTAACCGCAAATTATTTTGTACCTACTGCAACGTTCCACCTATCTGTTCTAAAAGGGGGAGCTGGTAATCCTGCTTCATTGTACAAGTTTGGAAAGGCATCATCGGAGAAAGCAAAACGAACAGCTGCAGGATGCTTTACCTGCGGGTGCCAGACAAAAATCTTATCCCCCCTGATTTCTGTTTTGGCAGGGATGAATTGTTGATTATCGCATGCTACATCGAAATGAGTTAATTCATCGCCTTTTGCATATAGCCCGGCAGCATATTCAAAGCTTAACTCAATCTTATCATCTATAATTCTCATTGACTTGTAAAGAGGACCTGATGGAACAACATCCTGACCATAGGTTTTAGCCAGGGCCCATAATGATAATCTCCTGCCCACCTCCTCTTTTTGGCGGGGATGAGTAGGTAGTTTGTCTCCTGGTTCATTTGCTTTTATATCACTTGTTACAACCATGCCTGTATAGGGCGTTTTCATACTTTGGCGTTGTGATTCACGCAGGATAATATTGTTGTAATTCATATCTGTACCCGCAGGGACAATTTGCACATAATAAAATGGGAGATCATAACCCCACTCATGCCTCCAGTTATAGATTAATTCGGGGAAAATCCGGGCATAATGAAAGGGAGCCTTAATATTTGATTCGCCCTGATAAAAAATGACTCCTGACATTTTATAATTCACCAGCGGGTGAATCATTGCATTAAAAGCCAATCCTGCCTGTATGGGCCAAAGATCATGACTTTTTTTTATTTTTTTTAATTCCGAAGTATTCACCGGATTCCCGGTTACAATTTCTTTCCGCAACCATGTTTCAACATTTGTTCCTCCCCAACTCGAGTGTATTAACCCTACCGGGACATGAATCCCATCTTGCAGGTACTTGCCAAAAAAGTAACCCACAGCAGAGAAATTTTTTACTGATTCGGGGGAACACTCTACCCAGCGTCCGAAACAGTTGTCCTGTGGATAATCTGCAATTTGTTTCTCAACAGTGAAGAGTCGCATGGTTGGATGGTTGGCTTGTTTTATTTTGTCTTTATAATTAATAACACCCAAAAATCCCGGGGCAATCGAATCGATCGGCATCTCCATGTTCGATTGTCCACTACAAAGCCAGTTTTCACCAATAAGTACATTTTTAATTTCGATTGACTCATGTCCTTTTATATGCAAGATATAGGGTCCGCCCGCCGTTGGCGTTTCAATTTCCAACAACCACTTGCCAACAGCTGATTTTGTTTTAACTGAATCGCCTCCCCAGCTGCCCCAAACCATAATCTCCTCAGTATAGGCAGATGTCCAGCCCCATATTTTCACCATGCTTTTTTGTTGCAGTACCATGTTATCCGATATAATAGATGGCAGCATGATTTTAGCATATGACGAAGCAGCCAGCAATGATAAAATAGAAATTGTAACCAGGTATTTCGATCCGGATAAAATTGATCTTAACATTTTATTCATAAATTAAATACTTATATCGATTTTTACTTTCATCCCTGAATTATTAATATTGTTATTGTCTGGTAAAATATCCAAAATAGGCCCCGCACACCGGACGTTTCTGTTCATCCAGGAAAACAGCCTTCATATCAGACTTGGAAGCAGGTAGCTGCAATCTAAAAGTGATCTCCATGTCATCTTCGCCGACCGGCTGGATCTCTGAATAATCAAGGGAATCCATGGTAAGTGAAAGATACCGGATGGGCAGCTTCACACCCTCAGGATAGAGGGCTTCAATGCTGACATTCTTCCAGTCATAGTGAACCTCATGATCCTGCCGGAAATCAATCCCCCATCTTCGATATGCCTCGGTGAAATAAACGGGCAATCCTGAGCGAATGGGAGTCTGTACCTCCCGGGGCCACCGGCTGAATGAGAGGGAATAGATTCCTGAACGCACAAAATCAAGGTTCCAGTGCCCGCGCATGGACCTCCCCTGACGGACATCATACTGCTGGGTTACATTCCCGTCACCTTCAATATCAACCCAATCGAAGCAGGTAAGGAATACCGTATCCATGTCAGGATGACCTACCGGAATGTAAGGTACCTGATCGATCACAGGCTGGACACCTGCACGCCAACCCTGATAATGTGTTATCAGCCTTTCCAGGATTTCAGGGAATTCCCCCGACAGATCATGTTGCTGTCCGGGATCATCTTCAATATTGAAAAGTCCTTTCGGATGGACATACCTCCATTTGTTCCATAACACGGCATGAGCTGCCCCCGGCCTGCTGTTGTTATGCTGCACCACGGCGATCCTGTCTGAGAGATCTGCCTGTTCGCCTTTCCTGATAAGGGTCGTCAGATCTTTCCCGTCAAATGGTTCCTTCCAGGGATCCTCCAGGTTACAGATATTAATAAGGGTGGGAAGAAGGTCCTGTACCGTCGTCAGTTGATCAATATCTCTAGGTAATCCAAGCCGCCCCTCAGGCCAGCGAATAAAGCAGGGTACACGGTGCCCGCCATCAAACAGGCTGCCTTTCATCCCCTGCATTCCTGCATTATAAATATCCACCCCAAATGTACCGCCATTATCAGTCATGTAGATCAATATCGTATTTTCCTTCAGTCCATGCTGATCAAGGATTCGATCCAGCTTGCCTACATTGTCATCGAAATTGGCGATCATACCGAAAAATCTTTCGGCCAGCAGGTAATGGCGATTCTCCTCCGGTAACAGTCCTTCATAAGACCTGGCATAGGCAGGATCCACAAAGACTGGGCTATGCATGGCATTGGTGGGGAGATAAACAAAGAAAGGTTGCTTATCTTCTGCTGACTCCTTAATAAATTGAATCGTTTCATCGAACCATATATCCGTACAGTAACCTTTGAACTGCCTGATAATCCCGTTGTCTGAGTAAAAGTCATCGAAGCAGTCATTATCCATATATGAAGGAGTCTGGTCAATACTCGCCCCTCCAAAGGTAATGCTCCTGTCAAATCCTTTGTCTAACGGGCGATAAGGGTACATATCCCCCAGATGCCACTTCCCAAAGTGACCGGTTCTGTAACCATTGGCCCTAAAGTATTCTGCCATGGTATGGATGCTGCGAATGTTCCCCAGGGTATCTTTTATTTCACGCTGTATGGTTTCCCTGCTGTAGGCCCATGCCCATGCTCCGTTTCGCATGGCATCCAGTCCTGTCAACAACATCCCCCGGGTGGGTGTACAAACCGGTGCCACATGAAAGTCGGTGAACCTGATTGCCTCGCTGTGCAATCTATCCAGATGAGGGGTCCTCAGTACAGGATTTCCCAGGCACGAAAGATCTCCGTATCCCTGATCATCGGTAATCAGGATAATGACGTTGGGCATGGATCCCGGCTGCTGGCAACCCGGAAGAAGTGATAATGCAACAAGTGAAAAACACCCGATACCAACGGAACCAAGTTTCTTTAAGATGTGCCGGACCCTCGAAGTTTTCTTCATACCAATTCAATTTAACACATTTACTCGTTAAACATCTCATTCAGAACCTCTTGCATTTCTGAGTTAATTCTTGATTTAGCGGTATGATCCCAGAAGCTTTGATCTTCAATAATCAGTGCAAGGGTTGATACAATGGTACTTTGTGTCCAACCCGTATGGGTGCCCCAGGCTCCCCATCCATGATCGGCATTTGATGCCCAATAATCCCACTTATCAAATTCAAATGCCCTGAACCAGGCCCCGTCCAGATCATCGTACTTTTCACTTCTCACCTGAATTCTGACCAGAAACTCAGCCAACTGATTCACAGCCTCAATATGCACAGGATTATTGGTCACGCTGGCTGCTTCGTGAAGACTAAAAATGGCAAAATTCGAAGTGTACAACATATCTGCAATGGGATCACCATTTCGAAAAATCAAGGTCGCTTCTCTGGTACCATAATCTTTATTGGTTGACTTTCCATACTTACCCAACTTTGGATCCCCCAGTTCTTCAATAATAGCACCACCGGGCATTTGATTCTCCAATAGTTTAGCTACCATCAGGTCCAGCCACTCTCTGTGCTCTGGTGTATCGTCAACCCTCACCAGCCATGCCAGTGGCAGGATCATACGTGCCCTCTCCTGTTGAATTCCATTGGTCCAGGACCACTTATCGGGATAGGCTTCCATGGTCATCTGTATGGCATTTTTCGATTTCATTAGAAGTGGTTCGTAGCCGGTCTTATCGTAAAGCCATAAATAACATGCCCACATCCAGGATTCAAAATGAGGATGCGGATTTACGATCTCCCTGTTCCAGTAATGCTTCCAGCCATTCTTAAACAAATCTTTCGCTACAATGCTATTTCCTCTGAATCCATTTTTACCTGTTGTCCTGAAGTTTGCAAGGATCGTCTCCAATATTTCTTTGTCCCAATTCCAAATATTCAGACAGGCAGTTGCTCCCAGAGCACCAAGAATGGCCCTTGCATTATCGTCTCCGTAAAAACCATGATTGCTATGTTCTGAGTCACTCCAGCCCATCAGACCAAAACATGGGTTTTCCGGATTATCACCACCACGGGCCAGGACATTGGAATTATAAAACAGGAAATCCATCAGATTTGAAGCTACAATGGCGTCCTTGCTCCTGCCGGTAATCTGGTTGGTCATAGCGAAAGCAAAAGCAACCTGTCCATTATCATCGGCCCTGTTACAGTACCTGTATTGCTGCCTGCCGTCCCAATATAGTTTTGAACCATGTCCTTCTATAATTCCGAGGGAACCATCTCCGGTCCTTACCCCTTGATCCAGGTATGGGCCATACCCCTGACCAGGCATCTGCATATTTCTGCAGAACTGCTCCCATGAGGGGTCTATCAGAAACCGGCCCTTATAAAACCAGTCTGTCCCCTTAACAATAGCATTTTTCAGGGCATCTGAAGGAAGTTTTTCTTCTTTGCTGAACATTGGAGCAACGTAATCCAAGCTGGTATTAAGCTGATATTGAATACCCGGATCCAACCAATTCAGAATATACTCCCAAACGGTTTCCCATGCATCTTTAGGGCCAAACCTACCGCTTGCGAAGCCGCTTAACTTTGTGGAGGCTATTAGAATGTTATTGTGTTCAAACAAGAGAGGATAGGTTTGAACATCGGCTATCCCATATTCAGCTTTATAGACACCGGCAACTTTTCCCAAAACTATGGATGGATCTCTGGCCTCAAATTTCAGCACCAGCCCATTTAGTCCCAGAATGTCCATGCGACTTAAGCTTTTGCCGAAAACACCTGAAGTAACAACGGCCCTTTCATATTCAGTTTTCACAGATCCATTGGCCTTTTTTACTCCCGGGATGTTATCTGAAAACTCCACATAGAGTTTTAGCTTTTTCTCTTTGGCAAGTTCAAAGACCTCATTGTCAATTGTGTTTGACACGAAAGGATAACCATCTGCCAAAATCAATACACCCGAGCCCATGGGCGCCTGTTTCACAGCTTCTGCCGGATTGGAGTAACGGGAGAAATTGTATCCATTCTGAGACAGTAGAAGGACAATGTCGTTATGCTCATCAGAACAACTTAACACAAGCTGACCGGAGGTACCCGATACATTACCCATGAAGGTAATGATAACAACAACGGAGATAATAAATTTATTTATCATATCTAAAGCATTATTATAACATCCTTTACCCTTGATTTGGGAGTAACTTTTAATGATTCCACTTTACCATCTTTCATTTTACCTTCTATGATTGTGTTGTAGGGTGCGTGAAGCTTAAAGTTTACATTCCAGTCTTTGGGCCACGCCGGGAACAGTCTGATTTCGTCACCACTTGTTTGCATGATCATCTCTTGCAGGCCAATCATCCCGCTACCACCCCAGTTATGATCCGGAACCCAATCATGTCCGGGACCCCAGAAGGTTGGGAAAGGCCGATCCGCATCAGTCAACTTTTTTAGGGTAATGCCTTTTGCCTCATCAGTTAGTCCCATCCTGGCGCAGAATATGGCATCCTGATGCCAGCTAATGTAATTTTTTTGTCTGGGCAGATCAATACCATGTTCCCACGTATTTATTGCCAGTTCTAATTCTGGTTTACCAATGCCAAACAGGTCCCAGGGAAAGACAGGATAAAGCTGAGGTATTTCCTGATTAATGATTTTATCCCATTTCTCTGCAGGGGAAATGGTTTCATGTCCTTTCATCACTCTTCTTGGCATCTCAGGTAAGCGGCTGTACATCTCTTTATAATCTCTTTTTTCCTCAGCCGAAACCCATTTATCGGGCAGGTTTTGCAGTTCGCGTGTCAGAACAGTCAGAGCTGCAATTACATCGCTTGGATTTTTCACATTACCTGCATAAGTCTCCAAAGCCATGCAAGGATAGAATATATACTTCCCTTCATCGGAAAACTCTTTGCCAAAATGTTGTGTTGCCCTGTAGCGGTAATGTTGGTCGAAAAAATCGATGGAAGATTTTATAAAAGGAATATATTCCGAAATATCGCTCCCGGAGAATCGATAATATTCTAATATCATGTAAGAGAATTCCAGCTGGCTGGTAAAATAATACTCATGAAAAATTGACCATTGTATCCCGTTTTCAATATCCTCAGAACGGTCCCACCCGTACTCTCTGCCACAAACAATACCTGCCTGATTCATCTGATCAGTAAAACATGCTCCACCATGATTCCAATAATGTTTTGTGCGCAATTCAGCAGTGGGAAGTGCCCTGCGGTAAAAATCAAATTGCTGGGGCATGATATTAAAATCACCAGATTTTAGCAAAGGCCAATACAATAAACGCTGATTCTGGGCGGTCATAACTCCCCCACCCCATGCCCTGAAATCAGGATTCTCGTTTTGAAATTTTTTATCAATTAAAACGGGGTCGAAAGTAAATAATCCCCCATTAAATTTTGTTGGATATTCGCCTTTTGAATTACAAGCCATCTGATATCTGAAAATATTGTAATTGCGACCCACCTGCCACGATGAATCAGACTTGACTGCATCATCATTATTGATCATTATCCAGCTTTTTTGCCAGAATTTTTCCCACCATTTTTGATGGATCGCAAAATATTTCTTGATATCACCTGAATTTGAGTCTTTTATAGAAAGTAATTCTCCTTCAAATTCTTCCGAATTAGACTCGTATGCGGAGTGCATTGATATATCGATGCGACATTTTTTGGATTTTTGTCCGCTTTCCAAAACAACTCCCTCATAGGGAATTTCAAGATAACTTCCTGAAGTTGTGCCAGTAACTTTCATGTTGTCCCCATACATGATCCCGCCGAAAACAAAATTTTTCAGAGGATTCCAGATGGAATCTTTTAAACCAGATAAATCCTGTTGAATAATCTCTTTATCCAATACCAGGTCATCGTTGTTGTTGCGATGATAAAAAACAATCTCATTATCATTTGCATGAACAGTATCAGGATACCAGAAGATGTCGTTATGAGGATAATTAATATAGCTGGGCACTACCCACCGGGAGTTGACAGGAGTTTTTTTTGTCCTCCAATTTTGGTATTCTGCCTTTACCATTACCTCCCTGTTTGATTCAACTTCAAAATGAATTACAGGCCTGTCCGGTTCGACCCATAATCGGGAGTTGACTTTTAAATCACCATCTCCACCCGAAATTTGAACATATCCGTTTGCCAAGTGAAGTTCTTGCTTAAAATCCACAAATGGATTTGGAGTTATGTCAATCTGTACTCTCCCCGATTTCAGAAGTGCATTGTTTTCATCGAAGCTGTTGCTTCGTCCAAAATAGAAAATGATGCTCCCGTTCTCAACCCATACATTGCATCCAATGTCACAACCTCCAACCGGCATTGACCACAATGGACTATTGCCTGTCTCTGTCCATTTTATGTTGTATTGCTCCAGATCCTTAACCTGAGCTAATGAACTCACGGTCATAGCACAAAAGACAATAAGACTCCATATAAACTCTCTGTGATTATTCATTCTCTTTAATTAACTCGTTGTGTGACTGATATTTGCATATAAATATAATAAAAAAAAGATTGTTCGTTTTACTATTTATCAGTAAATTAAAGAAATTATTTTTGAATAAATACTGCAATAGCTAATGCATAAAATTGAGAATATTTCATGTTCTTTAAGGTTTAATTGTTTCAAGGATTTTTTAAGTGGTACACCATAAAAAATGAGCCAAAAGGTTCGGGAACGTTCCGGGGTTCAGCCGGGATGCTGTTTACTGCAATTGAGATGTTTGAAGAATGGGCTGAAACAAAATAGGATTACAGGACTTAACGGACGGAATTGAATAATGAGATTAAAACCACACCTATGTGTACATCAAGGATTATAACTTTTGCACTTCTGTTGTTTTGCTTTTCGTTTTATTCAAACGCAACAGAACAGAACAACAGAACCAGACCTAATATTATTTTCTTTCTGGTTGACGACATGGGTTGGCAGGAAACATCCCTCCCCTTCTATAAAGAAATTACTGATTTGAACAAACGTTACCATACGCCCAACATGGAATCGCTTGCTGAAAAAGGAGTGATGTTTACACAGGCCTATGCCTGCGCGGTATGCTCTCCCACACGGGTCAGTTTGATGACGGGGATGAACGCTGCCCGGCACAAGGTTACGAACTGGACCCTGAGAAAGAACAAATCCCCCGACCGGGAGTATGAAACCATTCAGGCCGGGAACTGGAATATGAATGGCATAGCCGCCATACCGGGGATTGAAAAGACCACACATGTGAATACCCTCCCCATGATACTGAAAGAAGCCGGGTACAGGACCATACATGCCGGTAAAGCGCATTTTGGAGCAAGAGGAACGCCCGGTGAAAATCCTTTGAATCTCGGTTTCGATGTAAATATTGCCGGTCATGCTGCCGGTGGTCCGGGCAGCTATCACGGCGAAAAAAATTTTAGTGCTGTCTGGCGAGTTGGAAATACGGAAAGCGCAACCATATGGGATGTGCCCGGACTGGAAAAATACCATGGAGAGGATATTAACCTGACCGAAGCATTAACCCTCGAAGCAAACAAAGAGGTCGAAAAGGCTGTCAGGGAGAACAAACCTTTCTATCTCTATATGTCCCATTATGCCATTCATGCACCCTGGGAAAAAGACAAACGGTTTTACCAGAAATACATAGATGCCGGACTGAGCGAGTTCAATGCGGTTTACGCCTCAATGGTTGAAAGCATGGATAAATCATTGGGTGATATCATACTTAACATTGAGAGACTGGGCATTGAAGAAAATACCATCATTGTATTTATGTCGGATAACGGATCCCCCAAACAGGCCACCAGAAATGTCCCTTTAAGGGGGCACAAGATTACGCCATATGAAGGAGGGATAAGGGTTCCGATGATTGTCAGCTGGCCGGGAGTAAGCGAGCCCGGGTCGAAATGCAATGATTATATCATTATTGAGGATGTTTTTCCCACATTCCTCGAAATGGCAGGGATAGACACGTATGAACAAATTGGTGGGAAGATTGACGGGATCAGTTTTGTGCCCCTGCTCAAGGGTAAAAAACCGGCCATACCGGAACGGCCGATATACTGGCACTTCCCGAATACCTATGACGTGCAACCGTACAGTACCGTGCGGAAAGGTGACTGGAAACTGATCTACACACATACAGACAGGTCACTGGAACTATATAATATCAAAGAAGATATTTCGGAAGAAAACGACCTGTTCGATCAGCATAAGAATAAGGCAAAAGAGTTGTCAGTCGTCCTGTCAGATTTCCTGAGAGAAACTGATGCACCCATGAGTATCAATAAGGCGACAAACAGACTGGTTGAATACCCTGATGCGTTCACAGGAGGACAGGAGGACCGGGACTGGACGGCTTATCCCATGGCTGACGGACCCTTTGAAGGCACCTGGGCATCGCTCGACCAATATGAAGCCCCGGAGTGGTATCGCGATGCCAAGCTTGGTTACTGGTCGATCATCGGTCCGCAATGCATACCCATGCAGGGAGGGTGGTATGCACGAGACATGTATGTCCAGGGTAAATCCGATTACAATTACCATGTGGAAAACTACGGACACCCGTCCGAATTCGGATACAAAGATCTTATCGAACTTTTTAATCCCACCGAACTTGATTATGATAAGCTGCTTGGGCTTTACAAAGAAGCAGGCGCAAAATATGCAATAATTCTGGCTGCCCACCACGATAATTACGACCTGTGGAATTCGGCACATCATGAATGGAACTCGGTGAATAAGGGACCGAAACGTGATCTGGTTGGTGAGTTCCGGCATGCTGCACTGAAGCATGATTTACGCTTTGGAGTGACAACACATTTTGCACGATCCATCAACTGGTTTCAGACCAACAAAGGAGCGGACGAAACAGGGCCATTGAAGGGGGTACCCTATGATGGCAACGATCCTGAATATGCATCCCTCTATCATCCGAAGTTCGTACAACCTATAGACACAGGTTACTACCCGGTAGGATATCCGGTCCATCCTCCTGAGGCATGGTCTCAGCAATGGTATCTTCGCGCCAAAGACCTGATCGATCGGTATGAACCGGATTTTATGTATTTCGATGGCGGGATCCCATTTGAGTGGGACGGAGCAGTGGGACGACGTTTGATGGCACACTATTATAATGCCAATATGAAACGGCATGGGGGAGAGTTACAGGCAGTTCTGTCCAATAAAAATGTACCTGCCCATGGCGTATTTCGCGAAGGTGTTGCGCTGCAATCCTTCGAGCGTACCGTATCGGGTAAAATACGTGAAACGGCATGGCAGTCAGAAACCTGTATTGGACAATGGTACTATAATAGCGAAATCAGGTACAAATCGGCAAAACAGGTGATTCACATGCTGATAGATATTGTAAGTAAGAACGGGGACCTGTTGCTGAACATCCCGCTGCACCCCAACGGTTCGATTGATGCACGGGAAGAGGCGTTTCTGAAGGAAATGGCTGCATGGATGAAAGTCAACGGCCCTGCCATTTACGGTACACGTCCGTGGGAAATTTTTGGGGAGGGCCCTGCAAACAAGGAAGGTGGTCATCATCGTGAAACTGAAAAGGACTACACCTCCGGCGATTTTCGCTTTACTTCAAAAGGAGACACCATATTTGCTTTCTGCATGGACTGGCCTGACTCACATTCTGTAAGTATTAAGAGCATAAAACCGGAAGATGGTTCCGAAATCCATATCCTGGGTTATCCTGCTTCATTAAAGTGGGAGTTTGATCCGGGATCAGACCTAGCCATTCATCTTCCCAGGAAATTACAGAAAGAAAGGAATCGTCCATGTGAACATGCTTTTGCTTTCATCATATCAGGAGAAAGAATTAACTAAAACCCAGACCATCATGTTATCATTCATTTTCAGAAAATTTCATTTTTTATTGGTATTCCCGCTGATACAGCTTTCCTGCTCCAATCAGGCAGATGCGCCGGAACCTTATGGACCGGTCCCATCAGAAAGCCATCTGCTATGGCACCAGATGGAATATTTCAGCCTGGTCTGTTACGGGCTGAATACCTATACGGAAGTAGAGTGGGCCTATGGCGATGTAGACCCGTTGTTGTTCAATCCTTCGAATCTGGATACCGACCAGTGGGCAAGAGTTACCAGGGATGCCGGAATGAAAGGTTTAATACTGGTCTCCAAACACCACGATGGATTTTGCCTGTGGCCCAGTAAGTACACCGAATATACGGTAAGAGCCACACCTTGGAAAAACGGAACAGGTGACATATTGGACGATTTATCAAAATCATGTAAGAAATATGGCCTGAAGCTGGGGGTCTATTTGTCTCCCTGGGACAGGAACCACGCTGAGTATGGCCGTGAGGAATATGTAGAGTATTACTACAAACAGCTTGAGGAATTACTGACCGGTTATGGTGATGTTTTTGAATTCTGGATTGACGGGGCCAATGGTGGTACCGGCTATTATGGAGGTGCAGATGAGCGGCGAACCATTGACAGGGAAACCTATTACGGGTTTGACCATATATTCTCCATAGTTAAAGAACATCAGCCAGACGCCCTGATCTTCAGTGATGTCGGTCCCGGAGTACGATGGGTAGGCAATGAATCGGGCTATGTCAATGAGACCAATTGGAACACCATTAACACCCAGGGGATATATCCCGGTGCGTCGGGACGTGAATTCCACAAGAAACTGGGAATTGGAGATAAGGATGGGAAAGATTGGATCCCGGCCGAAGTGAACACCACACTCTCATGGCCAAAAGCATGGTATTTCCATTCGGACAAACAGCCCAGGAGCCTGGCCAACCTGATGGACCTCTACTATACATCCATCGGACGTGGTTCACCACTGGACCTTGGACTGGCCATTGCACCAACCGGAGAGATCCGTGATATCGATGCGAAAGCACTCCTTAAATTTAAACAGCAGGTAGATCGTGAATTCCGGGACAACCTGATCACACGGGCAAAACTTTCCTCCAGCGAATACCGTGGTAACGCTCCTCAGTTTGCAGCAGATAAGGTTCAGGATGATGAGACAGAAACTTACTGGGCAACCAGCGACAGCATTCAAAAGGCAAGTTTAACCATTGATTTTCGCAAAGAGACAACATTCAACCGCCTGATGATGCAGGAATATCTGGCGCTGGGACAGCGCATACACAAATTTACGGCTGAGGCCCTTGTGGATGGAGAGTACATCGAAACTGCATCCGGAACTACCATCGGCTATAAAAGGGTTCTTCGCTTTGATGATGTTACCGCCTCGAAACTGCGCATCACTTTGGAGACCGACGCACCCTGCCTGACCCTCTCCAACATGGGTGTTTATAACGCGCCTCTTCTGGTGGATGATCCACAGTCCGCATACGACATTGAGGGAAATCTGAGTTTCAGGACAGTGGAAGGAATATCAACTTATTATGCCCTTGGCGATAATCCACAGGATTCCGACTATGAAGTCTACAAGCAACCCCTTCAATTGCCGCTGGGTGGAAAGCTCCACTATTTTGCCAGGGACGAGGTCAATGGTTTTAAAACCGATGTAATGATTGAAGAGCTGGGAATTGCCAGAAACAAATGGGAAGTAGTTTCATTGGATGGGTTGCCTGCCGAAGAGGGAGGGAACGCAATAGATGGAAATCCGGAAACAATCCTGGTATCCGGGGACAATGGTCCCGGCCATCCGCATCAGCTTATCATCGATCTGCACAGAGAGATCCCCATAGAAGCGTTCTCCTATCTTCCACGCCAGGACGGAAGCAAAGAGGGTATGATCGATGAATACGGATTTTATGTGAGTATGGACGGAAAAAACTGGGGCAGTCCTGTCTCGGAAGGTGCTTTCAACAACATCGAAAACAACCCGGTCCGTCAATATAAAAAACTGGAGAACACGGTGAACGCAAGATATATTAAGCTGGTGTCAAAAACTGCCATCCGGCAGAGCACCCTCGCTTCATTTTCTGAAATTGACATTTTTGCCGAAAAATAAAAAAAAAGCACATCAATGGATTTAAAAAAGAGATACAGCAATCTTCCCGGCAGGATATGCATACCTGTCCTGTTTTACCTGTCGGTTGCAGGTTCAGTCATGGCACAAGATCAACCATTCGAGCCAACTTTTCAATCCCTTCAGGAGTATGAGTGCCCTGAGTGGTTCAGAGATGCTAAATTCGGGATCTATTGCCACTGGAATGCCCAATCGGCTTCCAAAAGCCGGCACAATGGCTGGTATGCCCGTAATATGTACACGCAGAACAATTCTGCCTATAAAGATCACCTGAAGAACTGGGGCCATCCGTCAAAAACCGGGTACAAAGATGTCATTGAAGCGTGGCAGGCAGAACAGTTCGATGCCGGACAATGGGTTGGATTATTTAAAAATGCGGGGGCAAAATACATAGTGACCATGGCTGTGCATCATGACAACTTCGACCTCTGGGATTCCAGGTATCAGCCCAAATGGAACTCACTGAATTACGGTCCCGGAGTAGACGTATGTGGTGAAATGAAAAGAGAGACCTTGAAAGCCGGATTGCGATGGGGCGTTGATACCCACGTTGCCCGCACCTATAGCTGGTATCAAACCAGCAGAGGAGCAGATGCAACAGGCCCCTTAAAAGGGATCCTCTATGACGGCAATAATCCCGAATACCAGGATCTTTATGGCCCACTTTCAGATCAGCCACGACAGGGAACCCCGGACGATCAATTGCGACATCCCCTGGATCCACCACAGAGCTGGAAAACACATTGGAAAAACCGTATGTTCGATCTGATCGACAACTACCATCCTGACTTCTTCTATTTTGACGGGGCCCTGCCGTTTATGAACGATGATGGCAAAGCCGGCATGGAAGTTATTGCCCATTACTACAACCACAATGCCCGGCGTCACAACGGAAAAAATGAAGGGGTGATGGTCATCAAGGATATTACCAAACACGGATTCTACTATCCGGGCATCTCTTCCGTGGTCATGGAACGAAGTCGCACGGATTATATTTCCAGGGAACCCAGGCTAACCGAAAATTCAATAGGACCCTGGTTTCATTCAGGTGACACCGGGAATTACAGGTCCTCTGAGAGTCTGCTTCATGAAATGATTGATGTGGTTTCCAAGAACAACAATTTCATGCTGAACATCCCGCCAAAAGGGGATGGTTCATTGGACGAACCCACCAGGCAGATCCTTTTTGACTTTGGCCAATGGTTTCAACTCAATGGTGAAGCGATTTACGGGACCCGTCCCTGGAATACTTTCGGAGAAGGTGACGTGCGGTTTACACGGAAAGACAATGTGCTTTACGTCATCTCATTCAGAAGACCGGAAGAATCTCTGATACTGCGGTCGCTGCAGAATTGGAGGAAGAATGATATAAAAAATATTGAGTTTCTGGGGAATAAAGAGGTGCCGTGGAAAAAGACGAAAGAGGGCGTAATGATATCGGTTCCGGATCAATTTAAGGATCAACTTGCTTATACTTTTAAAGTCACCTGTTCACAGGATCCCCTGGAGCTTCCTTTTGCGCAAATCGATCTTCAGAGCGTTGAAAGGGAAAACAGGGAAGCTGCCCTGAAGTACGGGGCAGACGGACATGGCGGACAGCCATTGCCCGGCATGGACCAGCCAGAAGCGGAGAATAAAGGTGCTGGGGATCAGGACCTGTTTACCGTATTAAACTGGAATACACTGCTCTGTTTTGATCACGGAAAGGCAATTGACAGTGGTGTGGAGTGGATAAAAAATCAGCATGCCGACGTGTTGGCACTTCAGGAACTCAACGGCCAGACAAATGAAAGTTTTAAGGATCTGGCTGAAAGATGGGGTCATGACCACGCCGTATTACTGAAGGAAGAAGGGTTTCCGGTAGGCCTCACTTCGAAGATGCCTATTGAAGTCATAGAAAAAAGAGTTGAAGGATTTCATCATGGTTACCTGCATGTTCGTACATATGGAATTCACTTTTTTGTGGTTCATCTGTGGCCACAAAACGATCCTGAGTCGAACGTAATTACTAAAGATGCAAAGAGACTTATTGATGCAGGTGAGAAAGTAATCGTACTTGGAGATTTCAATGCTGAAAGTGCCCTGGACTATGAATATCTTACTGCAAAGCCAGCACTGAAGTCGAAGGTGGATTACAGGGTCCTTACCCGCTTTGCCAATCTCGATCTGGTTGATCTCACCAATAAGCATGATCCAAATGCACTTGTATCAGACCCATCCCCCATCGTGATACCCGAGTGGCATAAGAACCTGGAGTCAGTCAGATCCATAGAACGACGTATCGATTTTATCCTGGCCAGTAAAAACCTGGAAGCAAAGAGCAAGGCCTCAACCATTCTCCGCAGTCCCGATCTGGACAGGATCTCGGACCATTACCCGGTTATTGCCAAATTTGAATATGAAAAAGATAATTAACAATTTATTGGTTGCTAGAAAACCAGGAATTCGGAGATAACTGCCGGACTCTCTGATTCAAGAATCTGAAATCGGATATATTGTGTTTTCACCGGTTGAAGGGGAATCACTAATTTTTCTCCCACCGTGGTGCCTTCATGAAGGGACAACCAATCATTGCCATCCTTCACTTCTATCTTAAACTTCTGGATCCTGTTTCCAGATTCAAAAATCATCAGCCTGCTGATCTTCTCTTTTTTCTCAAGATCGATTTCCATCCATGATTCTTCTTTGCTGCATCGCCAGGTTGAGGCAAAATCATCATCCACAGCCCAGTCGGCTCTATGCCATCCTGGGCCAGTGGTGTCATTTTGCCTGACAGTCCTGGCATAGCCATAAGAAAGGAGCGGGACATCAATGGGCGCAATGTCTCCGGCATTTCCATCCAGTTCCAGTTCAACGATATGGTCTACACCTTTCTCATCAATACCGGTCAGGGCAAGGTTGATCCCTTTTGGGGATTGCTCAATTCTTACCTTACCCGTTGTAAGCATCCGGCTTCCTGTACAAGCAGGTAAACCACATTCCGAAACGATTTAATGGCATCCTGTGGCTTCCAGGCCCACTGAGTCCCCAGGGTCACACAGGCTTCCCAGTATTTCTCCTTTTCGAAACCTCCCAGGCGTTGTTCAGGGGTGCCAAAATCCCCTTCAAGATTTGTACGATTATTCACCACTATTCCCGGCTGCAATTCGTGAAGCATTCGGAATATCTCTTCAGATCCCCAGTCTTCCGGATCATGCCGCCATTCTCCGGTTTCCTTGTCATAAACGCGTCCCAAATCAAACCATAATCCGTCAATTTTGCCATAGTTGGTAGCTATTTCACGGACTTGTCCATGTATTGTTTCAATGAATTTGTTGTGATTTTCTGTAAATGCATTGGTGTCATGCCAGTCCGGGAGGGAGAAATAGACAACCAGCTTCAGCCCCATAACATGGCATGCATCCGCAATATCCCTGAATACATCCCGCTGCCAGAGTGCCAGCGCTCCTGTGCTTTTATAATCAGAATATTCCGTGTCAAACAGGCAAAAGCCATCATGATGCTTGACCAGAAAGATCATATACCGGCATCCTGCATCCAGTGCTGTTTGTACCCATTCACGGGCATCAAAGTGGGTGGGCATCAAGTGCCTGTAGAGGTTGTCATAAATCTCCACCGGGACATCTCCTTTACCATTCCAGCTATTCCGTTCCCCTCCCCGTGCCCAGCCAATCTCTTTTCCCGTAAGGCTTACCGGTCCCCAGCAGACAAACATACCCAGTCTGCTCTCTTCCCACCATTCCATACGCTGTTCATATTGTTCCCTTGTCTCACCTTCAAGGCTACCGGGTGCGGTCCATTGGGCTTGCAGAAAAAGATTTAAAGAGGAACAGAGAATCAGCGAAACAAATGCGATATATTTTGGCAAAGATTCCAAGGTTTCCATGAATCAAAGGATTTTATATTATTTAAAAAGAAGACTTACCACCGGATCAACGGTTACAGAAAGAATACTCCTTTCTCCATTTTTAATCAAATCCATTTCCTCACCCGTTTCAATGGCGATGGCTTTGCTTGCATCTCCGATGATCTCTGAAAGAAGGGAGAGTTCAACCGTTGAAGATGTTGCCTGCCGATCGATGATGTGCAGGACCCTTCCCTGGCTGGTTTCATTCATCACCACCACATACCTGTTCACTGTTTTTGTCACACCTCCTCTTCTGTGCGATGGAGGGTTATGAAATTCGAGGCCGGGTTCACTACCTGCCATTTTACACAAACCTGACCAGAAACCAGTATTGCCCCTGAAGGCAGCTTCCCCGGTTGCAAAATAATAGGATTCCCCTTCGCCATACTTGTTCAGGATAACCTGATCTCCCTTTGCAATTACCTTTGCATCCGGACTGACAATAACATTCATTTTTTCATCAAATGTCTCAAATTCAACATTACAAAAGTATTGTTGTTTCAAATCAGCATCAAAATCAACTGGAGCGGGAGAAGCCAGGATTCCTCCTCTATTCTGGATGCCAAACAGATCCGCCAGTGCATGATCAGGCAGTCTCTGTCCGGTTTCATCAAGCAATGTTGAATGACCGAATGCAATACATTTCCCCCCGTTTTGGACATAATCCCTGATTTTCTGAAGATGTTTTTCATCAAGCTCCACGTGTTCCGGCAGAATGATCGTATTAAATTGAGAGAGGGATTCCGGCCAATTGGTGTAATCTGCATATGCATACAGGATCTGGCTGAAGTATCCTGCATTTTCAAGATCTTCACAAATAGACATCGCTTCTGTTTCCGGGCTGATCTGAGTTTGTCTGAAATTGTTCCAGAACGTGTTCTTACTGGTAAAGTTTTCTGCATCCAGGGAGGGAGTACCCAGGATGACACCCACATTGGCATAGGGTTTTGAATGATTTAAGTAGGGTTTAACGGATTGAACCCATTTCCCTGCTTCTTTCACGGCCTCCAGGTCAGCACCATATTCGCCTGCATGATTAGGTGTTAAAGCCAGATACACTGTTGCACCTCTGCACATGCCGGACGCAACTTCTGCAATTACATGATTGTTGGATTTCCTTCCCAGAGGCGGAATGGTATCATGCAATGGGGTAAACCAGGTGGAATTGATCAACGAACCCATTTCAATGGGCTTGGGAGAAAAGTGTGCACGCCGGGATTCAAATTCGGTGACATCCATCGAATTTGTCTCCCTCATCCAGTACTGCAACTGGGGATTCAGATGATTTGCCCTGTGTTTGTATCCGGCAAACCAGTTTACCAGTGATCCGTTGTATGTAAAAACGGCATCATCCTGATATTTGTCGGCAATGGTGCGTGCATCTTTCATATAAGTACTGACCGTTTCTGATTCCAGCAACAATAATTCTTCCCGGGTGGCCTGTGCAATAGGTTTATTGAACCTCATGGAAAATGCATCTTTCACACATTGGTTTCGGGCATATAACCGTTCGCTGTAAATATCAAACCAGATCCCATCCAGTTTCTGGTATTGTGAAAACAATTCTTCCAGTTGTGCCAGGGACTTTTTTCTGAACCCGGGATGATGGAGTGTTGCATAATTGGTAGGCCAGATCGGATGAAATGGAATGATGTTCCCAAATCTGTCCCTCGCTGCAGATTCGATGAACTCAGGATTGCCATCACTGATGGCATTGTAATAAAGGATCAGATTAACGTCATTCTTCCGGCAACCTTCAGACACATCCCTGATGAAATCCCGGGATGTTTTATAATCCGTTGTTTTTGTATCATGGAATACAAACCCGTCAATCCACTTGTCATAGAAAATCAGGTAATCAACATTGGATTCCTTCAATTGCCGTGTAAATTTATCTGCATCAAATGAATTTCCCAGGTTTTTTTCCCATTCCCGGGTTGTGTAATCAACCAGTGGTTGGTAGATGAATCCTGTCATAACTGCAAACATGGGAGATTGGTACCAGCTATCCTGATCCGTTAATTGGACTTCCGGGGTTATTTCCAAACTCCGGTTATCCTGTTCGCGTACACTACATGCCGTAAAAAAAATGACAAGTAACAGGAAAGAAGCAATTCTTTTTTTCATTTTTTAGTGGTTTTTAGACATTATCTTTTTATAAATTGGGAAGTCTGAAAAGAAACAACTAATATAATATATAAATCAAATGAAAAAGTTATTGAGTACAGGTTTTACCAGAGGGTTATTGGTTTCAATTTTCCTTATTATTATAAGATCACAGCTTTATTCCCAGCCAGTAATTTACCCCCTAACACCTCAGACCAAAATCGATTTCATTGGTTTAAAAAAGGGCTTCCAGAATGTGCCCGATGAAAATAAGTTGAGGAATTACTGGTTCTGGCAAAATAGTGCTGCTACAATTCAATCCATTACCCAGGATCTAGAAGCCATGAAAGCCAAGGGTTATGGTGGAACGCTTCTTGGTGATAACGGCGCAGATCCGTCCCATTACCTCGGTCCTCTTTTTGCCGGAAAGGAGTGGCTTGGACTTTTTGCACATGCGGTAAAAGAGGCCGACCGGCTGGGATTGGAGTTAAGTGTCAACATCCAGAGTGGTTTTGGGGATCCGGGTAATCCGAATATCCAACCGGATAATGGCTTAAAAAAGATAGTCTGGAGTGAAACAACGGTCAGGGGGCCGCAGAAATTACAGGAAAAGATAGCTGAACCACCCTCACAAATCTATTACAAAGACATTGCCATACAGGCAATCAGAATTGACAGTTCAGTTCATAATGGGTTGGGTATAAAATTTTGGGAAATTAAATCTATGAACCAAAAAGTACCATGGTCTGACGAAGATGACCGATACCGGCTCTCTGTTTACAGGGATCATTATCCTGATACCACAACCACATTTATTGTCAATTCGGAAGAACTGATCGATCTGGACAACCATTTCACAGATGGAGTTCTTACATGGGATGTTCCTCCGGGAGAATGGATCGTTGTTCGATATGGCATGACATCAACCGGTAAAAGGAATGATTATGCTTCCTATGGATACAGAGGAGGGCTCTGTTACGACCAGATAAACAGCAGAGGAATTGAAGCACACTGGAACGATATTGCAGAACCTTTTCTGGAGGTGGCAAAAAAAGCAGGGAACAGCCTGAAGTTTGTTCATACCGATAGTTGGGAGATGGGAACCACCAACTGGACACAGGGATTAGAGGATGAATTTAAGCAGCGCAGAGGTTATGATATAACCGCATACCTTCCCGTTCTTACAAACAAAATTGTTGGTAGCCGTGAATTATCCAACCGTTTCCTTGAAGATTTTCGTCAAACCATTGGTGATCTGGTGGCAGAAAAAAACTATGCGGTTTTAAGAGACCTGGCGCATGCAAATGGAGTTCTTTTACACTCCGAATCGGGAGGACCCCATGCAGCTCCTATCGATGGATTACAAACCCTGGGGATCAATGACATTCCCATGGGCGAATTTTGGGGAAGGGCAAGCACACACAGAAGTTCGGATGGCAGACGGATGGCTGTAAAACAGGGTTCAAGCGCCGCCCATATTTACGGCAAGCGGTTCTTTGCTGCCGAAGGTCCCACAACAATAGGCCCCCAATGGGAACGTAGCCCGCGTGATCTCAAGAGCAATATCGACCGGGCATTCTGTAATGGTGTAAATCGTCTGTTCTGGCATACCTACACCTCCTCCCCCGATGAAACCGGGCTTCCCGGATTGGAGTATTTTGCCGGTACACATATGAACCGAAAAGTCACCTGGTGGGACCAGTCACATACTTTTATTGATTATCTCAACCGATGTACGTTTATGCTAAGCCAGGGATTATATACGGCAGATATTTTAAGTTACTATGGAAGTGGGGTGCCCAATTATGTTTTCCTTGAAAAAGATGTAAAGGGTGTTCCCCTTGGATACGCCTGGGATATGTGCAACAGTGAGGTGTTACTTACAAGGGTAGCTGTTAAAAATGGGCGGATTGTTCTTCCCGACGGAATGTCCTATGCCATGCTTTCACTCCCGGATCTGAAAGACATTTCGCTACCCGTACTGAGAAAATTGGAACAACTGGTTAAGGAGGGAATTATACTGGTAGGACCTCCCCCCGAAAGAGCTACAGGTTTAACAGGTTATCCTGAGTCGGACAAAGAATTAAAAGATATTGTAAAAAGAGTTTGGGGTAATATTGATCAAAAAACGATTTTCTCAAATAGCTATGGCAAAGGAAAGGTTTACAGCGGCAAGACCATCGGCCAGGTATTAAAACTGGAAGGTATTGACCCGGATTTTTCTTATGTGGCTGATGGTACAGTTGGTATGGAATATATTCATCGTTCTGCAGATGAAATTGAAATTTATTATGTCACCAATAAATGGTCGCGCGTTGGTATCGATGATTTTACCTACCGTTACCTCGCCGATTTACCGGATCGTTATATCCGGGCAAATTGTTCATTCCGTGTAGATGGTGAAAGAGAAATTGAACGTTTTGATCCTGTTACCGGGGAAGTGACACCTGTAACCGTATACAAACGTGAGGGTGACCGCTATCATATTCCGGTAACCCTGGGTCCCGAAGGCTCAGCATTTTTTGTCTTCAGGAATTCTACTGAAAAGAGGCATGTAGTCAGCATAGAAAAAGATGGAAACATGTTGATAGCCGGTAATGATCCCATGGTTTCCGGTTCGTCTTTCATTTCAGTAAAGGATAACCAGGTAGAGATTGGTGATGGTGGCAATTACCAACTCACATGGTCTGATGGAAAGAAAACAAACATTGTGGGTAAACAACTCCCTGCCGTGCAAATTATTGATGGTACATGGCGCATTCATTTTATGGAAAAACCTTCGTTGGGGGAGTCCTTTAAGATTGAAACTGATGAATTGAAGTCGTGGACAAACTTTTCTCAAAGAGAGATAAAATACTTCTCAGGTACAGCACGTTATTCGCAAACTTTTACCCTTTCCCGAAATAGCACTGAGAAAGGACGGGTTTATCTTGATCTTGGAAATGTACAGGAAATAGCGACAGTACGGCTGAACGGGAGCGAAATAACAACATGCTGGATAGCACCATTCCGGGCAGATATCACTGATTACCTGAAGGATGGAGATAACAAACTTGAAATTGATGTCTCGAACATGTGGCCCAACCGGTTGATTGGGGACGGAAAACTTCCAAAAGATGAGAGGCTTACACGAACAAACATCAAAACATTCGATGGCCCGGACGCTGAAAAGCATCTCAGGGTTTCCGGCTTATTGGGAGCTGTGAAACTACAGTTTACACAAATATATGAATCAAGATAATTTGTCACATTTTTTTCAAGATCTTACTGTATCAGGTTTGTTTTGCGTGCTATTGCCACAACTTCAGGGTCGGAGCGTTCCTGCCAAACCGAGTAACCATTTAATCTGTCAACAAGTCCGCCGGCAATAACGCGGGCTTTCTCAAAATAATGTAAGTTGACTTCATCCTGATCACACGGTGGAATAAGATCCAAATCCGGAATCACCAGGGTATTTTCCTTCAGCAATCGCATTCTCTCATGCCGGGCCAGCAGAAGTTCCAGGGATGAGCGAGCCTGAGCAGTTTCATAACTATTATTCATCCCGGCTTTGATGAGTTCCTGGTAAAACGCGTAAACCTTTTTCAGGTCGACATGCCGCGTATCGGAAGAGGCCTTACCGGGCACCTGCCAGAAAGATGGGTCATCCGGTAAAACCAATGACGGAAGGGAGCCTGGCTTCCATTCCCCCCGAGCAACCCCATCGCCACGTACGATTTCAACAGAGATATTTCCTGGTTTTCCGTCCATCTCCAGCTCTACCCATCCATCAACTACCGGAATTTCATCTCCGTTTACAATTGCTGATTTTATCGGGCCGTTTCCGGTGACAGTAATATACACCTGCGTTTTACCGAACATCACAGGCCATTTTTGTGTGTAATTTAATATTTCGGGGGGCAGGTGTGGACGAACCCTCAGTCTGTCGGACCGGTAGTCATATTCAAACAAACCGCGCAACAGGCCACCGGGGGCTCCCCAGCAGTCATAGACAATATCAAATGGGAATCTTCCATCGAAAGAGCTCTTTGCTCCGAGCTCTTTTAGAGGTGCATCGGCACGGAATCCCTGCATCAATCCCAATATCTTCTTCCATGATTTCAGGGGGTGTTCAAATTCATCAACACGCAGACAGGCGATGTTCATGCGTCCCTGGGTGGTGGTCCAATGGCCTCCGTTAACCCAGGTCCCATAGGTCATATTTCCCTCCCCTGAGTGATCATCATACGATGGGAAGTTGGGCAATATCAGATCATGCGGGGCAAGCCCGGGGATGGAGAGCATCCGTTTGATGATCCGTTTGGAGGCATGATCGTCAACAACCCCCATACATACTGCATCGTGGTTGGGTGTTGCCTCGAAATAACCATGCTTCTCCGCACCGAATACCCCGTGCCTGGTGCCATCAGGATCCAGAGACATGATGAAAGAGCCCTTGTCATCCATAAGCTTCGGAAGGGCAGCCTTTATGTTGTCCGCTGTTTGGCGGTAGGTTGCTGCTTCATCCGAATTACCCGTCATGTCGCACACCTCGGCAAGGCGAGCCAGACCGGCAGCGTAGTTGACCGACACCTCTGTCAGGTAGGCAAATTCAGGAATGCCATCAGGATTGATGTATCCCTTATATGCCGGGGCAAGCAGGTTTGCCGCACGACCAGCCTTTAAAAGATTTGATTCCGGATCGCGACGAGAATCAAGAAAGGCAGCAACTCTTTGTAATTGAGGCAGGCGTTCACGTGCTTTGTCTGGATTATGGCGAACCAACAAACGTTCAGCCTCAAGAATCAGTCCGGCGGCAGTTGTGCCCATGAACCAGTCATGGACTGCAACATCACCATCGCCCTGGCGGAAGACAACCCATTCGTTGTGGATAGTCCCATCCAGGTTCGGGTTACTATAACGTCCAATGGTACGTGGATCGCCAAAGCCCAGCGATTCACCCCCATTGAGATAGACGCCTGCAGCATCGCAAAGACACCCATCCGGTGCAATGAACCCATTATCGTCTTTTCTTTCCCCATCTCCCATAAGCCTGAACCATAAGGCCTGTGAATGCTCTAACCAGGTGGCATAGGGCTCGCGAAGGAATGGCATCATGCCATAAGATGGTCCGAAAGAGTTCTGAATCCACCAGCAAGGCCAAACATTAGCCTCCACGAGACCATCCCAGTCACGTTTGTAGAGAAGTGGCAGGTTGGCCATGCGGGGAGATGTGTGCATCGATTCAAAAGCCTGATCGATCAGCTCCAGCATTTCCCGATTCCCGGTACCATTGACCCAACTCCCGCTATAAACAGACGTTGTACTATCATTTTGGATGTTTTGCCTGTCAGACCTGGTGCCATTGCAACCATCAAAAAGAATGACGATACAGCATATCAACAGCATGGTTGGGGTCAAGGCAAAATACTTTTTTTTCATAATATCCGGATTAGTATATCAATGTTTATTTGTGATTTTGGTAATAGCAACATACTTCTGCCTGATGCTTCATGACCCAATAAAATCGCACAAAAATTAGATCTGTGGTTTAAACTTCAAAGATTCACCTTTTTCTGTACTATTCCTGCAAAAATTCAAAGAATTAAAAATTAGTTGGACCATGGTGATTTTTTAACAACAATTTGAGTTGCTAGTTGTTAGTACCAAAAGCAATGGTTTAAGGCCCCAACAAAAACCTTGTTTGTTTTATAAATAGTCATTACATACTTATAACCAGTTATTATGAAAAGAAGAGATTTGTTGTGACTACTCAGGTCTAAAAAACAGGGCCGTTATTAACAATTTGAGCTGGGTTTTGCATAGTATTTCAAAAATTTCCGGTTGTATTTTCAAAAAGCAAAGTCTTATTAACAGTTGTCAGT
>SDBV01002096.1_pt1 | contig 29939 bp, 19 predicted proteins | sample 2277081 | NCBI WGS metagenome assembly SDBV01 (sample SAMN10402039, study PRJNA504765) | marine sediment metagenome | isolation source: marine sediment core GS10_PC15, 223 cmbsf | place: Arctic Ocean: Southern Knipovich Ridge | collected 2010
GCAGCGAAGACCTGCTCCTTGACCCTCGATATCTTTACGGCCGGCCGGCTGAGTTTGGTCCGGCGCACGCCCAAGGCACGCACAAAGGTGATTTCTTCTTCGCCGGACTTTTCCGCCGCGGACCCGATCAGCACCTCATCCCCAGGAGCCAAAACCGACGAACGCGCTATCATAAGCCGATCATCTATTCGACAAAGCACTTCCTCGTTATCCATCGTCTTAACAAAAGCCCATGGACCTGAAACAGAGACAACGATTGCATTAGGATCAACGCCTTGCGGGATTACAGGAGCATCTTCCATCACATCGTCGTCCGGGATGACTTCAGTCCGCAGATGTTTCGGACGGTCATGGGTGAAGGCCATGTCGCCATGGACTTCCCAATCGAGTTTGCGCTCGCGCCTTTTCTTTTTCTTGCGGACTTTTTTCATCTGCCTCCGGCTTAACTACTTTGGCTCATCTTATTTCTAGCGCACTTTTTCAAAAAGGGCCCTCTTTTTTTGACATGACAACAAGGTTTATGAGATTTAGCATGGGTGCAAATCATCCTGTCAATCAATTCATAATCCTGTGCATCCGATTCCCTCACATAAAAAAACAGCCTTTTAATTCTTCTCTCCCGGCTGTATATTATGACCATTCAGGCATAAGAATTGGTTCAATCCGCCCAAAACATTTCTTGGTGCATCGCTCTATGCCTATATTTGCAAGCGTATTGTCCCAATAAAAAAGAACTTCAATTGTTTGGTACCGCCTGCGCTGGACCAGATCAAAGCAGTTGCATCTTAATAAATCATAACTTGAAAGCATTCACCGATGACTTATGTCTAACTTCGCAATACATCCTTCGCGAAAAACTGAAATCTTGTTAATCCTGTAAATCCTGTCAAAAAAATATTCCTCTTTTGCCGTTACAGTTCAGATTCGAAAGTAAAAAGCACGCTAAAACCGGAAGAGCCTTTACTTTTTAACCGCCCATACTATTGTAGCCTCTCGCATGACCGGAGTGTCAAGTTGTCCGCGCTCAGCGATGTCTCTATTCAACCGCGCCAGACCCTTTTCAAACTCGGCCTCAGGAATCAGTGAATAGGTAGAAATGAACTTAGCAGCAATTTTGGCGGCGTATCGCCTGTCGATAGGCTTCGGAGGATCAATCGTCTTCATCTGATTCGCCGCGTCGAAACCGGCTTCTCGAAAACTATCCAAAACGCGATCAATTTTAGGAAAGCGCGCAGAATCGACTTTGGCAAAGCTGGGAAAGTAAACGTTAAGCGGATAGTTGTTTATGAAGTCGTGCGACGCCGTCACGAAAGCTACACGGCCATTTGGACGAAGGATACGTTTGCACTCATTCATCAGACAAGACAGTTTTGTGATATGCTGAAGCACGTAGCATCCGAAAATGAAATCGACGCTTTCGTTTGCCAGCGGCACATGTTCCGCCGATCCCCTGAGCCAGATAACAGGCAAGCCCTTCTGTTTGGCTTTTTCCAGCATTCCCACGGACGGTTCGAGCCCGATTAAACGGCAGGGGAATCTCTTCAAGAATGCCCTGGATGCCGCACCTGTGCCCGAACCTATCTCGAGCACGCAGCCACCATGCGCGTCCTGTGCGAATTCAACTATCTTCGGCAGGTAAGGTCCGTCGCCAGTCCTGAACTCGTCATAGGAACCGGCCAGCTCGTCATAATCAACACTGCCATTCATCGAAGCCTCAGTCGCGTTCGTGTGAGCACCGTATAGCGATGTAATCGCCCAGTTCGTCCATTTTGAGACGCACCTGTTCCATGGAATCACGCTCACGAATGGTCACGGTATCATTTTCCTTGGTCTCGTAATCTACACACACGCAGAAGGGAGTACCGATCTCGTCCATTCTACGGTAGCGCCTGCCAATCGCCCCGCCCTGATCATAGAAGGTAGCAAATTTCTTTCTGAGCTTCTTTTCAAGGCCCATTGCGATGTCCGCCAAGCCGTCTTTCTTGACCAGCGGAAACACGCCGGCCTTAATCGGCGCAAGTTTCGGAACGAAACGCATCACCGTGCGCTTGTCGCCGCCTTCGAGTTCTTCTTCTTCGTAAGCGTCGCACAAGACGGCCAAGATTGTGCGGTCAACGCCCGCGGATGGTTCGATTACAGTCGGAATATACTTTTCCCGGCTCTGCTGGTCCACATACGACATGTCCTTGCTGGAATACTCCGAGTGCTGCTTGAGGTCATAAGTTCCTCGATTGGCCAAACCCTGCAATTCGCCCCAGCCGAAGGGGAATTCATATTCAACGTCTTCGGTGCGTTTAGAATAATGCGCAAGCGATTCCTTAGGATGCGCGAACCACCGAATCTTGCTCTCAGTAAGGCCTATGTCGAGGTACCACTGCCAAATACACTCTTTCCAATGCTCGAACCATTTGTCTTCCTCTTCCTCGCGGCAGAAAAACTCGATTTCCATCTGCTCGAATTCTCTCGAACGGAAGATGAAATTGCGTGGGTTGATTTCGTTCCGGAAGCTCTTCCCTATCTGCGCTATGCCAAAGGGGACCTTCGTGCGTGATGATGAGCATACTTCTTTGAAGTCCACGAATATGGACTGGCAAGTCTCAGGCCGCAGATACGTTTCCGTACTCGAATCGTCGCTAACGCCCATGCGCGTCTTAAGCATACTGTTGAAAGCCTTGGCATCGGTAAGCTCACCGCCGCAATCGGGGCAAACACTGCCCTCCAGATGGTCTTCCCGGAAACGGTGCTTGCACTCCTTGCAATCCACCAGCATATCGTGGAACTGCTCGACATGGCCACTCGCTTCCCAGACGCGCGGATGCATAAGGATGCTGGCGTCCAAACCCACCATATCATCGCGCTGCAAAACGTTCACATACCACCAGTCATGCTTGAGATTGCGCTTAAGTTCCGCGCCCATAGGCCCAAAGTCCCAACAACCGTTGATCCCGCCATAAATGCCACTGGACTGATAAACAAACCCACGACGCTTACACAAACTCACTATTCTTTCCACAATACGCTCCGTTTCTCTAGATCTAATTCAAACAAAGAAGAATTTCCCTCTCCAAGACAAAGTGGAAAAGGCAAATCGAAGCCCGAATTCTAGCCGCACACCGTCCACAAAGTCAAGAAACACAACACTTTCTGTAAAAACTCTTTGATGATCCCAGATTATGCAGGACCTGATCCCTCAGAGCCAACGGATTGGCGTGGCATCCCTTGAATAGTGCATAATCGATTAAACCCGTTCAGAAAACAAAAAGGATTGGCCCATGTACAGAAAGACTCTTTTATCATCGACAACCACAGCCATATTGATGGCCGCATGTTGCGCAGTTCTCCCTGCCGCGCAGGCGGGCGCCGAGGCCTATAAACCCGATTGGGACTCGCTTTCCAAGCACGAGGCCGCGCCTGAGTGGTTCCAGGACACCAAGCTGGGCATCTATTTTCATTGGGGCGTGTATGCCGTGCCCGCCTTTTCGAGCGAATGGTATCCACGCAACATGCATATTCCGGGACATGAGGCTTATGAGCATCACCTGAAAACTTACGGCCATCCTTCCGAGTTTGGCTATCATGACTTCGTTCCCATGTTCAAAGCGGAGAAATTTGATCCGGAGGAATGGGCCGATTTGTTCCAGGCGACGGGTGCGCGCTTTGCCGGCCCCGTGGCGGAGCATCACGATGGATTCTCGATGTGGGACAGCGACGTGAACCCTTGGAACGTAATGGATATGGGACCGAAACGCGACGTCACCGGAGAACTTGCCGTAGCGCTACGCAAACGCGGCATGAAACTCATTACCACATTCCACCACGCCAAACACCTACAACGTTATGACGAATTGCTCAAAGAGGAGGGCTTCACTCAAGGCGGCCGCGTAAACCGCGACAGCCACTATCCGCTCTTCGAGTCCATGCCGCCATCGTCCGATGATCCCAAGCTCCGCATGCTCTACGGCAAGATCCCCGAAGAAGAATGGCTGCCCGACGTATGGCTCGCGAAACTGAAGGAAGTCGTCGACAAGTATCAGCCGGACATGGTCTGGTTCGACTCGTGGCTGGATCGCATCCCGGAACAATACCGAAAGGAATTCTGCGCATACTACCTCAACGCGGCGGAAGAAGCTGGCAAAGAAGTGGTCATACTGCGCAAGCAAGACGATCTGCCCATCGATTTCACCGTGCTCGATCACGAAAAAGCGCGCACGAGCGGGGCCAGCGAACGCGTCTGGATGACGGACGACACCATCAGCAAAGGAAGTTGGTGCTACACAAGCGACCTAACAATCAAACCCGCCGCCGACATTATCCACGCACTCGCAGACACAGTCAGCAAAAACGGAATCGTCCTGCTCAACATATCCCCACTCGCAGACGGCAGCATACCCGCAGACCAACGCAAAACCCTAAAAGGCATCGGCGACTGGATGAAAATCAACAGCGAAGCGATCTATGACACCCGGCCCTGGGTGACCTACGGAGAAGGCCCAACCAAGGAACCAGAAGGCGGGTTCAAAGACAACAAAAAGTTCCTCGCCCTCAAGTACTCCGAAAAAGACGTCCGATACACCCGAAGCAAAGACGGTAAAACAGTCTACGCAATCCGCCTAGGCGCCCCAAAACCCGGCGAGAGCATCACACTCGAATCATTCTCATCGCACTACAAAGTAAAAAGCGTATCGCTACTAAGCAACGGAAAAGCCATCAAATGGAAACAGTCCGATGCCGGCCTGACAATCGCCGCCTCAAACTCGAAAGCAGACACAGCAGCAATCGTATACAAGATTGGGCTCAAATAATCGAATTTGGGTCAGGCCTTGTTTGGCTAGTCGGAAATGGTGACCGCAATGGTGTCAACGATCTTCGAACGTGGCTTTGCGGCCGCCCAATACCAACTTGAAACGTCAGGCCACGAGGACGCGACCATAAAAAGCCCTTCAAGAGAAGTTCTGTCCTGAATTCCCGCGAGCGAGAAATAACACTGGCGGACGTTCCGCGTTACGCCATCAGAGTTTGTAGCTTTGAACCCGCTCCAAACATTCCCATGCTCGTCTATCGTGGACGGCAAGGGCGTGCATTTCCAGCCTGACCCGCGGTAGCAATCCTCGGCAGGATGTAGCTTGCGCGTCGCTTCTCTACAGTACCGCAACAGGATAAGCGTACCCTCGTCTCCGCATCTAAACTGCGCTATGTCCCCGGGAAACGTACTCAGAAAACCCTTGGTTCCTGAGTCGAGCGGCACTCGCGCAAGAGGCCGTCCTTCCCATGCGGCAGGCCAATCGTATTCGGATTGTTGCGACAGCGCCGCAACTTCGCTCCCGCGGGGGACCATTGTTGCGGCCAGTCCAAGGAGGCACGCTACGATGAACACTATACGCACCGCCGCGCAAACCCGCTGCCTGACAGGACGGCTGTCATTGAGGCTTCCTGGCTGTTTTTCATGTCGTTTAAGGTAAACACCCAGCCAAACAATCAAGACCGCACAGGCCACGAATACTATAAGGCCAATCGCGATATGCGCAGTGGAGCCCATATTCAACCGGGTCTCCAGGATGAACAGCGATGCGGCCCTCCATGAATTGCCAAGAACCGCGACAACAACTCCAGCGAACACAAGTGCCACAGTTCTGAATGAACCTAATCGTGCGCTCAGTGCAACGAGTGACGCCAGAAGCACGGATGAGCAAAGCATGCGAACGCCGCTGCATGGTGCGTCGATGAACACCGTGCTCACCCCATCCGAAAGGCCCGCCCCCACAGGCTCGACAGTCTTCATCATCATAAGTGATGTCATTTTTCCAACCATAACGCGCAACGGCCATCCCAAGTAAAACTGGAGAGACGCCGAGAGGTCGAGTGAAAGCACGGCAAGCGGGACTATCGCTAAAGATCTTCTGCGCGTCTCTCTGTTCAGCGTCGCCAACATCATGAACGCCACTGCAAGAAAGAGAAGTCCACAAGAAACAAGTCGAGGGACATGGCGATGAAAGGCGGCAAAGAGTAACACAATAAAAGCGGAGCAACATGTCCATGACAATCCAAGCTTAAAGGATGTCTGGCGGCCAGCTCTATCGACCACCACAAGGCATACCCAATAAGTCAGGATACCCGAAAAGACTACGGGGCCCAAGAAATAGCCCGGCATCTCAAACCAGCGGCCCCATACCCAGAAAAGAGCGGGCCAACAAGCAAGGCAAACAGCAAAAAGAAACGCAAGTCTGCCGAGACAGGCCCCCCCCACCTCACAAACTGAGAGGGTTCTTCCTCGGATCTGATCGGTAGCAGACAATGTGAAACTCATACCATCCTCAACACGCTGATTCCTCAGCCGCGCCTTTTCCTCTTCTGAATCTCCAGACCGTATAAGCGAATGCGCATAGGACCACAATAATGAGCGCCCATTCTTCCGGTTCAGGAATAACGGGAATGGCCTCCTGGTTTGCTCCGGGGTCAAGGTCATGCTCGACGTACTGCTCCATTTGCTCAAGAACAACGGCCCCGGTTAAGGGAGTTACCAGGCGCGTCTTAACTGCAAGTGCGGCTACATCCGATAGATGGTCGGCCGATTTACGGCCTACATCCAGTCGTGCCACGTGTCCAACTGCCAGTCGTACGATATGCTTGGACGCTTCAGCGCGGATTGCCCCCTTTTCTGCACGTTCTTCTGAAAGACTTTCGACGCTAAAGCGACGAACAATGTCTTCAGATGCCAGATTCCGGGCAACATATGAAAGCGTTTCATCCACTGAGCCTATCACAGCCACTCTTTCAATACCGGCAAGGTATCCAATGTCCTCAACAAGCCGATTCGGCCCGGGAACTACCGAAACACTCAAAAACCGAATCGCGTTTTCGCCCGAATTGGCCGGACGTCGCCTCATCCATTGAGCAAGGCCGTCACCTGACGACAGGCGGGCTGGCAAAGGAGCGTGAATCCAGAGAAGAACTCCGCCAGGCTGTTCCGAAAGAATCTCCAGCGCCTTTTCTATTGCAGGTATGGCGTCGCATCCACCCCAGTACTCCTTTGAGTCCAACCACATGCCAAGCTCTTCCCTGCTGCCGTCGAAATCTTCTCGCCACAAGACTGTCTGGTGTCCTGCAAAAACGGCATTTATTTTGACGTCATCGGCAAGACTATCCAATAATTTCTTCCAGATGATCTTCTCATTGTTCATTTTGGCACTGCCATCAACAATAAGGCAGACACGACCCTGCCCGTTAGTGTCTTCCTGCCGATTGCCGACCGTCATGGTTGCAGCAACATCGCCGAGCTTCGAGGCATAGACTCTATCGCCTAAAAGAGACGGGGCGGCCGCTGAAAACGTTCCCATTGACGGATCCTGCAAGCTCTGTTCGGTTAGGCTGCCTCGAAGAACAATGACACCCGGTTCGGATTCTTCGCGTGTAAGAGCCGAGCTCCCGGATTCTACGGACAAGGTAGATTCTAGCCAGATCCTGTGCTCCAAGTCGTCGGAAATTGCGAAGTTCCTCTCCGAAAATGACGGCAATCGCAAATAGGCACGACCATCGCGCTCGACTAAAGGCGCACTTATCCCGATCTTGACCTTGAGAGATCCGTCTGGGGGGACTGGAAAACATTGCAGGAGTAGCTTGTCCGGACCACAGGTATTAAGGAGTGCGGGGTCGCGCCGCCGCACGACGGCCACGTCCTGGTATGCCTCCCGAACTTTGCTCCGCGTTCCGAATGCCGCCTCTTGCTCCTCCCCGTTGACCCACAGTGTCAAACGACTTGCTACTGCGTCATGTGGGATTTCAATTTGGCCTCTCGCCTCTCGAGCATTCCATCTCGACGTATTACGGAATTCCATGATCCATTCAATGTACGCAATAGATGGGCCTTCCTCGTTTGTGCCAGCCGTCGTCAGGTTAATATCCATGACACTTGAATCAAGGCCAAGTCCACTCACCCGCCCAGCCACAGACGTGCCGCCCACTTGAGCGCTCACCATGAACTCGTCATTCCACCTTCTGCTGCTAGTTACGAACGGACGGGTAGCTGGCCTCGGAACGCTGTTGAACGACTGGCCCGTCATGCGGTAGTAGAGTTCGCGGCTATTGTTCCAATCCTCAACAATATCCTCTAAGTCAGGAGCTAAAATCCCTGATCTTGCTCGACGATAACACTTCTCAAGCACTTTGTCCTCGGCATGCAGCGTTCGTAGCCACATCAGGCCCTTCTCCTGTTCTTCTGTGTCATCGGACATAGCCATCTTCATGGCGTGCTCCGTCAGCAAAACAGGCCCCTGCACGACAATCGCCAAAACAAGAAGGATGAGAAATCCAACTGCCCTGCGTTTGTTGATCCATTTTCTGTCCAGACCATGGAATTCAAGTTTCCTTCTGAGAAGAGCGCCCTGTCGCATTGAGGCTACCATGCAAAAAAGGGGCGCAAATCCAAGAAAGCCTAATCCCATAGCGATGATGCAAAACGTTGAGATGGGAAGCGTTGGAATATAGGCTAAGAAATAGACAATGGATAGCGTTGAGGCATATCCGTTGGCAATGCAGAGAAGACCGGCATACTTGGCTTTCCACTGTCCCGCCCGGATCAAGAAAATATCTGTAACGGCAATTGACACTGGAATTAAAGAAAGTGCGATGAGGTGATAGAAGCTGGGAATTGGATCAAGGTATATACCCGCCATTGTGCCCGAGGTCGCCTCAATAAACAAAGCCCCCGCCGGGAGCAAGACCGCCGCAAGCCATATGAAAGCGCGCCGTGACACGGATTTCGGAGAAAGCCAGGGCCTTTCCTCATTCTCTCTGCCTTTGGCGCCGGCAACCGGCCGGGTTGGGGGCTTTTTCGTATCCACGGAGTCGACACCGACAACCTGGCCGGGCGTCCCAACAAGTGCCAACTCTCTCTGGATGTCTTCGAGAGTGACAACCGAGCCGGAATTCTCCTCAACTTCGGTAACTATGTGACATCGCAGAGAATCGACGATTTCCTTTGCGTCGTCGCCTTTGGCGGCAGACAATTTCGACACATGATCCAGATACTCGCAAAGGGCTTTCTCAGCTTCGGGCGTCCATTCAGCCATTCTAACTTTCTCCCTCCTCGTTCAATTCCTCTACACCCTCTGACATGTCATGCCAATAACTCCGCATTAGTTTCATCGCGCGTTTGCCCGCGGGCGTCAGTGCGTAATACTTGCGAACCGGCCCGCTTTGCGATTCCACCAGACGGGATTCGAGCAAACCGGCCGTCCGCAAACGAGACAGGAGCGGATAGACCGTCCCCTCGGTAATAACCAGTCCTTTAATTGAAGCCAAGCGTTTCACAAGGTCGTACCCATACAGCTCGCCCTTGCTCAAAATGTTTACTATGCACAATTCGAGAACCCCCTTGCGCAATTGAGTTATCCAATTGCTCAGGTCCATATCATCGATTCTGTCATTCATATGAATCATTCCAATTGTTTAATCTAACTCTATTCTAACACATAATACTTGGTAATGCACACTAGTTTGAAAAACTGGACGAAACTCAGGTGGGGAGCGTGACGTTGAGGAGGAAGACGGCTTGCGGGTCATACGCATGCCTCCTCTCATGCCCAAATAGTTCTAGAGACCGTGGGAATGGGAAAACTAAGACAAGGGGCTGCTGCCCCTTGCCTCAGGCATCGGTGCCTTTTCTAGCGCGAACTTTTTCTCTTTGTGACTTTGCGATTTTGTGTGAAAACTGCTCCCCAATCGCACGTCAGCTTTACTGGCCAGCGACATACTTTGCAATCAATATTCCTTGTAGTCGATCATTAAGACGCCAGTTCAAAGCTCCCAATGCACTCAACACCCACCATAATAAACTCGAGATTATTCAAATAATACTATGTAAACAGATAGTATTGTCAAGTTATATTTGATATTATTCATGTCAAAAAAGTATTACCGTCTACTAAACACACCTTGTTTCGAAAACAGGTCACTTTTTGAGGGAGTTCTTCCAGGGGCTCCGCTAGGAGGCCGAAGTGCCCCCTGGCGAAAACGGAATCCCTACCTTCGGCCGAAATGACAGGGGGAGTGGATTGACATATCTTGTCAAGAGATTCCCCCTTGTTTCGTAAGATGCCCCTCGATCAGATCAGACCAATCCTGCTGCCCACAATGACCAACGGTTGCCAAGATGATTCTTCAGGAAGCACGGCGTTGTGTGATATGCTAGGCGAGATATATCTGCGCCCGGAAGCGAAAGAGCTTCTCTAGAAGGAGAGAACAGTCCCATGCAACGAAAACTGGAAAAGGCCCTTCGGAGTGACGAGGAGATCGTCAAGGATGGAGGGTTAATTCTCGATTTTGATGAGATCGCGCGCAAGGGTTCGATGACTCGGGAAGAGATGTCGATTGCTAAGTGGTATGGCATCTATCATTCGCGGCAGGCGGGAAATCATATGGCCCGGGCAGTTGTCCCAGGCGGCATCCTCACCTCGGTAAAGGCCAAGGCGTGTGCGCGCATCTCCAAGAAATACTCCTCTGGCCGCATCTCGTTCACTACCCGCCAATCGGCCCAGTTCCATTGCCTTCAGCTTAAGGAGCTGCCGGCCTTTCTGCGGGAGATCAAAGCGGAGGGGATGACGACCTTCCATGGTTGCGGCGATGTGAGCCGGAACGTTGCGGCCTGTCCTTGGGCTTCCATATGCCCACATCGGCGCCTTGATGTCTTGCCTTATGCCCAGGAGACTTCCGACCTGATGAGCGCGAGCCGCGATCTGGATAATCTGCCCCGCAAGTTCAAGATTACCTTCTCGGGATGCGCGGGCAACTGCGGCCAACCACATATTAACTGCATAGGCATCGTGGCCCTTCGGCGCAAAGGCCCGGACGGACAGGAGGAAGTGGGATTCCGCGTCAATATTGGCGGCGGCCTGGGCTGGCGGCCTTTCATGGCCCAGACGGTCTACACCTTTGTGCCCGCCGATAAGGTGGCGCGTGTGTGCCGCGCCGTGGGACTGCTGTCCCGTGACCACGGCGACCGCTACATCCGTATGTACGCCCGCTTGAAGTTTGTTGTACACCATCTTGGTATCGAGCGCTGTCGTGAGTTGTTGGAAGAAATACTTGATCGGGAAGGCGTGGATCGCAGCCGCTTCGAAACCGAAGCCTTTGAGGAATGCGACGCACCGGTGCCCGCGCGTCCTCTTTGCGTGGAGCATCCCTTGGACTCCGATGGCTTGGCTATCCAGCGGATTATGATTCCCAAGGGCGAGATGACTTCGGATGCCTTGGCACGCATAGCTGATTTGTCGGAGATATACGGCGATAAGCATGTGTACAGCACGAACCGGCAAAACCTGGAGTTGCACGGCGTGAAGCCTGAACGGGTGGCCGGGCTGCGCGAAGAGATAGAGAAGTTGGAACTGCGGACCACGGGATTTTCGGGTTTGCAGGATGTTGTGACCTGCGTGGGCACGACCTACTGCCCCCTGGCCGTCACCAACACTCACCGCCTCTTCGACGACCTACAGGAGATCGTTCATCAGGAGAAATACGCGCCTATCCGCGATAAGGCGACCATCAACATCTCGGGCTGTCCCAACGCCTGCGGCCAGTATTACATTTCCGATATTGGCATGCGCGGCCTTCGGATTCGCGAGGACGAAGGTTCGGTGGAAGGCTACCGTCTTACCGTGGGAGGCCAGGAGCACGATTTCGGCAAGGTGTTGGGCGACTTCAAGCACGACGACTGCCTACGTGTAACCAGCGCCGTCCTCGATACCTATCTTGAAGAGCGGGATAGGGAGGAGAGCTTGGCCGAGCACGTGAACAGGGTGGGATTGTCCCCCTACGAGGCGGCCGTGGAAACTCTGAACATCGAATATGCCATGGCGGTCAATCCCCTGGAGACATCCGTGCCCACCGGGACGGCTGAGACGCCCCTGGACCTCAAAACCATTGCCAGGGACGTGCCCTGCCAGGAAGCCTGTCCTGCCAAGACGGATGTGCCCGCCTACATCCGCGACATCGCGCATGGGAACATGGAAGACGCCCACTTGGTGAATCAGGAATGTAATGTCCTGCCGGGCGTCCTGGGGCGCGTATGCACCCGGCCTTGCGAGGACGACTGCCGCTATCAGTGGACGAGCACACGCGGGGCCGTGCGAATTTGCCACCTCAAGCGCACTGCGGCGGACGCTAAGACGGGCAAGAGCAAGCCTCTGCCGCCCTGGTTTGAGTCTTCGGGCAAGAAGGTGGCGGTGGTGGGCGGCGGGCCTGCCGGTCTTGCCGCGGCACGTGAACTGAACCGCTATGGCCATGATATGCATGTTTTTGAGCGGGACACCATCGTGGGCGGCCAGATGCGGGCCATCCCCGAGTTCCGTTTGCCAAAAGAGGTGGTGGACGAGGACATCGACGCCATCCTCGACAGCGGAATTCAAATCCATTACGGTGTTGATGTGAACTCGGCCATGCTGCACCAGTTCATGAGCGATTATGATGCCGTATTGGTAACCACGGGCGCCAACAAGCCCTATACCCTTAGCTTGGAGGGTATGCCGGAAGGCGTGGGCATTGAGGGGCTGGATTTCATGAAGCGCTATAACATGGGCGAGAAGATCGATATTTCCGGCGACATCATCGTTATTGGCGGGGGCTTCACGGCCGTGGATTGCGTGCGATCGTCCCGCCGTCTCCTCGAGCCCAATTGCAAAGTGGCCATTATGTATCGGCGGGGCGAGGCCCAAATGTCGGCAACGGTGGATGAGTTGCGAGAGATCCGCGAGGAGAACATCCAATTGGAGACCTTGGTTACTGCCGTCCGCGCACGCGTGGAAGACGGCAAACTCAAAGGAATTGTCTTTCAGCGCAATCTTCTGGGCGAGCCCGACGAGAGCGGCAAGCCCAGCTTCACCCCCATTGCGGACAGTGAATTTGAGCAGCCCTGCAAATCGGTCATCTTTGCCATTGGCCAGTCTCAGGAAATGGAGATTCTGGGCGAGCACGGCGGCGGTTCATCGAAGCGGCTATTCACAGCCGGAGACTTTTCCTCGGGTAGCGGCGACATTATTAATTCGGTGGCTGACGGCAAACGGGTGGCCGATGAGATTGATGAATATCTGATGGGTGAAGTGCGCCGCAAGACCTATGTGGAGATTGAAGAGGCGGAACTCACTGGCCGCAGCCGGGACCACGACCTCATATACCCGCCGGAGATGCCTGTTCTTCCCCTTTCCGAGCGCGCGGGGAACAAGGAAGTGGAATTGGGTCTTGGGGCCGGCATCGCCGATGAGCACGCCTGGCGCTGCTATTTGTGCAACCACAAATTTGAAATAGACCAGGACAAATGCATTCACTGCGACTGGTGCATCCGCGTATCACCCCGCGAGTGCATCCGCCGCCTAAGCCATCTGGAGCTGGATGGGGACGGGGCGCCGTTGAAATTCACCGAAGTGGACGCCTCCCAGCCGGAGAAGACCACCTACATCTGGATAGACAGCGACAACTGCATCCGCTGCGGCAACTGCATAAACATATGCCCAGTAGATGCCATCACCCTGCGCAAGCTGGAACACAAGACCGCGAATTGCGGCGGAAGCTGCGACCGAAAGTAAAAGCCGTGGGCGAGTATTGACGCAAACGGCATAAAAACGCGAATTTTTCTTGCATATCTGATGTTTTCTATCACATAATAAGCGAAGTAATAAAGGAACAAAAAGGAAGTAGAGTTGTGTGTAAAATACGCGAAGGCGAAAAATATATCGTCGTTACAATGATTATAGAAGAAACTGAAGATGCCTTTGAGGCCGAATGCATCGAGATAGGCACTGCCTCATTCGGAGACACACTTGACGAGGCCAGAAAAAACATCATCGAGGCCACTCTATGCCATATAGAGGCGCTGCACGACATCGGTGAACTGCACCACTTCCTCAAAGAGCGCAAAATACGTGTGAAAACCTACCACACCCCCAAAACGGCGCCAAGACGCAGACATTTCGAAGTCAACGCCAGACCGGACGCCTGGGCAAGCCAATCGTTAGTACCGGTCCCCGCATGACCGAAAAACTCCCTCTCTGCTCAAGCCGGCAAGTTGCAGCCGCACTCAAACGCCTCGGATTTTACCCGCATCGAAGAAACAGGGGAAGCCACCAAACATTTTTACGAGATCGAAAAGACGGACATAGAGACTCCTGCACCGTCCCACTCAACAAAAAACAAATACCGCTCGGAACACTAAAATCCATACTCAAACAAGCAGGGATTACGCCAGAAAGCTTTAAGAAGCATTTCAGATAATTCCTGCCAAAAGTCGGTAGTGTCATAGATATTCTCTGTTGCGGAAGTTCCGCGCGGACGGTTTGTGGTCTGTAGAGGCGCTTCTGGAGACATCTGCAAGAAGCAAGCGAGAGAAAAGTTCTACGCTCTGTCTTTTCCCCTCTCGACATCCGTGTTGATACCTTTGAGAAAACCTCGCAGTTCTTCGATGTTGCGGTCTGGAATTATTTGAAGTGTTCCCTCGTGAGCGAAAACGGTCATTTTTTGTCCTGGGTGAATTCGTAATGAGTCCCTGACTGCTTTTGGGATGACAATCCGATATTCTGACGATACGGTAACTGTTTGCATACACGTTCCTTATCTTATGGCCTTCGGCGTTACGAGTTTCTACGTTGAAATCAGCGAGCGTACGCGGTCGTCGAAGGCTTTTTGGTCTGTTGCGAATGAGTATAGTGCGCTCAGGTTCATTAGAGCGTCCAGTCCGCATTCTTTTGTGGTCAGCCGTTCCCGCCAGGTTTCGTAGACCGGTATTTTTCCGTCTTCGATAACGGTCTGAATGTCTGCGTCGGACCATTTTGGCAGCAGATCGGGGAAACCTGCGTCCGAGAAATATTCCTGTAGTGATTCCGCGGTCAATTCATCGAGGTTTTTGTCCAGAAGGGCGTCTACCGAGATTTTAAGACTTTCAGGAACTTCCCACAGCGTTGTTCCGTTAAAGTCGAGTGGTTCAACGTTATTCGCCAGGGAGAGCGAGGGATCGGTTTCGACTTGGCGGGTGAGTATTTCCTCCGGGTCATCAATGTAGTCGCCCGCCACTCTTGTTGGCATAGTGAACACGTCGATTCCCGCGAGATCTGCGATTTGTGAAGACCTGCGCACGCTCGCGCCTATCAGTTGGGTGTCGGTTTCCCCTGCATTGCGTAAGATTATTAACTCGCGCTGGGTCGCCAATGTAGTTTTTTCTCCAATGGCTCCACCCTGTCCAAGGTTGCTTTTGAGCAGGAATGCTCCCAGGCGTCCCATGAACACGTTCACATAGGCGGGTTTGGACAGCCGCGCGGCGAGATAGTTTTGTCGCGCGGAAAACCCTAATGTGAAGTTTATTGGAATGCCGTCAATGGTAAGTTTTCGCGCAGCCAGGAAGCCTGCAGGCGTCAGCGGTATCTTGACAATGAAGCGCTCAGGACAGATTTCGTAATACCGCTTGCCGTATTCAACAGAACACTCGACATCGTTGGCCATGTCAGTGTGCAACTCGACACTGACTCTTGCGTCGAAAGCCTGCACCAGCCTCAGAGCGTGGTGCGCGTTCAGAACAAAAGCGATCTCAAGCACCAACTCGCCTTCATCCATATCGGGATCAGCTTCTCTAAGCTTTGCGGCGGTCTCTTTCACCAATTCATCGTATATGCCCTTTTGCACTTCTTTGTTCAGAAGCGTGTTGTTTGTGGTAAGCGCATCGAACTCGGCGGTATAGAGTTTAGTCGCCTCTTCCAAGTCCCCTGTATCGAGCCAGAGTTGAGAACCAGTATCTTTGAGCGCTTTCCAGTCGGCGTTTTCCTGCAAAGCGAGGGCGGGTTTTCCGAATTCGTGGTCAAAACCTTTGCATACCAGATTTCGTACTGTATCCTGAATATGAACCTTGACAGCCATGCGGCGCCCCCTTTCATGAGATACTTTTTTTATTATATTGACTGTTATGACGGATACTGTCAAGAACTTTTCTTGCATGATGACGAAAAAAAGCTCGCGCGCATGGAAAAACAACGAGATTTGTTGTATTCTCGACCTTCTGTTATTTCTGGTTCTTCCGGCTTTAGGGCACTTTCGAAGCTAAAACGTGAGCCGGAACGAAGGAAGAAAACTTTTTTTGACAGGATAACATGATAACAAGGATTGATTCGTTATCGCCAAAGTAAATCTTGAATGTGTTGCGTTTATTGAGCTTTTTGTGGCCATCAAGTCGCTACTATCGTACGGCTTATTTTCTGGCCACAAAAAACTCAATAAACGTAACGACTTTCCGATAAGAAGAAGGATGGCTCAACTTCGTTTCAATAGGTCAATCCATATCATCCTGTCATCCTGTCAAAAAATATTTTGGGAAAGTACACTAAATCCGGATGGACCTTATTTCTGTTCATACCGTCAGTTGTGTTGGAAACCGGAGACAAGTTAATGAGTGAGTCGCTGAGAATGAGTGCTGTTCAGTCACCCATAATTCCCGTGGTTGGGGAACTGATTCGCCGGAATCCAGGCACCATATCGCTCGGCCAGGGGGTTGTGAATTACGGTCCGCCTGTGGAAGCAATTGCGCGTATTGAGACTTTCCTTGCCGACCCGCAGAACCACAAGTATAAGATGGTGCAGGGTATTCCCGAGCTGTTAGAGGCAATCGAGAAGAAGCTGCTTTGCGAAAACGGGATTGCCGTTGACGATTCCAAGCGCGTTGTGGTTACAGCCGGTGCGAACATGGGTTTCATGAACGCAGTGCTCGCTATAACTGATCCCGGCGATGAGATTATCATCCAGACCCCATACTACTTCAATCACGAGATGGCTATTGCCATGGCCAATTGCCGGGCGGTTTGTGTGCCTACGGACGCGGACTACCAACTTCAGACAGAGGCGATTCGCGATGCAATAACGGACAAAACGCGAGCAGTCGTCACAATCTCGCCGAACAACCCGACTGGCGCGGTTTATCCGGCGGGGGTCCTGAAAGAAGTCAACGCCTTGTGCCGGAAACATGGAATTTATCACATCACCGACGAAGCCTATGAATACTTCACATACGATGACGCCGAGCACTTCTCACCCGGCTCGATCCCGGAAAGCGCCACGCATACGATCTCGCTGTTTTCACTTTCAAAAGCCTACGGTTTCGCGAGTTGGCGTGTCGGCTACATGGTGATTCCCGAAGCTCTTTACATGGCCGTGAGAAAAGCCCAGGACACAATCTTGATCTGTCCGCCGGTCATTTCGCAATGGTCTGCCCTCGGGGCCTTGGAAAGGGGTTCCGAATACTGCCGCGAGCACCTGCGCAATATCGCCGAGGTCAGGGCCATTATGCTGAGCGAATTGTCGCGCATATCCGAAATAGTGACAGTGCCGCCGTCCAAAGGCGCGTTCTACTTCCTGCTTCGTGTCCACACCGCCCTCTCCGCGATGGAGCTCGTAGAACGGCTTATAAAAGACTACAAGGTTGCAGTTATCCCGGGCGACACATTCGGCATAACGGAGGGCTGCTATTTGCGGGTCGCATTCGGAGCGCTCGAAAAACATACCGCTGCGGAGGGGATCGAACGCCTTGTTAAGGGACTGAGCGACATAGTTGGAGATTCAGCGTAATGAATGTATTGGCCGTACAACTTGATATAGAATGGGAAAACAAGAAGGCCAACTTCGAGCGTGTACGCTCGTTGCTGGACGAAGCCCAGGTCGATGCTGGAAGCCTCATCGTGCTGCCCGAGATGTTCGCTACGGGTTTCAGCATGAACGTAGCCAATATTGCCGAGGCCCCCGGCGGCGAAACCGAGACTTTCCTGGCTGAGATTGCCGGGAAACATCAAAGCTGCGTTATCGGCGGAGTTGTAACGAAAGCACCGGACGGCCGCGGGCGTAATGAAGCTGTCGCTTTCTCTACTTCAGGCGATACAGTTGTCCGGTACTGCAAACTTTATCCGTTTACATACAGCGGTGAAGACAAACATTACGAACCGGGCGCCGATGTACTTAGCTTTCCATGCGGCGAGTTTATAACAGCTCCCTTCATATGCTACGACCTTCGATTTCCAGAAGCATTCAGAGCGGCAGTGCGTCTTGGCGCAACGCTTTTTGTGGTAATAGCCAATTGGCCGCAGGCGCGTGAGGCGCATTGGAGCGCACTGCTTCGCGCACGCGCAATCGAAAACCAAGCCTACGTTGTCGGCGTTAACCGATGCGGCAATGACCCCAAAACCAGCTACTCCGGACAAAGCGTGATCTTTGATCCGAAAGGCGAGGTTCTGGCAGAGGCCAATTCAAGCGAAGAGGTGATTCAGGCGACAGTTGAGCTGACGCCACTAACCGAATACCGGCGCAGATTTCCCGCGTTGGACGATATGCGCGACGGGAAAGAGTTCCGGTGAACGCCCTTTCACGCTTAACTCTCGCCTATTCTGTTTTCTTCGGACGACTCTTCTTGCTCTGCGCTTTCTTGGCTTTTTGGTCTCCAATGAATCCGCCACCGCCGGCTTCGCGTGCGTTAGCATTCATTTCTTTCTCGAACTTGGCAATCTTTTTGACAAAGCTGGCGACCAACTCAGGGTTTTGGGCAGCAAGGTCCGTAGTCTCGGAAATGTCCGCTTCGAGATCGTAAAGTTTTTCGTTCAAATACTTCCATTTGCCCGAACGAGCTCCTTCGACGACACCGCCCTTTGTAGAAAGAAAGTAAAACGTATCGTGTGGAGATTTTGCGCCACGTTTGCCCGCCATAAGCGGCCAGATGTCCTTCCCATCGATTTTCTTCTTAGCGGGTTTGTCGATCCCAGCGAGTTTGGCAAATGTGGGCAACAGATCGATTGTGCTGGCAACCTCGCTGCAATCGCGGCCCGCGGGAATCTTGCCAGGCCAACGCATGATGCAAGGCACGCGCTGTCCTCCCTCCCACGTCGAGAACTTCCCTCCGTTCAACGGAAGCGCGCTGCCGCCGTTCTCCTTTTTGGTGAGCCAAGGCCCATTATCAGACGTATACACAACCAAGGTATTGTCGTCTACGCCCGCCTCCTTCAGCGCGTCCAGCAATCGGCCCACGTTATAGTCGATTTGTTCTATCACATCGCCATACAGCCCACGCGCACTCTTGCCGTCGAAGTCATCCGTCACGAAAAGCGGTATATGCGGCATGGTGTGCGCCAGATAAATGAAGAAGGGCCCGTCGCGATTCTCCCTAACGATCTTAATCGCCTCATCAGTGTACCGGCGCGTAAGCGTAGCCTGCTCAGCGGGATACTCGACAACCTTTTTATCGCGTATCAGCGGCACGCAGCTCCTCTTAACGAAAATGTTGTCCGGCGACGCCCCCTCACGCCACTTACAGTCCTTTGCAAACTCCATCTCCAGGGAAACGTCCATGTCGTTGCTATAAGGAATCCCATAATATGAATCAAAACCGTTGCTCGTCGGCAAAAACTCCGCCTGCCACCCCATATGCCACTTGCCCACACACGCCGTTCTGTAACCCTTAGTTTTAAGCGCATCCGCAATCGTCGTCTCATCAGAATTGATGCCCTGCGTGTTTCTGGAAAACAGCACTCCCCCCCGGTGTCCAACACGCGCAGGATAACAACCCGTCATCAAAGCCAAACGCGACGGAGTACAAATAGAAGACGCTACATAGAAATCAGTAAACCGAGTGCCCTCAGCCGCCATAGCATCCAAGCGCGGCGTTTTAATCTGCGGTGAACCAAAACAACCAAGGTCCTGATAACCCTGGTCATCAGTAAACACAATAATGAAGTTAGGCAAAGGCCTGGAGCCAGCCCCAAAAGCCAAACGCCCACCACTCAAAGCCAACGCGCCCGCGCCCAATGTTCTAAGAAAATCTCTTCGTTTCATAAATCTCTCCCAATCTTAAAAGTTTCATCTTGTCAATGATTTCTAAAGGCCAACTGGAAACTATTCATCGCTTCCACTAGCCCGCCAAAGCATCTTGCTGCCAACGCACAACTAATCAGCTACTCTTCAAAGACGCATTTCTCCTCAGCAAGAGACACCTACCTGATAGCTTTAAGTCCCCCCAATGTTGACATCCCCGACGACAAAAGTCCAATACCCATGTCATTTCGACCGACATCAACAGTTCGCCCGGGGCCTCCGTTAGGAGACCGACTATCCGAAACCTACGCAATGTGCTAGACTATCTCAAATGCGAAACGGCGTAACGGGAACCGCCACGTGAATTGGCCATAAGGAGAGGAATAAATGAGATCTAAGCTTTTCCACATCATCGGATTTTTTGTGCTTCTAACTTCGTTGACGGCACTTGCGGTGCCAGCAGAAAGTGTTTTGGAGCGTGTTGGTGCGCAGAGAGGATTGATCGTACACGTCGGTTGCGGTGAGGGTGAGTTGCTTGCCGGGTTGGGTGCTGGTGATGGGCGTCTCGTTCATGGTTTGGATAGCGACCCGAGGAAGGTGGCGCTTGCTCGAAAGCGTCTGCTTTCTAAGGGCCTGTACGGGAAGGTTTCCGTGGACCTTTTCGATGGCACAAAACTTCCTTACGCGGAGAACCTGGTAAACGTGGTTATTGTCGATAGGCCAGGGATTAAGGTCTCGCGTAGTGAGATTCTGCGGGTGCTGGTTCCAAATGGTGTGGCTCTCGTGAATGGAAAAAGAATCGTCAAGCCTATTCCGGACAACATTGATGAATGGAGCCATTTCGATCATGGTCCGGGCAACAATCCGGTGGCTGCCGATACGGTTGTGGGTCCGCCTCGCCATTTGCAATGGACCGCGGGGCCGCGCTGGCTGAGGACGCATGAAGAACCGACTGGGATCACGTCGATGGTTACGGCTGGCGGGCGCCTTTTCTACACGCTCGACCTGGGCCCCATCGGTATTTCGGATGCGCGTATGCCGGAGCAATGGTCCCTGATAGCGCGCGATGCTTTCAACGGCACCCAGCTGTGGAAGGTCCCGCTTCCCAACTGGGGATGGCAGACATGGAAGGCCGAATGGCGTGAGGAGTATAAAGATTCAAATTGGATTTTCACCGGAGGGTTTCGCGGGAAGAATCCTTCTGAATACTTCAAACGTATGGTGGCCGGTTCCGAGCGCCTCTACTTCACTCTGGGGAACAGTGCTCCCGTAAGCATTATCGATGCCTCCACAGGCAAGGTGCTGAGCGTTTGCGAGGGATCAGAAAACCCTAAGAAACTGCTCCTTTGCAACGGCGTTCTGTCGATCCAGTTTTCTGGCGCCGTTGCGGCCTATGACGGACGCACCGGCGAGAAACTTTGGGCAAGCGAAGTGTCCAATATCGCATCGATTGCCGCGCACGACAACAAGCTTGTTTATCGTGCAGGCGAGGAAGACCTTTGCGCCGTCGACCTCAAGACCGGCAAGCCACTTTGGAACTCGAAGCTGAAAGTGGCAGGACAACTCAGGATCGCAAAAGGGAAGGTCTTTGCCGCTGACAAGTCTAATATGGAGGTATTGTCCCTGAATAATGGCGAGTCCTTATGGGCCGTTCAGGCCAACAAGGACCTTTTCGACAATTCAAAAGACAACGGATATTATGTCGTCGATGATACGATCTGGCTTGGATACCGAGGCGACAGGATTGATCTGAACACCGGCGAGAGACTTCCTTCCCTGGACGTTTCAAACTTGTGGAGTCCACAACATCATCATCGATGCTATCCCAACAAGGCCACGAGCCGTTATATCATCGGCGCTATGGAAGGGATGGAGTTTCTTGCTTTGAAAGACGACACCCACTCCCGAAACAACTGGGTGCGTGGCTCGTGCAAGCTAGGGATTATGCCCGCCAACGGCATGAGCTATGTTCCGCCGGATCAGTGTTTCTGCTCCCCTGGTGTGAAAATTCTCGGTTTCAACGCGCTAACTGCCGCAAGGGACTTCGGTAAAGTGCAATCCGTTCAAACCCGTCTCCAGAAAGGAAAGTATTACGGCAAAACTGTATCTGACGATGCCAAGGTCCAGTGGGCCTCCTACCGCCATGACGCGCTACGTAGCGGTTCGGCGGGGGTTACCGTTTCTTCGGACATAAGTCCGTCCTGGCAGTTGCAGCTCGACGCGTCAATTACCCAGCCTGTGGTAGCGGGCAGCAGGGTGTTTGTCGCATCACGAGACACGCACACGGTTTACTCGGTCGATTCGGGGTCTGGTGATAAGGTATGGAGCTATACTGCCGGCGGCAGGGTGGACTCATCGCCTACGCTGTGGAAAGGGCTGCTCCTTTTCGGTTCTGCCGACGGACACGTGTATTGCCTGCGCCAAAGTGACGGCGGCCTGGTCTGGAAATTCCGCGCTGCGCCTCACGAACGTCTTCTGCAATCTTTTGGACAGCTCGAATCGGCATGGCCGCTGCACGGATCCGTGCTAATGCTCGACGGGCTTGCCTACGTTGCCGCAGGCCGTTCAACATTCCTTGATGGTGGCATCTACCTTTACGCCATCGAGCCAGCCACCGGCAAAGTTGTCTATCAGCATCAGGAACTTGGTCCCTACGAAGATATCTCTATAGACGAAGGCCACTCTTTCTGGAGCGAAGGGGCCCGCAACGACGTCCTGGTCAGCGATGGAGAATCGATATACATTATGCAGTTGCGATTCAACAAGCAGCTACAGCCCGCCCCTGCAAAGACAGAGTCGCTTCTTGGCGACCGCAAGCTTGGCCGCCACGTTTTCAGTACGGCAGGTTTCCTCGACGGCGAAGGCTACAACCGTTCATTCTGGATGTACAGCAACATATGGCCGGGCTTCTATCTCGCAAACCAGGCTTCCAAGAGCGGACAACTACTTGTGTTTGATGATAAGACGACCTACGGCGTAAAAACATTCTGGACCCGCAACCGCCACACGCCGATGTTCTTTCCCGGTACGCTGGGATACCTTCTTTTCGCCGATGATAACGATAATGAACCGATTCTGGTAGGCCGCGATGAGGGAAAACCGATTACATGGTTGGAGAAATTCAACATGAATAAGAGTGGTAAGCCGAAGGAGTATTGGGGGCCTGAATTGGGCGGGGCGCCTCGGAGAAGCTCTGTGAATGCCTACACTTATAATAAGGACAAGGGCATCGGTTTTACACGCACCAAGTTGCCGAAATGGTCTGTCTACGTCCCCATTCGAGTCGAGGCGATGGTGAATACAAAGGACAAACTGTTTATAGCGGGAGCGCCCGACATCTTCGACGAGGAGAACGACCCACTGGGAGCGCTCGAAGGCCGAAAAGGAGGGCTGTTGCGTGCCGTATCTTCCTCCGATGGCTCAAAACTTAGCGAGTACACCCTTGACGCACCGCCAGTCCTCGACGGCCTGATCGCAGTGGAGAACAAGCTGTTTTTGGCAACACGCGACGGCAAGCTTAGCTGTTGGGAATAGGGGGGCGGATCATGAGAAGCAGCAGACGGGAATTCATAAGAACGTCGGCGGCTTGCGCGGCAGCCTTGTCCAGCAACTTTGGGCGGGCTCATGCACAGCGGACAGCCAAGAAACCCAACATCGTCTTCATTCTCGCCGACAACCTGGGCAGGGAATCGGTCGGTACATATGGCGGAAAGCTCTTCGACACTCCGAACATAGACGGGATAGGCCATGAGGGCGTGATTTTCGACCAGTGCTACATCGGCACACCGCTGTGTTCCCCTGCAAGGGCGGGACTCATGACAGGACGCTACCCACAATGTGCGGGTGTCTATGGCCAGCCGAATCCGAAGGAACCCGTCAAAGGGGGCCTCGACCTAAACGAGATCACCATCGCCCAAGTCCTAAAAGAGGCCGGATACCACACCGGCGTATTCGGCAAATGGAACCTGGGTTACGACGAGATGTACCTGCCTACGCACAGGGGTTTCGACACCTTCTACGGAATCAACGCGGGTCACGCCGATTACTACACGCACATATACGACAAGGCCAAAAGGAAGTATTTCTACAAGGACACTGAAGCCATCAACCCGACCGGTTATGTGGACAACCTGTGCCTGGATGAGGGCCTCAAATGGCTCGAAACCGTGAAGAACAGCGAATCTCCCTTCTTCTTGTACATGCCCTTCTTCTGCCCCCACGGACCCTACCAGACCCCGCCGGGCTATCCCAAGGAAAAGGACCCAAAGAAAACATACGGCCAAATGATTGACAACATGGACAAAGGCGTCGGCAGATTAATGGACAAGCTCAAGGAAGTCGGGGCCGCGGACAATACGCTCGTTGTCTTTATGAGTGACCAGGGCGCAAGTTACATGAACGATTACAAGCGGGACCTCACCGAGGGCGGGCTCAAGGTCGTATGCCATGCACTTTGGCCGGGACATACAGTTCCCGCCACACGCGTAACAACACCCTTCGTCAGTTTCGACTGGTTCGCAACCTTTGCGGAAATCGCGGGAACCCATGTGCCCGCGGATCGTTTCATCGTGGGCAAAACCATGGCCCACCTTTTCTCGGGAAACGGGCCTTGTCCTCATGAAGAGTTCTACTGGACCTTTCATGACGCCTACGCCATTCGCGAAGGAAACTGGAAACTGCACTTGACGGAGGACTCCGAGGCACGTCTATACAATCTAGCCAACGACCCGCAAGCCAAGGTAGACTTGGCTGGAGGGAACCCCGGCAGAATCGAAAAACTCCGAGCGAAACTTGAGGCATGGAAAGCAGAACCCTGTCCGGTCAATTAGAAACTTATACAGCGGCCACTACAATCGAAACGCCATGAGATAGTTCCGAACCACAGAAAGTTGATCGTTACATGGCTATGCCGGGCTTTTCCTTGCCTTGGCAAGAAGTGCTTTTGAGGCAGGGACGTATGGTCCTTCGTCTGCCGAATAGCTCTCGCTGCAGATGTCGCGGATTTCTTTTTGTGTCATACCGGCCGCTCTTGCCTCGGAGACAACCTCATGAAGCCGAGCTATGCGTTTCTTTCGGCATTCTTCGGTGCATTTGGCTTCGACACCTTCTCTTATGTGCGTGCCAACCCCTCGACGCGAGTTCACAATACCCATCGCCAGCAGGTCGCGGTAAGCGAACATGACTGTGTTCATATGGACGTCAAGGCGCTCCGCCAATTCGTTCACACCGGGGAGCCGATCACCTGACTTCAATCGCCCCGATGCAATGGCGAATTGTACTTGGTTCATAATCTGGGCATACACGGCCACGCTACTGTTGATGTCAATATTCTCGAATAACGCTTTTTCTTCTGTCATTATTGTTCCCCTCTCGTTCTTTCTTTCCAGGCATTCATTATACGATTTATGAGTGGGCAAGTGGTAGCCACTCGAAAAATTTGCCCTTATTGCGCCCCAACCAGAAAAACTACTCCCTTCCGTCGGTCAATATTTATCATGAAACCCACTTTTTCAACAGCCTCTCTGTCCCCTTTCTTGCGATCCCAACTAGATATCCCGATCCCTTCCCCCGCCTTTCATCCTCCATGCCCATGTTCTACGCCCCGAAGTAAGTGCGAGAGATTTCCTCCATCCGGTACTGTTTCTTCCATGAGCCATCTGAGTCCGTGGTTCCCCATTCCTTCAGCTTGTAGATTATGGACGTTGTGGTCCATACCAATAGCTCGTTACTCCCGTCACCATCAATGTCGGGTAACAGGAACAGCTTGGTGTCGTTTGGCGCTCCACAAGACTCTCCGCCCTCGATTTGCTCAAGAGGGCTTTCCCACGGAGAGAAGACCGCCGGTTCCCACGTCTGACCATTTTTCCAGAGACAAACAAGCCACTCCTTGAAATGTCCCTTAAGCCTTGCAAGAAGCATGGTCTTGTCCGGATACTCGATGTACATGTACCCGATTGGCGTAACTTTAAGGATCTCATCCGTCGTCACCAGTGGCTGAAACATTTTCCGCATGCTGACTAAGTCCAGCTCTACCTGTTCAAATGGCGGTTCCAGAGTTTCAGCATGCGCCAAACATGCGGATCGAAACGCAATGGCAACGGGCCGGTAGGAGAAAGTATCGTCTGGCTGCAGGTCGGTATTTCCGCCCAGTCGTCCCCAGAGTCCAGCAAAGAAACCGTCTCCCGTCGGGCGTAAACCGACGGCCTCCAATTCACGCATTTCTACGGTGTTGGACTCTGGATAATACAGGCAGTAGCTTTCACCCAGTTCTTCCGGGAGTTTTTTCATCAACTGTTGCTGAAGAGGCAGCGGCAAAATGCCATTGGCCGCATATACACTATCCTCGTGTTCCCAGTCCACCAAGTCCGGAAAAGATGCCAACACGTCATCAGACAGCATGTCTTGCCGCTGACTGAGCTCCATGTAGAGTCGTCCATTAAGCGCATAGACGAACCTGAGACTATGCAAAGGAACCTTCGGGGTAAACCAGGGCATGGTACTGCCAGGCGCCATTTCAGGAAAAGATTGTGTGCGCGGGCCTGAGGGGGTTACGCACCCACAACACACAAACAAGAAGGCAAGCACAATTGTGGTCTTGATGACTCTGTTATCTGTACACCACATGCTCAGCTCCTCATATTGTCGCTGTCGGGTTCTCAATTCACGTTCATGAATGCGGCAGCCACTCGAAAAATTTACTTTTAAGTATGGGGGTATCCATCCACGACTGGTCCGGTTCCGGGTCGCGTATCACCTCGCCAACCATTTTCAGGTGTGGCATAGGCTCCGAACTAACCTTACACCGCTGCGTCACCCACCGCACACATTTTTGCTTCAGCACGGCCCGAATAATCTGGTTTGTAATCTGGCTGTCACCGAGAACGTAGTCCATCACCTTCTCGAAGTTGCCCGCCCGCCATTCCTTGGGAGCATCCTCCCCGGACATCAATTTCCGCTGCTCAACGCCCATAGCCTTGCCTACCGCGGCCAAGCTCACCGGAAATCCGCGCTGATTGAAGAACTGAAACATAGGATCGTAGCTTTTCAAGGCCACCTCGCCCGCAAGTTCCATATCATCCGCGGTAAAGCCTATCCAACGAAGGTCAAATCCCAACCCATTCCACGCGCAAACCATGTGGCCGCTGTCCTGCATGTCACGAAGATACCGCAACAACTCCCGCGCCTTGTCTGCCGTCATGTCCACAAGAGGCCGGCCCCCATCATCCACCGAATACCAAACCCGCTCCTCCCCGGCATCCACAACAGTAGAAGCCACGGACACGTGAAACGGAGCATACTTGTTGATGTCTTCCCCAGGCTTCAGGTCAAAAACATCCGAAATCTCTATATCAAAACTGAGAAGTTTCATAAACTCACACCCCCAACGCCACGTTGATTACCAGTTGCACATCAATTGGGTTAATTACGCCGTTTCGGTCAATGCCACCATCAGAATTCAGAGTTGACTCGAAATCCTCTGCCTCGACTAGAAGGAAATCCTCCCAGGGAACTTGGACGGCAATGGCCACCGCTTCGAACGCAATAAGCTGTAAATAGAAGGCGCGCGCGACTGCAAGACAGCGTTTCAGACCACTCAATTTGTTGTCTCCTTGATGTGAGGCAGATCATAACATGTTGGGTTCAAGCCGTTCCAGCAGGATCCGTAGTCCCCCAAGGATTTCCAGGGTCCTCCAAAAAGGCAGCAGCCCACGCCAGACGGATCCCCCCCCTTCGCAACCTTATTGTGTCACTCAGAGAAGATGTCTTGGAGAAGCACGCAAGAGCCGGATGAGATTTGTATTCGGCCATGTGTTTTTCACTGACTTTGACTGTATGTCAAGTGTGCCTTCTCATCGTGTGTTTTGCGTTGTTCGTCGATGATCGTGTCTGGAGCTTGTTCCCCTCTACTCTTTGCGATCAGATCGTGAATGGTGATTGCCAGTTCGTTTATTCTGGACGGTTTTGGGAGAATCGCTTGTATTCCTGTTTCTGAAACTTGTGAGCTAATGTTCTCATCGATGAGGCCTGTAACAAGAATTGTTGGCAGGCTCGGATTGATAGATAGGATCTCCGCTGCAAGCGCTGTTCCCGTCATCTTGGGCATGATGTTGTCCGTGATTAGCACATCGTATTGCGAAGGGTCCTTGAGGAAATTTTCGAGGGCGTCTTCGGGCAATGAAAACGAGGTTACTTTGTAACCGTTGCGTTCCAGCAGACGCTTTTGGGACATCAAGACGTTTTCTTCGTCGTCAACGAGCAGTATGTGCTCGCCGTGCCCGCGTGGTCCCTTTTGTTCGTCTTGAAGCTGCTCTTCTTCCATATCGCTGAATGTGGGCAAATAAACTTTGAATGTCGTGCCTTTGCCGGGTTGGCTTTCGACATTAATGTCGCCATTGTGACTCTTGACAATGCCGTGCACCGTGGCCAAGCCCATGCCGGTTCCTTTGCCTTCGGGCTTGGTGGTAAAGTAAGGTTCGAAGACGCGCAGCCTTGCTTCGTTGTCCATGCCGTGGCCAGTGTCGTACACCGTGAGGCAGGCATATTCGCCTGGTTCAAGATCCAGGTAAGAATTTGCTAAGCCCTTTACGACCTCCGTCTCTTCCAGCGTTACCGTCAGCGTGCCTCCGTTTTCTTCCATTGAGTGATATGCGTTTGTGCATAGGTTCATAATCACTTGATGGATTTGCGTGGCGTCCACGAGTACAGGCGGGCAATCGCAGTCTATGTTCTGCTGAATGTCAATAGTTGATGGCAGGGAGCTGCGCACAAGCTTCAGGGCCTCCTTGAGTATAGGAGAGAGACGTACTGGCTTGCGTCCCTGCTCTGTCTTCCGGCTAAAGGCCAGTATCTGTCTGACAAGGTCCGAAGCGCGGTGTCCGGCCTTTACAACCTCTGTGAGGTCCTTACGGGATTTGCTGTCTTGCGGCAATCCGTTCATCGCCAAGTCTGCGTATCCGAGGATGGCGCTTAGTACGTTGTTGAAGTCGTGGGCGATCCCGCCGGCCAATGTGCCCAGGGCCTCCATTTTCTGCGATTGGCGCAGTTGGGATTCGAGTTCGGCCTCATGCGTTACGTCGCGATTTACGGCCACGTAGTGTGTGACCTCTCCTTTGTCATTCAGAACAGGTGATATCGTGGATTCTTCCTCAAAGAAAGAGCCGTCCTTGTTCTTGTTGATAAGATGGCCTCTCCATACCTCGCCTCGCGCGAGCGAACCCCACAGTCCGCGGTAAAAGGCCGGGTCTTGTTTGCCGCTCTTGAGAATCCTTGGTGTATTTCCGAGGGCTTCGGCACGCGAGTAGCCAGAAACTTTCTCGAAGGCAGGATTGACGTATTCAATGATGCCCTCGGAGTCGGTGATCACGATGGCTTCGGCTGCTTGTTCAATAGCGGTCGCCAGGCGTGTGCGTTCTTCCTCTGCGAACTTGCGCTCAGTAATGTCATGGCCGTAGATGTTGACGTAATTCTCGGAAATAATCGGCGCAACGCAGAGTGAGTAGATTTGTTCCTCGCACTCTACTTCAAGTTCCTTGCGCTTTCCTGACGAGAACACGTCTGCGGTGAGCTCCCACAACCTTCCATCGAGACGTTGCCCTTCGCTGCAACCCCAAGCGTTGAGCAAGGGAGCGGCGGCCTCGTTTGCGTACAAGATCGTGCCATCGAGCGCAACCTTAAGGACCGGATTGGGGTCTTGGCTAGGAAACTTGGCCAAGTGCCAAATCTCCTCTTCCGCCTGCTTACGGTTGGTCATGTCGTGCGCAATTCCCTCGACTGCAATTACTTGTCCATCATCGTCAAACACTGGGGCTTCCGACACCTCGAGCCAGCACACGTTGCCGTCCTTATGGAAAAGTTGTACTTCGTATGGCGGTTGTTGAATTCCTTGGATGCTCAGAGCTGTCCGCTCGCGGACTTCCTTGTTTACCGGATGGTCTGTCAGGTGTTGGGTGAATTCGGTTAAAAACTCTTCCGGTGAATATCCCAATACCCGTGTGATGGACGGAGAAATGTACGTGAATACGCCGTTCGTGTCGTGCCTGTATAAGAATCCTCCGGCCAGATTGTCTACGAGACGGCGGTATTTCTTATTGCTTTCGCGCAAATTGGACTGAACACGGGACCTTTCC
>SDBV01002097.1_pt1 | contig 29932 bp, 16 predicted proteins | sample 2277081 | NCBI WGS metagenome assembly SDBV01 (sample SAMN10402039, study PRJNA504765) | marine sediment metagenome | isolation source: marine sediment core GS10_PC15, 223 cmbsf | place: Arctic Ocean: Southern Knipovich Ridge | collected 2010
CTCGAATTCCTTCGCTTCCATGCTTATACTCCTTCCGTGAAACAACGCGATACACAAAACACGGAAGGTGTTATTACAACAATACTTACGTTGGGTCAATAGAAATCAAACAGTCGAATTAGTCAGGGGTGGATTTGGCACCTTCAATGCGTACGTGTCGGCGCGTGCGGAACGCTAGTAGACTTTGCCCATATGCGGTTAACCACGGTACGTTCAGCACGCACCGGACGATCGACCCAAACCGCGTGTACAGTAGAATCTATCTGGTATTATGTCCACGTCAAGCGAATTACCGCTTCCGAGCCCAAATAATCCCCAAATCCTCGGAAAACCGGCCCCAAAAACCAGTCCTTAGGGGGGTGCGAATAGCGTTTCTACTTCCAGCCGTTCTGGCATAGCGGGAAACGACTTCATCAAGCCCCCGCCCGCGGAAACGGCTTCACCAGGCAGAAGCGTAGGGTGCCCCGCTGCCATCGAGACAGCCAGCGGTCACCCAGACCTCCTCGACCGGCGAAGATGTTTCTTGGAAGTTTGGGCCAGTTTCTTTCCTAGATTGTCGAGCATCAGACCCTCTTGGGTGCAGATTGTCCCAGACAAGACGTGGTCTCATTACGACAGAAAGCGGCCTTAGATGCAACTTTTTGCGAAAATGAGGTTTCTCCCCGAAGCGCGCGGGCAAATCGCCTGTTACCATGGCCGGTGAATTGAAAAGATGCGTCGACTGGGGGAAAGAAAGAAGGTCTGGAACTGTCGGCCCAAACCCGGTATGATGCGTATAGTTATTGGTGCTTTGAAGGATCCGCGTACGCGCCTGGCCTGATCGCGTCGGTCCGTGCCGGTCGAGTCCTTTTGGGGAACATACAGAGGAGGCCGCGTCATGTTTCGCTTCGTGCATAGTCGAATTGCCTGGTTGGGGATCGGTTTGCTCGGTGGGTTGATCCTGGGCGGCATCTGGCCGCAGACGCCGCTGCATGCGGTAACGACCGACCGCAGTAAGAGCTTCGCCATGGCCACCGGACCGGTCGACGACGAGGTCGAGGCGGTCTACTTCCTGGACTTTCTCACCGGCGACCTGACGGCCGTCGTCCTGGGGAAGCAGGGTAACGGATTCACGGCCTTTTTCCGGTACAAGATACTGGATGACCTGGAGGTGGACCCGTCGAAGAATCCGCAATATCTGATGACCACAGGCATGGTCAATCTACGTCGCGGTGCGGCCGGACTGCGACCGGGCCTGGCCGCCGTCTACGTGGCCGAGGTGACCAGCGGGCAAGTGGCAGCCTACGCGATTCCCTGGAACAAGAGTGCCCACGCTGCCGGTCGAATGCAGGCACCTGTCCCGTTGGTCCCGCTGGGCAAGACCCCATTCCGCGCCATGGCGCCCCCGGCTGTAGAAGAATAGGGCCATCGTGCAAACCCAGGTCAACATTCTTGTCAACGGCGACGCCCGTCAGGTTGCCGACGGGTTGACCGTGGCCGAACTGCTGGATGAGCTGCGCCTGGCCGACCGGCATGTGGCGGTCGAGGTGAACTTGCAATTGGTGCCGAAGAATCGTCATGACGAGCATCGCCTCGGCGAGGGCGATCGGTTGGAAATCGTTACCCTGGTCGGAGGAGGCTAACTCGGTGTGTACGGACCAAATCTCGGATGAATCGCTACGGATCGGTTCGCATACCTTTGCCAGCCGGCTGATCGTCGGCACGGGCAAGTACGCCAGCTACGAGTTGATGAGCCAAGCCCTGGAGATTGCCGAGGCCGAATGCCTGACCGTGGCCGTGCGTCGCGAGCGATTGATCGATGCCCAGGGCAAGAACCTGTTGGACTTCATCGACACCGACCGCTACACGATCCTACCCAACACGGCCGGCTGTTTCACGGCCGAGGATGCCGTGCGGGTGGCGCGGCTGGGACGCGAGATCCTCTCGCAGATGGAGAACCCCGGCGCCGATTGGGTCAAGCTCGAAGTGCTCGGCGACACCAGGACCCTGCTGCCCGACCCGATGGCCACCTTGCAGGCGACCGAGCAGTTGGTGGCCGAAGGTTTTCAGGTCTTGGTCTACACATCAGACGACCCGGTGACGGCCAAGCGGCTAAAAGAGGCGGGCGCGACCAGCGTGATGCCGGCCGGCAGCCCCATCGGCTCCGGCCAAGGCGTGCTGAACCCCAACGCTATCCGCATCTGCCTGGAGTATCTCAAAGAGGGCGACCCCGACTATCCGGTGATCGTCGATGCCGGCGTGGGTACGGCCAGCGACGTGACCGCGGCCATGGAACTGGGTGTCGACGGGGTGCTTCTGAACACGGGCATCGCCCATGCCGACGACCCGCTTAGGATGGCCCAAGCCATGCGGCTGGCCGCCCAATCCGGACGCTTAGCCTACCAAGCCGGCCGCATCCCCAAAAAGCTCTACGCCACAGCCAGCAGCCCCACCGAAGGCACGATCTCGCTCGGCAAATAGGCTTTTTTCGGTTTTCTGGCAATTCGTGGGTTCTCAACCTTCCCCGGAAGCGATATATTGCCGCAACGGCTTGTCGCACGGTGCGACAAGCACGAACGTTTCTTCTGATATGGGAGAGTCGACGATGATTCTATTGCCTCTAGTTTGGTTGCTGTTGGTCGCTAGCGGGATCGTTTCGCTGGTCTGCTTGATCCTGGTGCTGGTCAAGATGTTTCAGAATAACGAGGTCACGATGGGGGTTGTCTGCATTGTTTTGACCGTCCTCTGTGGCATCGGGCCGCTGGTCACGTTTGTCTACGGATGGATCAAGTCCGCCGAATGGAACATCCAGAAGATCATGCTCATCTGGACGGCGTGCTTCATCGTAAACCTCCTCCTGGGCGCCGTTATCCTTTTTGTTGGTCTGGCTGCGGCTCCCGACATAATTGAAATGCAGCAGGAGATGCTGAGAGGTTTTCCGCAACAGTAAGCGGCACGACTCTGCTTGACTCCTACTGCTTCACCGTAGTGACCCAAAAGAACGCCCGGCCGGCTTCGTCCAGGCGAAGCTCGCTTTTCAGACGCGCTTGGAAGAGGACCTTCCGCAGCGCGATGCTGTAGGTCGTGCGTTTGCGGGGATGATTGACCGCGATGGTGCTCGGGTCGATGCCATGCCGGGCCAGGGCGTTGTGGTCCAGCAGGATCGGCGTGTCGAGTTGTTTGGCAATGGCCGCCATCGCCTTGTCGGCCGTGACGCTTTGGATGTTGATGTTGTGAAACTCGAACAGGGCCGGCAGCACGTCGCGTCGCGGCTTGTCCGGCTCCCAGCCAACCGGCCAGAGTTCCAGTTGCGGCCGCGACTTGACCACTACCAATCCCATGTTTCCGACCGTCGGATTTGGCCTAAGGCACAACCCCATCGGGCGAAGCACGTAGGCCAGGACCGTGCCGGTCGAAAAGCCCGAGAGTTCCTCGGCCACCTTGTCGGTGCCGAGCAACTCGATCGCTTGGTTGTCCAGTTGTAGCGGCACGCCGAGTTCGTGGCCGATCCGCTCGACCACCTTGTCGCGCGGGACGTCTTGGGTCGAGAAGTCGACCGTCGCGGCCAATTGTTGGTGAATCGCTTCGAACTGCTTGGCCGTCAAACCGAAAGCCCCGGTCGGCGGGCGCAACTCGGTCGGACCGTGCTCGGCCAGATCGTCCAGCCATTGGGCCAGTCGTTTCACGTCCCGACGCGAATAGCGTCCGCCGGGCAGTAGCAATTCATCTTGCGAGCGGACTATGCCGGTGACCAGATAGACGGGGCTCTCGTCACTGCCGCGGATCTCGATGCGCACCTCGTCGGTCGCCTTGGCCGAGCGAATCCGCACGTTGCGGATGCCCGCCTCGCCGAGCACCCGAGCCCACTGCTGAAAGGCCATGGCCGAGCCTTGCGACTCGCCGACCAGTTCCAACTGAACCCGCCCCGCCGCCTCGGCCGAGAAGCCCCAGCCGAGCGTGAAGCTCAGAACCAACAGGACACTTTGAATCTGGCGAATTTGCATAAGCTTTTCTGGGTTACGTGTGCCACGGCCGTGTCGGCCGTGCCCGTTTAGCCGCACCCAATTATAGCACGCTCGGGGGGATCGTAAAGTAGCCGCAAGAAACACTAACCACTAATCACTATCCACTAACCACCACTCCGCCCCCAGTTGCACTCCGTCGCGGATCTGTCACAATGTGTCTCTGGTGATCTCTGGGAAACCAACAGTCTAAACATAACGAAAAAGGAGTGTGACATGGCACGACCGGTCACGATGTTTACCGGCCAATGGGCCGATCTGTCGCTGGCGGAGTTGGCACAGAAGTTCAGCGAGTATGGCTACGACGGGCTCGAGTTGGCCTGCTGGGGCGATCATTTCGAGGTCGACAAGGCCCTGGCCGAGGACGACTACTGCTCCAAGAAACGGGAATTGCTCGATAGCCACGACCTGCAAGTCTTTGCCATCAGCGCCCATCTGGTCGGTCAGGCCGTGCTGGACAACATCGATGGGCGGCATCAGACCATCTTGCCGCCGTACGTTTGGGGTGACGGCGATCCGGCCGGCGTGAACGCCCGGGCGGCCGAGGAGATGATCAACACGGCCCGCGCTGCCCAAAAGCTGGGCGTGGGCGTTGTCAACGGATTCACCGGCTCGAGCATCTGGCACCTGCTGTACTCCTTCCCGCCCGTCTCACCCGAGATGATCGACGACGGGTTCAAGCTGCTGGCCGAGCGGTTCAATCCGATCCTCGACGTGTTCGGCGAGTGCGGCGTCAAGTTCGCCTTGGAGGTGCACCCCACGGAAATCGCGTTCGACATCCACACGGCCGAGCGGGCCGTCGAGGCCTTGGGCGGCCGTGAGGAGTTCGGCTTCAACTTCGATCCCAGCCACCTGATCTGGCAAGGCGTCGACCCGGTCGAGTTCATCCGCGCGTTCGGCGATCGGATCTACCACGTCCACATGAAAGACGCCATCGTCACGCTCGATGGACGTAGCGGGATCCTGGCCAGCCACCTGAACTTCGGCGACCATCGTCGCGGTTGGGACTTCCGCTCGCTGGGTCACGGCGGGGTGAACTTCGAGGAGATCGTTCGGGCGCTGAACGACATCGGCTACACCGGGCCGTTGTCGGTCGAGTGGGAAGACTGCGGCATGGACCGCGACCACGGTTCCCGCGAGGCCTGCGAATTCGTCCGCCAGGTCGATTTCGAGCCCAGCCAGGTCGCCTTCGACGCCGCCTTCGACAAGGAAGAGCAGTAGTCGCCTGGAAACCAGAGTTTTTCCCAAAAGCCCCCGGTTCTGCCGGGGGTTTCTGTTGCGCCGCCCCACTTGCATGGTAGAATAAAGAAGTACGGGAATTGATCTACCACAGAGGTCACAGAGCACACAGAGAACGTTTTGTATTTAAGTCAATTGAGTTTCGACTGGAATATCAATGCGACATCGACAATCCAGCTTGGATATCTTGGTACTCAATAGGCAACGGATCTGCCAACGTGACCTCCATCCTACTGCTTTCTTCTCTGTGTCCTCTGTGTTCTCTGTGGTAAGCACCTTCCTGCTCACCATGGTCCTGTCCAGTGTGGCTGGGGCTGACGAGCTTTATCGGTCGGCGCGGCTGTTGCTCTCGCGGCAGGCGGCGGCCATCGAGCGGTTGGCCGAGTCGTGTGAAGAGCAAGGGCTCGACGAACAGGCCCAAGCGACCCGGCGATTGCTCGGCCCGCCCCGCGATCCGTACAAGCTCTACGTGCCGATCCTTGCCCGGGAAATTGGCCCCAAGAAGGCGCCGCCCGAGGCATCGGAAGCGGTGGCCAAGTGGCACGAGCGGATCGTCCGCCTCAAACACGACCAGTCCGACGCCCTGTTCGACATGGCCCGGCGTGCCGCACGAGCCCGACGCGCCTCGCTGGCGTTCGAGTTGGTGCTGGGGGCCTTGCGCGTCGATCCGGATCACCAGGGCGCCCGACGGCTGTTGGGATACCAGGAGTTTCGCAACCGCTGGCAGACGGCCTACGAAGCCCGCATGTTGCGGCAGGGGATGGTTTGGCACGACGAGTTCGGCTGGCTACCCAAAGCGCACGTGAAACGCTATGAAGAGGGCCGGCGCTTCGACCGGGGACGTTGGATCACGGCCGAGGAAGATGCCCGGCGTCACCAGGACATCGAAGCCGGCTGGCTGGTCGAGACGGAACACTACGCTGTGCGTACGAATCATAGCCTCCAGGCCGGCGTGAAGCTGGGTGTGAAATTGGAAAAGCTCTTCACGCTCTGGAAGCAACTCTTTATCCGCTACTATGCCAGCGAAGCCCAATTGCAGGCCATGTTCGACGGCCGGGTACGCGGTCGTGGGACGCAAATGCCCCGGTTTCGCGTGGTCTTCTTCCGCGATCGGAAGGACTACAACCGCTCGTTGCGGGCCGTGATGCCGAATATCGAAATCTCGATCGGCGTCTACTATCAACCGACACAACGGGCTTACTTCTTCGCCGGCGAAGGCTACGAGGATCGGACCCTCTACCACGAAGCGACCCACCAGTTGTTCCACCAGTCGCGAGCGGTCGCGCCGAACGTGGGCGAGCAGGCCAACTTCTGGATCGTCGAGGGGATCGCGCTGTACATGGAATCGTTAAGGGAAGAGGACGGCTACCATCTGCTCGGCGGACTGGACGACCTGCGGATTCACGCCGCGCGCTACCGGCTGTTGCACGACGACTTCTACGTGCCGCTGGACGAGCTGACCGGCTACGGCATGGAGGAGTTGCAGACCGACCCACGGATCGCCACGCTCTACAGCCAGGCGGCCGGGCTGACCCATTTCCTGGTCCACTACGAGGACGGCCGGTACCGCGACGCGCTGGTCGCTTATCTAAGTGCGGTCTACGAAGCGGCCGACAACCGCCAAACCCTGGCCCGACTGACCGAAACGCCCTACGCCGAACTCGATCGACAGTATCGCGAGTATGTGGAAAGCAGTAAGCAGTAGGCAGAAAGTCGCAAGCGGTAATCAAGAAACAAAAAGCCCCCGGACTGCTGTCCGGGGGATCAGTGTCCGATTCAACCTCCCCTCTCCCTTTGGGAGAGGGGCCGGGGGTGAGGGCATAGGAAAGACGTTTCTCGGTGAATCGCCCTCACCCTAACCCTCTCCCAAAGGGAGAGGGGACCAATTTGCAAAAGTCCAGCGGTAATCAAGAAACAAAAAGCCCCCGGACTGCTGTCCGGGGGATCAGTGTCAGATACGAAGTCCGCCGCTCACGCTGGCGTGAGCATGTTTTTCGCGCCAAGGCATGACCACGCCAATCGTGGCCATGGCACCCGACTCTTGTCCTAGAAATCGCCCTCGTCGAGCACGCCGTACAGGTTGGGATCGTCGGGCGCGACACCTAGCTCCCGCTGCGCCTTACGGCTGTCAGGCGTCATCAGGTGCTGATATACGCGGTAGTGGATGTCCTCGGACAGGAACTTGCCGTGCCCGTCACAGAACGTGGCGACTACGCCATCACCATGCCGCGAGGCCGCGTTGCCTGGCCCGGGACCGCTAAAACCCGTAATACGTGGCTTTCCTGTATTCGGATCATCACCCGGTCCACTGCCGCCCATTCGCATGGCTTTCAACTCATCCTCATCAGCACCGATCATCCACAAGAAGCCGACGAGTTGCTCAACGATCTCGCCTTTTTGCTCCAAGCCGTTGGCCAACTTCCGAGGACCCTTATATCCATCCGTCGGATCCCAGCTTGGATATGCATCAAATCCATCATAGGCTTCATAAACGTTTTCGCAAGTCAACAACGTGTTCTGGGCGCCGTCGCGCTGGCTGATGTAGCCGAGCGATGTCTTGATCGCTGTGCCAACTGCGGCTGTGGGAGGGTCAGGATTGTCCGGCAACAGATTACAATTGTGGGCAAGGCCGTTTACGCGATAGTCTAAGATATTACCTGAGGGATCATTGGCCAATACGTCGGCTTCCCACCTCCCGCAGTTCAGACGGTACGCCAGCGGCGGGCCGCCGGCGTTCGATTCGGGAGGGTCGCTCGGGCAAATCAACAGTTCCAATTCGACACTGTATTCACCGAGTGTCGCGGTAAACACCTCACGATCGCTGTTGAACAGGTTCCACAGATCGGAACGTTCGATGTAAGGCAAGATCGCCCCCACCCATGTCACGACCACGTCAGCGCCGTCCTTGTCTTCGCGGAGATAGTTCAGGTAGCCGGGGAACTCCCCTTTGGCGGCCTCGTGGCTTTGCAGTGCGAGGGACAAATTCTTTTGGTTGTTCAGGCACTGCGTTCGGCGTCCCGCCTCGCGGGCCGATTGGACGGCCGGTAGCAACAGGGCCACGAGCATGCCGATGATCGTGATGACCACCAAGAGCTCGACTAGCGTAAAACCTCTTCTTCTCGTCCGGACCTTCATCTCGATTCTCCTTGTGCTCGGCGCAAACTCCTTGCCCAAGAATCATTCTCTCAAAATGCGAGCAAAAAATCCAGGGGTTTTCGACAAATCCGTCGATTTCCCCAAGAATCTGCCGTCTTCCCCAAAGTTTTCCATGTAGAGGACAAAAGATAGCCCTACAGGTATTAGCCATATCCCCAACGGGGCCGTATCTAATAGCCCAGCGAGTGAGCCCTTGGGGGACGCTTCCGGGGACCAGCGGGGAGCTAAGCTTGTAACAGTAACATCTTGACCCCGTGAGGATCCGTGCCGTGGCGCCGCTGTTCGAGACCGTGACCGATCTGGTGGACCAAGCCGACGTGCTCGCTCGGCGGCCGTATGGCGTGATCGAAATGGTGGATGGGCGATTTCGGCGGGTGCTGCTTCGGCCCTATCCGAAAATGCTGCTGGGGCCGGAGATCCTTGTTTTCGGCGCTATGCATCATCGCTACCGACACGGAGATCGGTTGCTGCTCTATTACAACCAGTCATGGCGGTTTCGGAGTTTTTTGGCGGTGAAGTACGCCATCTCGGCCCGAGAGACGAGCATGGGGAGTATCGCCCGGGCCCTTGACGTGCTGGACGAGATCGCCCGGCTAAAGCGGGTCGACGCCATGCTCGGCGACGTAAGTAACTGGCGGATCAGCAAACGGTCGTTGGCCCGCTTCGGTTGGCAACCCCATTGTCCGTCGCGTTGGCATCGGCATTACGTGAAGCGTTTCTACGGCGATTATCCACCGCAACCGGCCTGGATGGGCAAAGATGAACCGGCCGGCGAGTTGATGTCCTGCGCTTCGGGGCGATAGCCGAAAGAACCTAGGCTCTGTCTGAAAACGCATATTGGGTGGCTGGTGGCTGAGCGCAGCGAAGCCCCAGATCCTTGTTCTACTGGGCCACCGCTGCGCTTTGCCCCAGCCACCCTGTCAATTGGCAGCGTTTTCAGACAACGCCTAACGTCGCTGAGCAATTCTGCCGACCTCCACGGCATCGCACCGCGCTCTTTCCAGATCGAAGACAACCGTCTTGCACAGCGCGCGGCCGTCGCGCAGCGTCGCGCTGCGCCAGACTTCGGCGGACCGTGGCAGTGGGACCCGGTCGGAGTAGGTCATGTGCTGGTAGCAGTAGACGTAGAACTCGGCCGAATCGTAGTTGCCCGAGTAGAGCGCCGGCGCAACGCGGTGTTCGTACATCGGTTCGTACGTGCCTCGGGCAAGGGGCCGATCCCAAGCGGGAAAGATCAGGTATTTGACGTTCCGCTTCGCCAAGTACTCGGCCAAGCGACCGTCGCGCAGGGCCCTCTGGTAAGCGAAGTCGTTGACCAGCCCGTCGAGGTTGACCACGCGTCGACCGCTCCAAAAGGCCAGCTTGCCAGAGTCGGTGCAGGCGAAGAGTTCCTCGGGCGGCCGACGCTTGATGAACTCGACGAGCTCGCCGGCGGCGCCTGTCGCGCAAGCGGGCACCACGGGCGGCACGGCCCAAAGCGGCGCGCCGCGATGCCAGGCGCGAGCATACGAAGCCGCGTTGATCGTTACGGCCAACAGCGCGGCCACCACGGTCATTGCCCGTAATCCACGCGGGCCGACCCTGCTGAGCACGCCAATGCTCAAGGCGAACGAACCGGTCACCAGCGCCGGGCCGAAATACCAGACGGGGATCGGTTTCGACCACTTTTGAAACAGCATGAACGCCGCCAGTTGGATCAGGCAAAGCATCGCGGCGGTCAAGCCGGCTCCCCGAGTCTCGTCATTTGCCGACCGGCGGCGAATCAGCAGCCCGATCGCGACCGTGGCGGTAAGCAGAGCGAACCAGAGCGTCATCCCGCCATAACCTCGGCCGAACACCTGATGCCATTGGAAGTTGATCCGAGGGAAGCAACTCTTCAGCACGCCGTGGATGGGCACGGGATGGCCGAAATACGATCCGTGCCACAACATCAGCCCGAGGGTTCCTGCGCCTGCCGGAACACTCAGCAACAGTATGCTCCGCGCGGCGCGGCGTAGTTCAGATCGTTCCCGCCATGCCACGACCAACCCGAGTGGAAACACGATATACGGTAACATATCGAGCCGGGCCATCACCAGCAGCAGAGCAGCCATGCCCGCCGGAGCGTAACGCCGCTGCCACGCCAGCCATCCGACCAGCAACAACAGCGGCAACACCAGAATAGATTCCATGCCGCCGAGAAACGGCTTGCTGAAACGCGGCACCAGCAGGGCGCACACGGTGAGAAACAGGGCCGTCCGAACCACGAGATCCGCTTTCGACCGCGGCCGGGCTTGGGCTACCCACAAACAGGCGCCCAGGGTCAAAACAAACGCGGCCGCGATGGCGATCATCAGCACCAGGTATTGAGACTGGGGCGAGGCGTCGGTTCCCAGCAGGGCAAACCCGGCCACCTCGATCCAAAACAGCAAGGGGTGGAAACCGTTGGTCAACGCGGAGCCGTCGAACGTGATCCGGCCCGATTGGACGAAGTTCCGCGCGGTGACCGTGTAGTAGTAGGCGTCGTCGGAGAATAGGTCGACCCCGGCGGTGGCCTGAACAATCCGCCACCCGACGGCCAAAACGGCCACTGCCAGCACCGCTAGCGATAACAGACGGAGACCTGCCCAAGGAGAAAGATCTTCAGTGTCGGTGGTTGTTTTCACAGGACCCTCAACCCTCAAGTCATGCACGATGTTGTCTAGCGGCCATTGGGCGTACACTCCGCGTAATCGGCAAGGTTTGCCCAAGCTTCTTAATCGGCAGTTTGGGCCGGACGGTTGATTGCAACCGAGAAGGATGCCCAATAGAGTGCGCAGCCGTGCGGAAATGGGGCAAGCTAGGAAATGTGGGTTGTGGCCGATGTCCCTCGTTCCCACGCTCTGCGTGGGAACGCCATGCCACGACGCTCCGCGTCGCTGAAGCGGAACTTTATTCGGTGCAACGAGTTGCGACGAAGCGGGCCGCAGAGCGGCCATGCTGTCCGTTCCCACGCAGAGCGTGGGAACGAGATTGTCGTTTTCCGGTTCGGCAAATACTGGCTATTCGCTGTCGCCGTCGACGTAGGACGCGGTACGGCGTTGGCGCCAGTAGGGGCGTCGGATTCGGCGTCGGATGGGTGTGTCGCCCTCGACGAACCAGTATCCCCCCAACAATCGGTAGAAGAAAAGCAGAATGAAGGCGCCGCCGATCGCCACGGCGAGACCGACCGGGCTGATGGGCGTAACTCGATGCCCTTCCCAGAAATAGCTCAGCGTTCCGCAGGCGATCACGGTGCCGCCGATGCCCATGGCCAGGGTGGCAACGGAACCTCCCGGGTCTCGGCCGGGCATAATCGCCTTGGCCAACAGCCCGACCAGCGTTCCAAAGCCAATCCAGACCAGCAGATCATTGGCCCATTGTTGAACCTGTTCGCTGAAGAGTACGTCGTCCATGGATCGTCTTACCTTTTTCTGCCCGCACTACGTCTCTGTCCACACTGGGTGGAACCGGTTTCACACTATTTTTTGGTATCGACCAGTCGCGATGGTTGCATTCGGCTGATTTGCTACTCCCCGGAAGATGTCGAGGGCGGTTGCCGTCGGGTGGGCGGGAAACATCACGAAGACGCCAGTTCGGGCTGATCGCCTATAGCCCATTCAGGTGTAGCCGCCTGCGTTGCCTCTGGAGATTCGGTGCGGATCGTGAAAAACGGGTGGCAAATGTTAGACAGAAAGAATCTTGTCGATTACAATGAGGCTACGGCTTATTAGCCCTATTGCCAGTTGTTACTCACTTTTCACGGCTCCGGCTGCCGTCCGGACGGTTCCATGATTTTCTTGGGATTCTCTTGTTCGGAGTCGGAAAAGGCTGTGTTTATGCGCATCGAGTTTTCGAGGGCGCGATTCGTGGGCGCGCGGGGGTTGCGGTTTGCGCGGTAAGAGGCCTGAATTCGGGTTCAGTCGGAAAGATGCAGCCATGAGCGGAGAGACTCAACCATGAGGATTGCTTGGGCAGCACTGAATCGCCTCGCCTCGATGGCGCGTCGCCATGCGGCAGTGCGCCGCACGCCTCCTGTACGGCGTGGCCGCGTAGGTGCCCTGGAGTCGCTCGAAGAACGAACCCTCTTGAGCATCTCGCCGACTCTGTTCGATGATGTGGGCGGGATCCCTCAGATCCCCGCCGAACCGCTTGCCGAGGTGCAAGTGATCGGATCGCTTGACGTCGCGGTGGGGCCCTACGTCGAAGAGCAAGGGATTTGGTTGGATCTGGACGCCAGCGACGGGCCCGATCTTGGCGCGGAGGTCGAGATCGAGCTGCTCGACGTGTCCTCCGACGGGCTGACCGGTCGGCTTACGGTACCCGGCATGTGGATCGAACCGGTAGCGTTGGGTGACATGGGATTCACCCGGCTTTCGATTCCCGAGGCCGGCTATACCAGTGAGGTCGGCGAGCCGCAACTACCGATCGTTCGTGAAACGATTGTCGTACCGCAGGGTGCCGAGGTGTCGGTCGCGATGTACGGGCAGCCTCGTTATATTTCGATGATCGACGTGGGTTTGGATTACGCCTTAGCCCCGTTGCAAGACTCCGTGGTGAAACTTCCCGGCGCATTGAAGGCGGCCTCGATCGATTATGACAGTGCCGTTTACCAGACGGATGCCTTGGTATTCGAACCGGAGATTCGCGCGATCGAGTTGGGCCAGCTCGACGGCAACCGGTTGGTGACGCTGGAATTCGCCCCCATTTCGTACAATCCGGTCCGGCAGGAACTGGTCGTCTACGATACGCTGACGTTTGACGTTCGCTTTCGGGGCGGTCAGGCCATGAAGTCGGACCTGTCGGCGGCGGCCGACGTTCGGCTCGCCGACGTAGCATTGAACTACTCGACGAGTAGAGATGGGGCCAAGTCGGGGCGGCGGTTGTTGATCGTTGCGCACGACGATTTTGCCGGCGAACTCGGCACGTTTGTTACGCACAAGACGGACATGGGATTCAGTGTCGATCTGGTCGACACGTCGACGGCCGGGACAACCACTACGGACATCCAGGCCTACATTCTCGCACAATACGCCGATCCACTCACTCGTCCGTACGCGGTGCTGCTGGTGGGTGACGTCGACCGGATCCCGAATTTCGTCGGGAGCGGCTTCGAAAGTCCGGCCACCGACCTGTATTACGGCACGATGGACGGCGGAGACGATTGGTATCCGGAGTTTCCCGTGGGGCGGTTCAGCGTCGCCGACTCGGCCCAGTTGGCTGCGGTGGTGGCGAAGACGATCGCCTACGAGACGTCGTCCGTGGACGATTTGACCACGTATGCCGCATTTCTTGCCGGGGTGGACAACTATGCGATCACGGAAGGGACGCACAACGCGGCGATCAACGCTTATCTGACGCCCGGCGGGCACACCAGCGACAAGCTCTACGAAACCACCTACGGCGCCACGACCCAATCCGTCCGCGATGCGTTGAACGACGGGCGGGCGATAGGTGTTTATTCGGGACATGGATCGGAATTCGGTTGGACCGACGGGCCGGAGTTCTTTCCGTCGGACGTGGCGGGACTGACCAACGTCGGCCAATACCCGATCGTGGCCAGCTTCGCCTGCGACACCGGAAACTATACACAGCCCGAAAGCTTCATGGAGACCTGGCTGCGCACACCCAACGGCGGTGCGGTGGCCGCGGTCGGCGCCAGTGTGGATAGCTACTGGACGGAAGACGACATCCTGGAGAAGAGACTCTTCCAGGCAGTTTACGAGGAAGATCAGATCTCGGTGGGTAGCGCGTGGATACGGGCCAAGGAGTTGTACCTGGATTACTTTGGCTTGGTTGCGAGGACCCGGGCGTACTTCGAGATGTACAACGTGATGGGCGATCCCACGGTGGCATTCCTGGGGTTTGACCTGGGGATCAGCTCGCCGGCGGGACTTCCCACGGCCTATCAAGACGAAGCGTACGAGTATACGCTTTGGGCCTCCGGCGGATATGAGCCGTATAGCTGGGCAGTGGTTGGCGGCGCGCTGCCCGATGGCTTGGTCTTGGATTCGGCCACCGGCGTGATCAGCGGAACGCCCACGACGCCGGGTGCAGCCGTGTTTACGGTAGAAGTGACCGACGCCATGCTGAGTGCGGTGAGCCGCCAGATGACGCTGCCGGTGGTCGATCGGCTTCAGATCACGACCGACGCGGCGCTTCCACCCGCTTACGAGGGAATCGCGTACGACGTAACGCTTCAGGCCGAAGGTGGAACGCTGCCTTACGACTGGTCGTTACTCGGCACGGGAGAGTACCAAGAGTTCGATCCCGGCTCGGTGTACCTTGGCGGCGGTACGCCACAAGGCTGGCAAGCGAACGAGGGAATGTGGCTGCTTGCCTTGCCGTGGGATTTCCCGTTCTATGAAACGCAGTACAACTCGGTGAACGTATCGAGCAACGGGTTCCTCGACTTCGCTTCCGCGCTCAATGCGCATGCAAACAGTGAGGCCGAGCTGAGCCAAAACGTCCGGATCGCGCCGCTATGGGACGAACTGACGACCACCTCGGGCGATATCTATGTGACCGAGACGGCCGATTACGTGGCCGTTCGCTGGCTCGGTGAAAAGTACGGCACGGGCGAAGTCGTCGATTTCGAAGCCGTGCTGCATCGCACCGGTGAGATTCAACTGAACTACGGGCAAGCACACTCCGGGCTAACGCCCACGATCGGCATCTCCAGCGGTAATGGCACCGACTACACGCTATCGTCGCTGGACGGGTCGAGCACCATTGCCCAGAATACCTCGGGGGAATTCACTTATTGGCCACTACTTCCCGACGGGGTGACGTTCGACGCGGCGACCGCGCAGCTCAGCGGCACGCCAAATGAACTGGGCCTGTTCGATTTGACTTTCCGCCTGCAAGACGTCGGAACGCCGCAACAGATCATCACCAAGGATTTCACGCTGAGTGTGGTCGAGGTGCGTCCGTTGTCGGTTGTCTTCACCGGTCCGGCGACCGAGGGAGACGGCCTGCTGTTGGACTACGGCACCGTCAGCGTGCAGGACCCGGTGGCGGCGGACCTTTCGGTCCAGCTTCAAGCGGACGATCCCTCGGAAGTTACCTTGCCTTCCTCGGTGGTGATTATCCCGGCCGGGCAGACTTCGGCGACCTTCGACGTGACGATCCAAGACGATGCGATCCTCGACGGCACCAAGTGGCCCACGATTACCGCCTCGGCCCTGGACTACGACGACGGCAACACCCCGCTGGCGGTCAACGACAATGAAACCGCCGTGCTTTCGATCGTCGTCCCGGCCAACGCGGTCGAGGGGGACGGAGTGCTAGTCGGCCAAGGCACGGTTTCTCTCGATTCGGTACCGGACGAGGACGTGACGGTCGAATTGTTCTCGGACGATACGACCGAGGCCACGGTGGGGCCGACCGTCACCATACTGGCAGGCACCACGTCCGTCCCGTTCGACCTGAGCGTGGTTGACGACGGGGAAATGGACGGAACCTCTTCGGCGACGATTACGGCCCACGTGGCGAACTGGACCGACGCGGTCGGCGGGATCACGGTCGACGATAACGACGGTTACCTGCTCGTGCAGTTGCCCGCGCAGGTCTGGGAAGGCCAGGGGACCTTGAGCGGTGCCGGCATGGCGATTATTGGCGGCACGCTGCCCGATGATTTGGAGGTCACGCTGGAATCGGCCGTCCCGGCGGAATTGGCGGTACCGTCGAGCGTAACCATACTCGCCGGTCAGACCAGCGCGACGTTCGATCTTTTCGTGCAAGACGATGCCGCCGAGGACGGCAACCAAGAGGTCGAGATCACGGCACAGGCCATCACCGCACCGGCCGGATTGCTCGTGGCTTCGGAATTGACCTACGTCGGGGACGATGAAGTCCATCATTTCGACATCACCCCGATTGCCGATCCGCAGACCGCCGGTGTGTCTTTCCTGACCACCATTTTGGCCAAGGACATCAACGGCGACACGATCGAGGCTTTTGGCGAACCGGTCGAGCTTCTGGCCGAAGGCGATTCCGACGGATTACCGATCGAGCTCGTGCCGGTCGCCCGATCGATCTTGCCGGGCAAGGACTTCAATCTGGTCGTTCTAGACCCGGACGACTTGCGTGTTGAGGTCAAGACGAAGGCCGCATCGTTGAAGACCGCGCTGGGAACGTATCACACCTACGACGAACTGGTCGGCGAACTGGTCAACTATGTGTCGGCCTATCCCGACATTTCGCAACTGATTTCCATTGGCCAATCGGTCCAAGGCCGCGATCTCTTGGCCGTGAAGATTACCGACAATCCGACCCTCGAAGAAGCCGAACCCGAGGTGAAATACGTCTCCACGATGCACGGAGACGAGCCGGTCGGTACGGAAATGAGTTTGTACTTGATCGATGCCCTGCTGAGTGGCTACGGGGTCGATCCGCGAATCACCAGCTTGGTCAACGAGACCGAGATCTGGATCCTTCCGCTGATGAACCCGGACGGACGGGAAGCCGGCTCGCGATACAATGCCGACGGGCTGGACCTGAACCGATCGTTCCCCGAGGGTTCGATCGACCCGATCGGCAATATCTTGGACGGACCGGCGATGGATACGCTGGGACGTCCCCCGGAAGTGGTTGCCGTGATGCAATGGAGCGCGTCGCAGAGTTTCACGCTGGCGGCCAATTATCACACCGGCGCCTTGGTGGCTAACTATCCTTACGACAACGACGGGCTGGGTAGCGTCGACTCACCCACCCCCGACGATGCCCTGTTCGAATACCTGGCCGAAACCTATTCCGCCGGCAACGGCCCGATGTACAGCAGTCCCACGTTCCCCAACGGGATCACCAACGGAGCGGAGTGGTACGCGATCAGCGGCGGAATGCAGGATTGGTCTTACCGGTATCTCGGCACCAACGAGATTACCGTGGAACTGTCCGTCGCGAAGTGGCCGGCCGAGAGCACTCTGCCGGGATTCTGGGCCGACAACCAGGAGTCGATGTTGGCTTACTTCGAGGCGGTCCACATGGGAGTCCGGGGTATGATGACCGACGCGGCCACCGGTCTACCCCTATTCGGGTCCGTCACGGTCGCAGGCAACGCCCAGGCGATCTTCAACGACCCGGACGTCGGCGATTATTATCGGATGCTGTTGCCGGGCACCTACGACTTGACGTTCTCGACGCCCGGCTACTTCAGCCAGACTGTCCAGCGCGTGTCGGTCGTTGACGGGCAAGTCGCTTCGTTGGACGTGGCCTTGTTGCCGTTGGCCGCCGGGATCGTGATGACCGACGGTACCTGGGTCGGCCAAATCGCCTTGCAGGCCGTCGACAGCAACGTCACACTCCAAGTCGAAGACACCACCGGACTGGTCGGCACGAGCAATATTTTCAATGTCGTCACCGGGCCGCTGGACCGGTTCGACATCGACCCGATCCCTTCTCCTCAACAACCGTATGGCCCCTTCCCGGTCACGATCTCGGCGGTCGACGCCAACGGGTTCGCCGTCACCGATTTCACCGGGCCGGTGCAGATTGCCGGGCAAACCGGGCAGGGGGGAACCGTAGTGATCGGTGGCGGAACCGGGTCTTGGGATCAGCCGCTTTACACGTACTACGAAGACGGCCGGTCTCAGGTGATCTACCTTGCCGAGGAAGTGGGGACCGCGAGCGTGTTGACCAGCTTGTCGTTGGACGTCGTTTCGCTGCCCGGGCAAGCGCTCGAAAACTGGTCGATTCGGATGAAACATACGACGCTGGACAGTTACGTCACGCCGGCGTTCGAGGATACGGATTGGACGACCGTTTACCAGAACGACGTGACGATGTCCTCGGTCGGCTGGAATCTCTTCTCGTTCGAGACGCCTTTCGCGTACAACGGCAACGACAACCTGATGGTCGATTTCTCTTTCAATAACTCCAGCTATTCGAACTACGGCTTCGTGCGTTTTACGGACACGGGCGAAAATCGGTCGATCTACGGTATGGCCGACAGCCAGTACGGCGATCCGCTGGACTGGGTGGGGATCATCGACCCGACAGCGAACGTCAGCACCCGCATTCCCAACCTCCGCTTGACCGCTGCCGGCAACGTGTTGATCGATCCGATGGTCAGCGGAACCTTCCTCGACGGCGTTTGGACCGGCGATGTGCGGGTCTTGCAAGAGGCGTCCGACATGTACCTGCGTGTCGACGACGGCAGCGGTTCCACCGGCGTGAGCAACATATTCCAGGTCGAAGGTGTCTTCATCGGCAGCCAGATTCAAGGGAGCAAGTTCAAAGACCTCGACGGCAACGGGCAATGGGACCCGGGGGAACCCGGCCTGCCCGGCTGGCACATTTACGTCGATCTGAATGACAACGGTAGCTTCGACGACGGGGAACCGGACGCGATCACCGCGCCCGACGGGAGCTACACGATCTCCGGGTTGGTGCCGGGTACTTATACGGTGGCCGAAGTCATGCAGCCGGGTTGGGAGCAGACCTTCCCCGTCGAGCCCGAGTACATGATCGACATCAACTTCGCGCCCGGTGAGTTCACCCAAAGCCAAATCGACATCTTCAACGACGCCGCCCGGCGGTGGTCCCAAATCATCACCGCCGACTTACCCGACGTCGAGCCGGACGAAAACGTCCCTGTCCCGGTCGACGACCTGCTGATCGAGGCGAGTGCCCCGGCTATCGACGGCCCGGGAAATGTGTTGGGTCAGGCCGGCCCCACCGTACTTCGGAGTGGGTCCTATCTGCCGATACTGGGGATCATGCTGTTCGACTCCGCCGACTTGCAGATCATGGAAGACAACGGCCGGCTGGAAGACGTTATCCTCCATGAAATGGCCCATGTCATCGGATTCGGTACCATCTGGCCCTATTTGGGACTGATCGACGACGAAGGCGGGCCCGATCCCCAGTTCAACGGTGCCGGCGCCACCTTGGAGTACAACAATCTGTTCGGCCTCAGCGCGCTGTCGGTGCCTGTCGAGGGCGGAGGTGGACCAGGAACTCAGGACGGGCATTGGCGAGAGACCGTGTTCGATAATGAACTGATGACCGGTTGGATCGAACCGAGTGAGAATCCGTTGAGCCGAGTCACCGTCGCCTCGTTCGGCGACATGGGCTACGAGGTGAACCTGGATGCGGCCGATGCGTACACCCCGCCGGCCAAAAGCGTGGCCTCGAAGAGTGCCGAAGCTTGGGGAAGAATCCTCACGCTTGATCGGCCGCTGACAATCTCCAAGGGACCGGTTTCCACTGGACAAGAAAAGGCCGTGGTCAGCACGAACGATGCGACGGGAACCTGGACCGTCGAGTTGGTCCAAGACGATCTGGCCACCGGGGTCGACTTCGGTAACTGGATCCCCTCACCCGGCGAAATCCATGGCATGAAGTTCCACGACCTGGACGGCAGCGGAACCCTCGACGTCGGTGAGCCTGGCCTGGCGGACTGGAAGATTTATCTCGACCAGAACGTCAACGGGCTGTGGGACGATGATGAGCTTTTCGAGATCACCGACCAAGACGGGTATTACGCGTTCACTTATCTTCCCCCGGGACAATACATCGTGGGCGAGGTGGCCAAGGCCGGCTGGGAGCAAACCGCCCCGTCAGCCGCCAAGAAAGCCGTGGCGGGCAAGCCGGTCGGGCCCCAGGTAGCCCCCGGCGCCAAAGCACGGGAGAACGCCATCAAGCACGCCTTTGAACGGGTTTCGCAACTGAAGGCTTACGATGCAAGCGAGTTGGCCGATGCAACACGCTGGGTGGTTCGGCTGGCCCAAGGACAAGGCATCGGCGACCTGCCGGCGATGCTTCGCCAAGGACAGTTGCAGGCTACCGGCCTGATCGATCGGACGTTCATCTGGGACATGCCCGCCAACGCTGATCCGGCCGAGGCGATTCGGGAACTCGAGGCCTCTCGGGCCATCGATGGTTTCTATCCCTTGCTGACTAGAACCATGACGAAACGCGCGATCCCCGACGATAGTTTGTTCGGCGATCAGTGGCATTTGCAGAATACGGGCCAGTCGGGCGGTCTGCCGGGCGCCGACCTCAACGTGGTCGGTGTGTGGGATTCGGTGTTGGGGACCGGCGTGGTGATCGCGATTGTCGACGACGGGCTGCAATACACGCACCCGGACCTGGCCGACAACTATCGGGCCGATCTGAGCTACGACTTCAACGACAACGACCCCGATCCGGCACCCGGTCCGGTGGACAAGCACGGTACGGCCGTGGCCGGCTTGGCCGGCGCGGTGGGGTTCAACGGCCTAGGCGTCAGCGGCGTCGCGCCCGACGTCTTCTTGGCCGGACTGCGGTTGATCAGCGCGGCGATCTCGGATGCCGACGAAGCGGCCGCACTGGTTTACCTTTCGCAACAGATCGACGTCTATAGTAACAGTTGGGGACCGAGCGACGACGGACGCCGCTTGGAAGGCCCCGGACCGTTGGCCCTGGCGGCCCTGCAGGACGGTGTGCTCAACGGACGTGGCGGATTGGGGAATATCTATACCTGGGCTGCCGGGAACGGCCTGACTAGTAGCGACAACGTCAACTACGACGGATACGCCAACTCCCGATTTACCATCGCCGTCTCGGCACTTAACCACGACGGGCAGCAAGCCTACTACAGCGAACCGGGTGCTCCCATTCTCGTCGCGGCCTATGGCGGGGGTAGCGCGGCCCGCTTGACCACCACCGATCTGGAAGGCGGGCCCGGCTATGGTCCCACCGACTATACGAGCGGATTCGCCGGAACCTCGGCCTCGACTCCCGTAGCAGCCGGCGTCGTGGCGCTGATGCTCCAGGCCAATCCCAATCTGACTTGGCGCGACGTTCAGCATATCCTCGTCAACACGGCCGCCCAAAACCACCCCGGTGACACCGACTGGACCTTCAACGGCGCCGGGCATCTGGTCAACCACAAGTACGGGTTCGGGGCCATCGACGCCGGCGCCGCCGTCAACGCGGCCACCGCTTGGACTAACGTCGAGCCCGAACTCTCCACCACTGCCGGACCCCTCGCGGTCGCAGTGCCCATTCCCGATAACGATGCCACCGGCGTCAGTTCCACGATCAACGTGAGCGAAGACCTCAACATCGAATGGGTGGAAGTTACCCTCGACGTGACGCACACCTACCGCGGCGACTTGGAGATCGTGCTGACCTCGCCCTCGGGAACCGAGTCCATTTTGGCCGAGACGCGCGGTGACTCGGGCGATGGGTACCTCGGCTGGACCTTCACCTCCGCGCGACACTGGGACGAAGCCTCGCTAGGCGACTGGACGCTTACCATTCGCGACCTCTTGAACCTCGACACGGGAACTTTCGATTCGTGGGAACTGAACATTTACGGCACCGTCGGCCAAGCCCTCGACGGGTTTCACGTCGTCAATCTGGGGCCGAATGAAATCGTCTTGGGTATCGATTTCGGCAACCGCTGGAACGCTCCGGCAAGCTTCGTCGGGCAGCATCTCTTCTACAACAACTCCCGATGGGACGATCCGGCCAGAGGCTTCACCGACAACGATGCCATCGCGCCCGACAAGACGGCCTTGTTACCCGGTCAGACGGCCACTTTCGCCAACTACACCAACTACGTTCGCGGTATCAACGGGCTGATGGTCGATATCAGTCAGGTGACCGGGACGCCCTCGGCCGATGATTTCGAATTCCACGTCGGCAACAACAACGACCCGGCCTCCTGGGCTCCCCTTTTGGTGACGCCTTCGATCGAAGTTTTGCCCGGGCTGGGCGCCGGCAGTTCCGATCGGATCGCGATCACCTTGCCCGACTACCTCGTCACGGGCCAATGGCTGCAGGTGACCGTGCTGGGGAACTTCGACACCGGGTTATCCCAGGACGAGGTGTTCTTCTTCGGCAATGCCCCCGGCGAGACGGGTGATTCACCGACCGACGCGCACGTCAACGCCGTCGATATCCTGGCTACACGTAGCAATCCGCGACCCTTCTTCGATCCGGCCGTGATCGATACGGTTCACGATTTCGACCGTGACGGGCGGGTCGACGCGTTGGACACCCTGATCGCGAGAAACCATCAGACCTCCTCGCTGGATGCCCTGAAGTTGATTTCGGTATCGGCGGCCAAGGCCGCGCCGGGTGAGAACGGATCGAAGGTCAAGCGGGGTATCCCGAGCCAAGGTCGCGTCGACCGTGACATTTTCTTTGCCTATCTGGCCAAGGACGAGACCGACGACGCACTACTTCCGGCGGAGAATATCGATTGGCTCTACGAACTGGAGCCGCCGCAAACCCGCCGGGAATCGGACCACACCAAAGACCTCCTCACGAAAGCCGTCGACAAGCTCATCGCCTCTCATGCGGGATAGAACCCACCCATAGCAACGACAAACCGCCGGGCATCCGACGCTTGTCGGTGCGCGGCTTCCGCAAGTTTTCCTGACAGACTTAGTTGACTTAGCCGAGAAACTCTATTAACGTAGTTAAGATACTGCCTTTTCGTTTATCTTTTCAAGTCATTTGCCAAATCGGCCCGTAATGAAGATTCATTGCGAACCCGAGCGGGGCGTGCAACGAACCGTTGCTTTGCGGGACGGTTCTTGTGCCGTCGAAAGTAGATTTCCGCGAGCCGCGCTCGTGGGAATCATCGTCTGCGGGATTCTTGTCCCCGGGAAACTCTTGCCTGCCGACGAAGAGTCGGCGGACGGAATCGAATCGCTACGACGGATGATTGCCGAGTTGCAAAAGGAGCAACTCGAGGTGGCCGAGAAGCTGCTGAAGCGATTTCCCGACGATCTCCGTGCGATCCTCTTGATGGCCGCTGCGCATGGCAACCAGCGCAATTCGGCCCAGGCGATGAAGTATTGGCAGCAGGCCTTGCGGCGGGCTCCCCGTGATCCGAACGTCTACTACCAGATGGCGGACTACAGAATGCGCCGAGGGGAATTCGGAAAGGCTGCACCACTTTGGCGCAAGGTACTGCGGTTGGCACCCCAAACAACGGGCGTTCGCAACCGGTTAGCTGCCGCACTGGTGGAACTGGGCCACGTCCAGGAGGCCATTGCGGAGTTGGAGAAGGAGATCGAAATCTCCCCGCCAAGCGACTTCAATTACTATCTGTTGGGGCGAGCGTACCTGCAAACGAAGGAGTATGAAAAGGCGAAGGACAACTACGAGAAGGCGCTAGAGATCCAACCTGAAGTCACCAGTTCCCATTACGGTCTGGCCACCGTGTATGCCCGTCTGGGTGAGAAGGAAAAGTCCCGAGAGATCATGCGGAAACGGAAGCTACGCGATACCGAGCTTTCCGAGAACATTTTAGACGAGCAGGACGTGAGGGCCGAGATCATCGAGTTGACTCGTCACAACGTGGCATCGACGTATACCGTAGCCGGCCGAATCTGGAACCTACACGGGTACGCGTGGCAAGCCGAGAAACATTGGCGAAGAGCGGCAAAAGTGGCGCCGAAGGATACGCGTTGCCGGCTGGCCCTGCTGTCGCTTTACGAGCAAAAAGGTCGAGCGGCGGACGCCTTGTCGATCTGCGAGCAGTTGATCGAGATTGCACCGCAAGACCCCCGCTTCTATTCGAGGCAAGGAACCTTGTATGTCCGGCTCAAGCGATTCGACGAGGCAAAAGATCGCTTTCAGAGCCTCATCGAGCGCTGGCCAGAACAGACCGTCGGATATGGGTCGCTTGCGGAACTCTGCCTGACAAGGGGCAAAGAGCTTCCCGAGGCGAAGAGGCTTGCAACCAAGACCGTGCAGCTCGATCCAACCGCTGGGAACTATTTCCTACTTGGCCGGGTGTGCGAGAGGAACGGCGATCGAGCAGGCGCCCTCGAGGCGCTAAGCGAGGCCGTCCGCCTCGAGCCCGCCAATGCCACTTACCAAAAACGACTCAAACGGATTCAGGGCAACCAGTGACGTGAGAAACTCTGTAACGAAACGTCGAGCGTATACTGTGCCATCAACCTGCAATGAGTTCGGGGTTCAGGGTTCAGGGTTCAGGATTCCAGGGCATACGTTGACCCCGAAATACACCTGGAACCCGAAGTGCTGGACCCTGAACCCCGAACCCTGAACCCCCACTGGCTGCGACTCTGCTTCACTATGCTATTGTGTATCACCCTGGGACTGTTCGCCCTTCCCACGGCATCGGCCCAAAGCCCGATCACGCTCAGCGAGGTGACCGACCAAACGGGCATCACCTTTAGGCACACCGACGGCAGTAGCGGAAAAGGGTATCTCGTCGAAGCAGTTAGCGCGGGGCTGGCCTTGTTCGATTACGACGCGGACGGGGATATCGATATCTATTTTCTCAATGGAGCCCCGTTGAAAGGGACCGCCCCGAGCGACCCCCCGCCGAAGAACGCTCTCTATCGAAACGACGGCAACTGGAAGTTCACCGACGTGACCGACCGGGCCGGCGTGGGAGATAAGGGCTTCGGGCTGGGGGTGGCCGTGGGGGATTACGACAACGACGGCGACCCGGACCTCTACCTGAACAACTACGGTCCTAACGTGATGTATCGAAACAACGGCGATGGTACGTTCACCGACGTGACCCGGGAAGCCGGTGTCGATGACGGAAATAAGGTCGGAGCCGGAGCCTGCTTCTTCGACATGGACAACGACGGCTATTTGGATCTCTATGTGGCCAACTATATCAAGTTCTCCTACGAGACGGCCGCCCCACCCATGTATCACGGTTCCCTTAAGTATCCCATTCCTAGAATGCACCACGGGGAACCCGATACGCTGTATCGCAACAACGCCGACGGAACGTTCAAAGATGTCAGTGCTGAATCGGGGGTCGCGGCCCATGCCGGACGCGGAATGGGAATGGTCTGCGTCGATTACGACGACGACGGCGATACCGACGTCTATGTCGGAAACGACACCACGAATAACTTCCTCTTTGAAAATGACGGTGCCGGCAAGTTCGTAGAAGTGGGCCTGATCGTCGGCGTGGCCTGCGACCTCAACGGCAAGGCTCAAGCAACCATGGGCATCAACTTTGGTGATTTCGACAACGACGGCCGACTCGACTTCCATGCCACAAGCTTTCAACGGGAACGGGCCACCCTCTACCGCAACTTGGGCGACGGGCTGTTCGAGGACGTAACGCGAGTCGTCATCCCGGGAACAGGGACCTATGCTGCGGTGACCTGGGGAAACGCCCTGGTCGATTTCGATAACGACGGGGATCGCGACCTGTTCATCGCTTGCGGACACCTAGAACCGGACATCGAGCAACTCGACGATACCACAACCTACCATACCCCAAACGCCCTGTTTCAAAACGACGGGCACGGGAAGTTCATCGACGTCTCAAAGCAGTCGGGCGATGGCATGGCTGTGAAGCTCAGCAGCCGCGGGGCCGCCTTCGACGATTTGGACAACGACGGCGACCTCGACGTGGTTATACTCAATTCACGACGCGAAGCGACTATCCTCAGAAATGACACCAAGAACGACAACCACTGGCTCCAGATCCGGCTACGCGGCACCAAAACCAATCGCGACGGCGTCGGTGCGCGGGTCACCGTAACAGCCGGCGACCTGAAGCAAACTGACGAAGCCTGTAGCGGCCGCGGATACCAGAGCCACTACGGCACACGACTCCATTTCGGCCTAGGCGACCATGATCGTGTCGATCGGATCGAAGTCCGATGGCTCGGCGGCCGCCTCGACGTCGTCGAGAAGGTCCCCGTTGACCAAATCCTTACCATCACCGAGGGCCGTGCTGCGAAATAGCGTGGCTTCTTGACTCCGGGCCGACATGCGAGTAAGGTGAATGTATTCGAGAATCCTTGTCTGAGAACTGTGGTAAAACTCCCGCCGATTGTGTCGGCGGGAATCCCCCGGACGGGAGTTTGAGGCTTTGCCTAGGGGTAACGCAAAGTCTAGCTTTTCTTGACGCGGAATCTTTCATTCTATGCAAAGCAAGAGGAAGCGAATATCCCGCACCCGCATCGTCCTCGCTAGCAGCCTAGTTGCGATCTGGCTTGCCGGTGCGCCGGTCCCAGCCGCCGGGCAAGAGCCAACCCAGCAAGAACCTTCACTGGAATCGCTGGACGAGGTGAAGGCCGCCATGGCCGCGGTGAAGCAACAGCAGTTGGACGTGGCGACTCGGGTTCTGAAGGATTTCCCCAACGACCATGACGCCCTGGGTACCATGGGAAACGCCTACGCCGACCAGGGCCGTTTGTCCGAAGCGATGAACTACTGGCGGCAGTCGTTGAAAATCAATCCCAACCAGCCGATAGTCTATCACAACATCGCGCAAAACTTGCAATCAACCAACCGGCAGGAAGAGGCCGCGGATGCGTGGCGCAAACTGATCCAATTGGGTGGGCGGTCGCCGGCGATCTATAACAACCTGGCCGACTCCCTGATGATGGTGGGCCAAACCAACGAGGCCATCCGCCTGTTGGAGAAGCAGTTCCCCCGCGCTTCGCAAAATGAGCAAACTCATTTTCTACTCGGGCGCGGATACCTGCAACTTAGAGAGTACGAGAAGGCCCGCGAGCACTACGAAGCCGTCGTGGCCGTCAACCCCAAGCACCGAAATGCCCACTACGCCCTGGTCACGGTCTTCAACCGCTTGGGAAACAAGGATCGATCCGGGCAGCACATGGCCAAGTTCAAAGAGCTGGTCCGAACCGCTTTGGCGCGCAATCCCAGCACCATGGAGTGGGCGAACCGACACCTTCAAGAGTTGCGAAAGCATACGGCAGCCTCTTATCTCGTGGCAGGCCAGATCTATCAGGCGCACGGATATATGTGGAAGGCCGAGAAGGATTGGCGCCGGGGAGTTGCCGTGAATCCCAAGGATAGAGCTTGCCGCATGGAACTGGCCACGCTTGCCATGCGATACGGCAGAACCGACGAGGCCCAGCGGATCTATCAACAGTTGATCGACATCGCTCCAGACACCCCAAGGTATTACCTCCAAAAAGCGAGGCTTCATGCTTACCTGAAACAATTCAAGAGGGCCCAGCAGGTCTTGCAGTTGCTGATCGAGCGCCTACCCGAGCAGGCCGACGGATACTACGCTATGGCAACGCTGTATCTGGAGAAAGGGTATCCGGGTACTGGGTATCCGGGCAGCGGGCAAAAACTTGCCGAGGCCCAACGGCTGGCCGCCAAGGCCGTCGAGTTGCAGCCAACCGCCGCGAACTATTTCTTGCTTGGCCGGGCGTGTGAGAAAATCGACAACCAAGCAGGCGCCCTCGAGGCGCTCGGCGAGGCCGTCCGCCTCGATCCCGACAACGCTACTTACCAAAAACGACTCAAACTAATTCAGGACAACCAGTGACGTGAGAAACTCTGCAATGAAACGTCGAACGTGTATTGTACCATCCGCCTGCGAGAAGCTTGGGGTTCAGGGTTCAGGGTTCAGGGTTCAGAACTCTGGCGCACACGTAGCCCCCGAAATACACCTGGAACCCGATATGCTGAACCCTGAACCCCGAACCCTGAACCCCCCTTGGCCGCGCCTCTGCCTCACTTTCCTACTGGGCGGCCTTTCGCTCACCCTGGGACTCTTCGGCCTCCCCGCGGCATTCGCCCAAAGCCCCATTACGCTCAGCGACGTAACCGACCAGACAGGTATCACCTTTCAGCACAACGACGGCAGCAGTGGTCGCAAGTATCTCGTGGAATCGGTCAGTGCCGGGCTGGCCCTGTTCGACTACGACGGCGACGGAGACATCGACCTCTACTTCCTCAACGGCGCGCTGCTGAAGGGGGCCAAAGCCGACGTTGTCCCCCGCAACGCGCTCTATCGCAACGACGGTAACTTCAAGTTCACCGACGTTACCTCCCAGGCCAAGGTGGGAGACAAGGGCTTCGGGCTGGGGGTGGCCGTGGGGGATTACGACAACGACGGCGACCCGGACCTCTATCTGAACAACTACGGCCCCAACGTCCTCTACCGAAACAATGGTGACGGAACGTTCACCGACGTCGCTCGGGAAGCAGGCGTCGATGACGGAAACAAGGTCGGAGCCGGGGCCGCCTTCCTCGACATGGACAACGACGGCGACCTCGATCTCTACTCAGCCGGGTACATCAAGTTCTCCTATCAGACCCACCGCCCCACCGTCCTCTCCGGCTTTACGATGTATGCCGAACCGCTGGCCCACGATGCAGAACCGGACAGCCTGTTTCGCAACAACGGCGATGGTACGTTCACCGACGTCAGCCTCGAGTCGGGCATCGCCGCCCATGCCGGACGCGGAATGGGTGTGATCTGCGCCGACTACGATGACGATGGCGATACCGACGTCTTCGTCGGAAACGATATGACCGAGAACTTCCTCTTCGAAAACGACGGCACCGGCCGATTCGAGGAGACTGCCCTGATGGCCGGCGTGGCCTGCGATCTGGACGGACAAATGCAAGGCACCATGGGCGTCGAATGCGCCGATTACGACAACGATGGACGTCTCGATTTCCACATCACGGCGTTCCAAAGCCAGTTTCCCGCCCTCTACAAAAACCTCGGCGAGGGACTCTTCGAGGACGTTACGCTCGTCTCCCGTGCCGGCAGCGGGTCGCTCTCGTCGGTCACCTGGGGAAACGGACTGATCGATTTCGACAACGACGGCGATCGCGACCTGTTCATCGCTGGTGGCCATGTTCAGCCCAACGCCGAAAAGGTTAACGAAGCCACGACCTATCTCTCGCCAAACGTCCTGCTGGAAAACACGGCCGACGGCAAGTTCGTCAACATCTCGAAAAAGGCCGGCGACGGACTGGCTGTGAAGCTCAGTAGCCGCGGCGCCGCCTTCGACGACCTCGACGGCGACGGTGACCTCGACGTGGTGATTCTCAATTCCCGACGCGAAGCGACCATCCTCAGAAACGACACCAAGAACGAAAACCACTGGATCCAAATCCGCCTACGAGGTACCAAAACCAATCGCGACGGCGTCGGCGCCCGCGTGAAGGTCACTGCGGGCAAGCTGGTGCAAATCGACGAGCGCCATGCGGGCCGTTCCTACCAGAGCCACTTCGGTTCGCTACTGCACTTCGGGCTGGGTAAACATCCTCGCGTCGATCGGGTCGAGGTCCGTTGGATCGGCGGAGGCGTCGACGTCGCCGAAAACGTCGAGGCCGACCGGATTCTCACCATCACCGAATCCCCCTCTCGCTAAGAACCTCCCCCCCATGCAAAGGCCTAACCAGCGGTCGTTGCGACAGACCAAAAACATGTACAAAACGATTGCACAACAAGACGTCGTCTGCCATAATGGACAATCGGACTTGTATCGCTTGAAATGCCCCGAATTATCTCCAACGATGGATTCCACGCACCATGGCAGCTCGAAGATCTTGTCGCAACCGATCCAAACCAAGCCCCGGTAGTCGGCTGGCGTTCGAACGACTCGAGCCGCGATTGGTGTTGGACGGTTCCTCGCTGGTTATCTCCGAGTTGATGGCCTCCAATAACGAGGCGCTTCTGGATGAAGACAGCGACTCATCCGACTGGGTCGAGATCCATAATCCGACCGCGGGGCCGGTCGACCTGGACGGCTGGCACTTGACCGACGATGACGACAACCTGATCCAGTGGCCGTTTCCCGACGTTACGCTCC
>SDBV01002098.1_pt1 | contig 29930 bp, 29 predicted proteins | sample 2277081 | NCBI WGS metagenome assembly SDBV01 (sample SAMN10402039, study PRJNA504765) | marine sediment metagenome | isolation source: marine sediment core GS10_PC15, 223 cmbsf | place: Arctic Ocean: Southern Knipovich Ridge | collected 2010
AATTTGATAAGGATGATAATCTTTCACTAATCAATAACTTTTTTAGGAGATAATATGAAAGAAAAAATACTTTTAATGAAAGAAGCAGTTATATTTGGTTTTAAAGAAACATGGAATAATAAAGGCTTTTTTTTATTATCTTTTGTATTGATACTATTTTCTGTTATTGTTGGTTTATTGATTGCTGGGTTACTTCTCCTTACTCTTTCTATAATAACTGGAGCAAACATTCATCTAGTTGGACTACTTGCTGCTATTCTTGCAATAGCAACTGTTTTTATTTGCTTGAGTCTTGAAGAAATTGGCTATACAACAATATCATTAGATATTTATAAAAAAGATATGTTCTCCATAAAGAGCTTCTTTCCACCTTCTTATTTATTTCTCAAATTTTTTATTGCTTATACTGCCTATATTTTAATTAATACCCTTGGGATGTTATTATTATTTATCCCTTATTTAATTTTTTGGGCAAGATTTAGCCTCTATAAATATTATTTCGTTGAGCAGAATACCGGGATTATTGAATCATTAAGGTCAAGCTGGCACTTAACAAAAGGATATACATTTCAATTAATTATTTTAAATATACTCTTTTTATACATTAAAGTATTTAGCTTATTTCTTTTGTCACCAGCTAATAACTTATCATATGCTTTTATATATAAAAAACTACTTGCTAAAAAAGGAAATTATTAATCCTGTCAGAGCAACTTTATACAAAACGATAGATAATTTTTAGATTTTGTTTGCGAATTAATTAGTTTTGTTATTATGATATACTAAGTGATAAAAGTAACGATATTAATCTATTTAAAAAGGAGCTTAATAATCATGGCTTATAGCGTTAAATCTAAAAAGAGTGGGAAAATGTATTATCTACATTCAAAAGAAGTAAAACTTGCCGGTGATCGCCTACAAAAAATTTATTATTTTGCAGGACAAGCTGGTGAAAATGCCCTTGATGAATTACCAGCTGGATATGAAGTTATGGAAAATGAACGCACTGGTCTGCCTATGTTGCGGAAAAAAAGGTAATAATTATACATCTTCAATTAAATAGCTTTCTTTTTTGTGTGATACATGCTTTTTTTCTGTTGTTAAAAATAGCTCGGAAGTAGAGCTGCTGCAGAAAATTTAATAAGAGATTTAAGAATGCATTTGGTATTGAATAGAAAGGTATGAATTTTCAATTTCGGCCATTTAAAGAATCAGATCTTCCGTTGCTCTTTGAATGGCTTTCAATTCCTCATGTTGCGCAGTGGTGGAAAGAAAGCAGAGACTGGAAAAATTTGTAGATAAATATAGCAAATGGATTGACGCTGATGATATAGGTCAATTTATTGTATATCACGAAGATAAACCCAGTTGCTACATCTCATGGTCTGATGTAGCAACTGATCCCATTCGCAAAGAAACATATCCGGAGCGTACGTATGGCATCGATCTTTTTATTGCTGATCTTGGTTATATTGGCAAAGGATATGGACCAGAATTGATTAAACAATTCATCAAGCAAATCATAATGCCTATGAAACCAACCAAAATAATTGTTGACCCAGAAATTACTAATCTCCAAGCAATTCGGGCATATGAAAAGGTTGGTTTTAAAAAGACGCAAGTAGGTCAAGCAACAGATGGTACTAAAATGGTGACAGCACAATTAATGGAGCTAGATCCTCTTATGTATGCAACATTATCCGATGGAACTCTATATTCTTACGATGCTTCCATATAACCAACAGTACCATAGAACTCCACAATGCAAACATAGGATACGAGCTTTGTGCTATAAATAAAGAAGCTGGAAGTAACGAGAGCAATGCAACTATCGATGCGACAGCTGCCTTTTTTGTTTTGATCAAAATAATAAACCATGAAAGTAATAAGAATAAAAATAAAAAAGGATTGAATGCATATACAATACCAAAACTGGTAGATACTCCTTTTCCACCACTAAAACGCAAAAAAATGGAGCAAGTATTACCAACAAGCAAAGCTAAGGCAGATAGTATAGAGATTGCTTCATGTATATCATACAACATAAGTAAATTCACATAGGCATACGCTTTAATAAAATCTATAAAAAAAACGAGAAAAAAGTAATGCAACCCAAGCGCTCGTGCAACATTGGTTGCACCGATATTGCCAGACCCATGAGAACGAATATCGGTAATACCGCGAAATCGAGCAATTAAAAAACCTGAAGGGATAGATCCTATAAGATAGGCAATAAAAACAGAAAAGATTTGGGTATAGTATATAACCATCTATTCTTCTGTAGTAGATTCAACAGATTCAGCAAGAGGTGATTGTATTGCTTCAAGCTGATGCATACAAGCACTGTAATACTTTTGAGCAGATACTAACGATAATACAAGCGTTATAATGAGTAATGATAGTTCAAGTACATACCACGTTGGAGCATCTGTAAGTCCCAGACTCTGATATGGATTTGCAATAAGCACCGTTAAGAATAACATCTGTGCTGCCGTTTTAAATTTACCAAAAAAAGAAATAGAAACGGTAGCATTGTGCTCTAATGCAACAAGTCGGAGGCCCATGACAAAAAATTCTCTGCCAATTAAAATAACAACCCAATAAAAATAAATTTTATTAATAGCAAGCAAAGCAACTAATGTTGAATAGACTAAAAATTTATCTGCTATAGGATCGAGAACACTCCCAAGTGGTGTAACTTCATAATACTTTCTCGCTAAATAACCATCAAAAAAATCGGTGAGACTAAAAAGAATAAACAGAATAGCAAGTAAACAATTAATCCATAAAATATTAAATGGCAATAAATAAACTAATAAAATAGGAAGCATTAAAGGAGATAGTATAAGACGAATGAGCGTTAGTATATTAGGAATAGTCAAAAACTTCATTTTCACACACTTTCTTTGGTAGCGGCGCAGGGACTCGAACCCCGGACCTACGGATTATGATTCCGCCGCTCTAACCAACTGAGCTACGCCGCCAGCATTTTATATCTATAATTAAATCTTTAACCGCTGAACATTAAAGGCATCTAAAACAAAATTAAATAAAGACCTCAAGAAAAATAATCCGGTAATCAATGTTGAAATAATACCAAGCATCATAGTAACGGCAAAACCTTGAATTGGTCCGGTGCCAAATTTATAGAGTACGACAGCTACAATAAAGGTCGTAATGTTTGCATCCAAAATCACTACCATTGCATCAGAAAAACCTGCATTAACTGCTTTTTTAACGGTCATCCCTGCAGCTAATCCTTCTTTAATTCTCTCAAAAATAAGAATCGACGCATCAATTGCCATACCAACAGTTAAAACCATACCAGCTATACCCGGTAAGGTTAATGTCGCCTGGAGCCTAGAAAGCCCAAAAAGGATCAATATTAAGTTATATATAAGTGCCGTAAAAGCAAACAAGCCTGAAATATTGTAATAGAAAAAACCAAATAACAAGAGTAACCCTAATCCGACTAAACAAGATATAAGTCCTCGTCTAATTGATTCCGCACCAAGCCCTGGGCCAATTTGGCGATCTTCCTCAAAAGTCACTGGCGCAACGAATGCTCCTGATTTGAGAAATAATGCCAATTCTTTAGCTTCTGGCAGAGAACGCATAGGAGAAATTTCAGCAGACCCTCCTGAAATAGGCTTTATAATTTGCGGAGCATTTATGACCACCCCATCCAGTACTATAGCCAAGCGCTTCCCATAATGTTTGCTCGTTAAAGCATAAAATTTGTCTGCACCTTCATTGTTAAATTGAATTGAAACGAGTGGCACTGTCGTTATTTCTCCACCTATCCCTGCTCGAGCATCGCGCAATTGTCTTCCAGTTAAATCGGTATATTTTGATACAAGATAGTAACCTTTATCTATTTTGCCAGGAAGAATTTCTTTATCTGCAGGTAATTCGCCCTCCAACTCATAAAGAATATCTTCTGGGGTGCTTCCTTCTCGTTCTACGAGTTTAAATTCTAATTTTGCTGCCTTACCGATCATTGCTTTTGCCTGTTGAGGATCAGCTACATCTGGTAATTCAACAATAATATTCTTTTCTCCTTGTGCCGCAATAGTAATTTCAGCAACTCCTAATCGATCCAATCTTGAGCGAAGCACTTCAATATCGCTTCGTACAGCTTCTGTTTTAATTCGTTCTACCCTTCGATCAGCAAATCGTAACCTTATTGTAGCATCTTGAATAGCCTGACTGAGATCTGGCTCTTCAGTCTTGAGTAATAATGCTGTATCTTGCGCTGTTGCTGCATCGCTAAATGTTAATACAATTGCCTCTTTTTCTATAATCTTTGTCGTTGGTTGTTTTTTCCCAATTTTTTTCAAGACATCAGAAATGCGTTGCATCTTTTCTATAAGCTCAGCTTCAACCGCCTTATCTGTTTGCACTGCAAGTGTGATATAGGTACCACCCTTCAAATCAATGCCAAAACGTAATGTTTCGCTCAGAGGGAACAAAAAGTACAGGCAAAGTACCGCCACAATGACCCAAAATGAAAACCATGAAAATAACAATTGTCGAGCAGACGTGTTCATATACAATCCTTCTACATTAAAATACTTTTTATTTAATCCAAACTTTTGGTGCCGAAGAGGGGACTCGAACCCCTACGGGATTTCTCCCACAGCCCCCTTAAAGCTGCGTGTCTGCCAATTTCACCACTTCGGCATTATAAGAATTATAACAACGCAGACAAACAGAAAATAGCATATTTAAGGGCTCTTATCAAATATTAAGATTATTCTATGCGCCTGTTATATAACCCCAAAGAGACTTTAATGTATTAACAAAACCATCCCATGTTCGAGCAAACCATCCTTTTTCCACCTTAACCTGTTCAACAGCTTCTTGAACTGCTTCTTCTTTTTCCTTCTCTATACGTTTTTGATCTTCTACCACATCTTGTTGCTCTAGACGCTTTGCCTGTTGGGTAAAATCTATTCCTTTTTCGTTGAGTGATTGCACTGCAGCTTTTACTTTCTTAATCTGTTTTTGAATTTTTTCACTCGTTTGATTAAAGTGCTGTGAAAAAGAATTATTAATATAACTATGAATATCACGAATATTATTGAGTAAACCACCCATATTGTAATAAAGCTCACGGGCTTTGGTATCGCTTAATTCTTGAGTAATAGATTTTAAGTGCTGCCAAGCTTGATTTTCGTAACTACGCGCATGGTTAATTTGCTCCAATAAAACATTCAACATACCATCAATTGCATGATCCAATTCACCAATTGATTGAACATCTAATTGCAATAGCTCTAAGGCTTTCTTCTCGGTGAGTAAGGTATCCAACAGTTCACGTTCACTTTGACTTAAGACACCCTCTTGTTCCCGCTCCTCATTGAGTTCATCAATAAGAAAAGTAAGAAGCGACTTAAATTCACCTTGGCCAAAACCAATATCTCTATAAAATGCATCTAATGTTTTATCTAATTGAGAACGTTTAGTAAAGAAAATCATTCTTGATTCAAGTGTTTGTTCGGCGGTATTTTTAATTTTTTCGTATTTTTCTCCAGCCTTTTCCCACCAAAATCGCTTGAATAACCAATTGCCTTGCGGTTCTTTCAAATCAACGGTATCAATTCCCATAGGTTCTATTACTTCTTCATCTTCAAGAACTACTGGTTCCTCTTCTTCTTCAGCAACCTCTGCTGGAACTTCCTCTTTGCCTTCTGTTGGAGGCTCTTTTTCTGGTTCTGCTTTTTCTTCTACTACAACTTTTTTTTCTTCTTTAGCCACTTCGGTTGGAGCTTTCTCTTTAACTTCTACTGGAGCTTCTTTTGCTGGCTCTACCTTTTCTTCTACTGCAACTTTTTTTTCTTCTTTAGCTACTTCTGCTGGAACTTCCTCTTTAACTTCTGCTGAAGGCTCTTTTACTGGCTCCGCTTTTTCTTCTGCTACAACTTTCTTTTCTTCTGCAGGAACCTCTACAGGAACTTCCTTTTTAACTTCTGCTGGGACCTCTTTTTCTTCTATTTTATTTTGAGCATATATAAGTACAACATTGTTGAATAAAATAGCACAGCTCAACAATAAACAATAAAATAAACCATGCATAGGTCATGCTCCTTTTTAATAAAAATATATTACAATGTCTGAGATAATTCTTTTAATTCATTAAACAAGGATTGGGAAAGCTCTTCTGCTTCTGGTGAAGTATAACTCCACTGCACACCCTTTTCTACCCTTGTTAAAACTGAACGATCACTTTTTATATCGATAATATCAATTCTAACCACATTCATCAACGGATGAACTAATGAAGGAGCTCGAACAACTCCTGCCCTTCCTAAAACACTGTATGCAACATTACCTTCATCCATAAAGCACATCATAATCTTTTTTTGCCATACCATATTATGATATCCGGCATGATCTTTATGAATTGAAATTAAAATACTTTCAAGGCCTTTTGGATAAACACACTGAATTGGTGTTGTATGCGGTAAGCCTTTTTCAGAAAAGGTTGCAAGAACCCCGACAGTCTTATTACTCTTTAATACATTAATCAAATCATCTGGTAGTTTAACCCCAACATGTTTTGCCATACAATATCTCCAGCTATACTAAAAAATTAACATAAAAACATCTACTAATAACTACACAACATGTATAATACTGTAATGTCTTAACAAAACAGCTTTATTCAGATACATACTTAGCTGCGAATCTTATAAAAATAAGCATTAATTTATCACCTGATATGAGCCATCCCCAAAATAACCATTCGTTTTATTTCCAGATTAGTATTCAAGTAGTTCTAGTTTACCAGACGTGTCAAGTCCCCATGATCTCAAGAACGAGGAATCGTATCTTTAATAATTGCAATACTACTGCTAAGATCCTGCTCCATTTGCCCTTGCAGTGCGGATATATTAGCAAATTTCACCATAAGGCCCCCTGTCAATATAACCTTTATAGCATCCAACTGCTCTCGAGGAAAATCGGTCTTTTTAAGATAGTTTACTACTTCTTCATCCGTTTTACCATATACATCAAAGCCATAGCGTGCATTTAGATATTTTTTTAGGATCCAGGTCAGCCTAAAATAAAATTCTTTGTATCGGCTTTCACCAACTATGTTACTTTTTTTTATTGCTTCTAACTCAAGCAATGCATTATCCCACGCAGACAATGTAGATTTCTTAGCATAATATCGCCTGATAATGTACCAAATAGATACAACAACCAAACATACTATTCCTACTATTGCCAAAGCATAGAAACCTGTTGTTTGCCAAAATGGTTTATGCCATACATCATAAATGCCGTAAAGACCATGTTTATTCATCGCTTATCCCTAAACGGAAAATACTTAATACATCATGCGGCGACGGAAAAAACGAATGATGTCGCCAACAAAAGGCTTATTCGGATCTATTGTTAATAGATCTACACCACATTTTTTAAATAATGTATCTTGCTCAGACAATCGCTTCATCAAAAAAGTATTAATCATCGATGCATAATGCTTTCTTGCATCAAGCATATGTTGTTTGCCCGTTTCTATATCTTCAATCTGAATAAAGCCAATATTAGGAATACGAGATTCATATGCATCCAAGCAACGTACTGCAATAAGATCATGCTTTTTAGCGACAATACGTAAATTTTTTTCAAAATGCTGATTAATAAAATCTGAAATTAAAAAGATAAGCGCATTTTTTTGTTTAAGAACAGCCAACTGTTCAAATACAACATTAATATCAGTTTTCTTTCCTTTGAAGGATTGTATTAACCGACTAAATAAACGCTCTAATATTTTGCGAGTATGAGACCTTCCTTTATTCAGCGGTATATAGCATTCTATTGTATCAGAAAATAATAGTAATGCTGTGCAATCTTTGCCATAGTCAGCTACTAACGCCAATACACCAGCAATTTGTGCAAAAACATCAAATTTCAACTGATTACTTGAAGAAAAAAAACTTGAACTGGAAACATCGACAGCTAAAACAATTGGTCGATTCCGTTCTTCAATATACTGCTTTACAAGTAATGCATTCATTCGTGCAGAACTATTCCAGTCAATAAAACGGACATCATCTCCTAATTGATATTCACGTATTTGATCAAATTCAAATCCTGATCCTTTCAGCGCAGAACGGCTATCTCCTACCAAAGAACCGCTGAGTAATCGCTTGGTATGAATCTCAATCTGTTTAATTTTTTTTAAAATATCTTTTGGTATCATAGCAGACACATTAGAATAATGCTTCTTGTTTTAACACCTCAGGAATAATTATTGAACCATCTTTTTGTTGATATGTTTCCATTAGTGCTACCATCAACCGTGGTAATGCTAAAGATGATCCATTGAGCGTATATACTAACTCAGTATGAGCTTCAGGCTTTCTTCTAAATCGAATTGAACCACGTCGAGCCTGAAAATCAGTACAATTACTACATGAAGAAACCTCATAATATGCATCTTGTCCTGGTAGCCATACTTCTAAATCGAATGTTTTTGCTGAAGCAAAAGAACAATCTTGAGCAGCTAATAAACTTATACGATAATGAAGTCCTAACTGCTGCAACAAATCTTCAGCACACGCAAGCATACGATCAAGTTCTTGATGCGCATATTGAGGTTCACATATCGTATACAGTTCTACCTTTTCAAACTGATGTATTCTAATTAAACCACGCTCAGTTGCTCCGTACCCTCCTGCTTCCCGCCTAAAGCAACTTGTCCAAGCCGTCATTCTAACAGGTAGTTCATCAAGTAAGAAAATATGATCCCTATAAAGATTAGCTAAATTAACTTCTGCCGTGGGGGAAAGAAAAAGATCGTCCTGTGGTATCGCATACACTTGATCTTTAAATTTTGGAAAATTACCAGCAACTTCTAATGACTGTTCATTAACAAGATATGGCGGCAAAACAATATTATAACCATGCTTCATATTATTTTTAAGCATGAACATCGTCAATGCATAAAGCAACTTTACCGCATCATTTTTATACAAAGCAAAATGACTACCAGCAATAGTAGCTGCAGATTCAAAGTCAAACCATCCTAACGCTGATCCTAATGTAACATGATTTTTAACAGGAAATTGAAATAATGGTTTATTACCGACTTCTTTCACAACCACATTATTTTCTTTGGTACCAGCGGGAACATCTTCTTGCACAATATTTGGACAAGATAAATAAAGGGCATGAAATTCTTCTTCAAGTTTTTGTAAAATAGTTTCTTTTTCTTTCAGCGCTTTACCTACCGCAATCGAACGTTCACGTAATTCCTGCGTCACACCAGCTCGCCCTTGACGGGCAAGCTCATTTTTTTCGTGGCGCAAAGATTCTACCTCTAATGTTATCTTCCTTAATTGCTGTTCTAAATCAATAAGTTGTTGTGCTGGATATAAAGGATCTTTTTTTTGCAATAATGCAATCATTTTCTGGGAATCTTCTCGTAATAAACCTAAATCTATCATGGGAACTCCTGCATTAATGCCTAAGAAATACTATTAAAAGATATGAATATATAAATAATATACTCAAAAAAATATATGTTGCCAAAAAATAAAAATAAAAAAAGGTCGCTTAATACGACCTTTAAACATAATGAAAGCTTTTTCTAAGGTTAAGCCTTAATAAAAACTTTACATCGACCTAATTGCTTCCCTCAAGTTCTTACCAGCTTTAAATCGTGGCACATGAACTTCAGGCAAATCAATACGTTCCTTTGTTGCAGGATTAATACCTTTACGAGCTGGACGACGAGAAGAGAAAAATGCTCCAAATCCAGTCAAAGAGACTCTTTCACCTTTTTTAAGTGTCCGCTCAATAATCCGCGTTAGTGAATCCACAACACGAGCGACATCTTTTTTACTTAAAACAGTCTCTTCGCTGAGTGAATTAATTAATTCACTTTTATTCATGAGTACTCCTTTATGTTAAGGTTAGTAATGGTTAAAACACTGCTTCTTCATTAATATTCTTCTTTTCATTTTTTGCTATACTTGTAATCTATACTAATTCTATTTAAAAGTTTGTCAAATCATGAGGATCATAGTTGTCCCTACAAATATGTTGATTCAATTATGTAAAGGTATACCATCATGCTTATAGATACCCATTGTCATATTAATATAATGATCAAAAAAACATTTGATATACCGCTACAATCAAATGATATCATTCTTGCCCACGACATTATACACGAAGCTCAACAACATGATGTAACACATATTATTAATGTTGGCACGAGTGTCATAGAAAGTATTAATTGCATCGAACTCGCCAAAAAATTTAACAATGTGTTTGCTGCGATTGGCATTCATCCCAATGACTGTACACCACAATGGCGTCATGACATACAAAAATTAAGTACATTAATAAAAGAAGAAAATCGGATTGTAGCAATTGGCGAGTGTGGCTTAGATCGCCACTATCCAGATTATAATATTCAGCGCCAACAAGATGCATTCAAAGCTCAGATAGAACTTGCATTGAACCATAATCTTGCACTTATTGTTCATTCGCGAGATGCATACGATGAAACATTGTATGCATTAGAAGAATTTAAAGATCAAATAACTCGTGGCGTTATTCATTGTTTTTCCTATGATCAAGCATTCGCTCATCAAGTAACCGATTGGGGCTTTGTCTTAGGTATCGGCGGTGTTATAACCTACCCCAAAAATGATTTTTTAAGGACAATAGTGGCCGCGATTAATTTGCAACATATTATTTTGGAAACGGATGCACCATATTTACCACCACAAGTTATTCGTGGTAAAAAAAATCATCCAAAACATATTGCAACGATTGCTCAGTATATCGCTGAATTACGAAATCAACCACTTGAAGATATAGCGCACCAAACAACTATAAATGCTTGCACGGTATTTGGGATAACTATTTAACATTTCAATAAAGCGGTGCTATTTCGTTTGCAAATAAGGCTTTTTTATACATAAATATCCTATCAGCTATATAATCTAACTCACTTTTTGAACAATCTAACTTTATATTGTATATATTCATGCTTTGACAAACAAGACAAGAACAAGCGTCTCGTTCTTGGACAAACCATAACAACCGAAAATCGTATTCATAAGTAGGAGCATTCTTACTTACTGACTGTTGTTCAATAAGTTTATTAAGTAATTCAACAAGCTCCTGAGCACTTGCATAGTTTTTAAAAATAATTTTTTTATATAGCTGTATTTCCTGTTCGATATGGTTATCAGATGATATAGTATCACCAATGCCTGACCACATAACAAAAATATCTAACATTTGTTGTAATTGGTTAGGAGGATTTTTTTGAATCAGCTTTTTTAATGTATTGCGGTAAATAACTAGCCCATTCAATTCTTGAGCAGTCAGTGTTAATCTTTGATCTTTAATCATAGAATCAATCAAGCTACATGCTAGGCTAGCCAAAGGCTTCCTAAATGAACTCTCCAAATCAATCGCAAAAAACTTATTAGACTGTTTATCATAAAAAAAGTTATGAGCTTGACGATCACCATTGCCTATAAACGTATCAAGAGCAACAATTGCTGGAAGATCGGGATGTAATGACATGTTATGAATAACCCTATAGGTTAATCCCCATTCTTTTTGAGGAACTTCTTTTTTATACATTGGTTGATGAATATAAAATTCATCTGCATTTGATAAATGGGTAACAGGGCACCCCGGCACTACTGTATGCAATGTAGCAGGTCTTCCTGTATATAATTTTCCTGTAAAATCACAATTTACCGGAATTATTTTTATAGAATTAGCTGCTATCATGCATAATTCTGCGATATATGAACCAAGCATTTCTCGCACAACAAAAAGCTGTCTTTGCGGCAAAGAACTCCGAACCTGTTTAATAAGAAAAATGTTTTTTGCTTTATCGATAACAAAAACAATATAACCTTTTAATGTTCGCATAAAATCAAGCACCACTATTTCATTGCTATCATAACGAATTTCAAAACGCTCAACGGCACCGTTTACGATCGATTCACTTTGGCAACTGAATAACACAATTAACATAATTATCTGTATATATTTCATTTACTTTCCTTTTTTTACAAAAAATCTCACTCATTACATACAAAGAACATATCACTTTATGATCAATCTTGTGCAAGATATGCTATACAAAAATAGTTATGATATATTTCCTGTGACGGTATTTGATACAATGTAAAAGTTAAATTAGCAGCAATAATGTTGTACACTGAAAATATAAGTAGACCAAGAATTGTTTAAGGTTACACTATGGATATTCAAATTCTTATTGCTTTCATTATTTATTTTTGTACATTAACCGGCATAGGCTTATTATTTTATAAGCGAAATAAAAATCTCAATGATTTTATATTGGGTAATAGATCGGTTAACTATTGGGTCACTGCTATTGCTACCCAAGCAAGTGATATGGGGAGTTGGCTTTTCCTCGCTTTTCCCGCAGCAATTTATACTCGAGGGCTTATTGAATGTTGGACAGCTATAGGTCTTGTTGTTTTTATGCTGCTCAATTGGCATTTTATTGCTCCCAAATTACGAACTGCTACAGAACAATATCGCAGCCTTACGCTCTCTTCTTACTTTGAAAGTCGATTTAGCGATACAACTGGCACTATCCGCATCATTAGCGCTTTTCTTTCAGTGCTGTTTTTTACTTTTTATATTTCATCAGGCCTTGTAGGACTTGGACGTCTTTTTGAGTCTGCATTTGGTATTGATTATTATATGGGCATTGGGATTGGTGTAGTAACAGCAACACTCTATACACTTATTGGCGGGTTTATGGCTGTTGCATGGTGCGATTTTTTTCAAGGTATTTTTTTATTATTCATGATTATACTCGTCCCTCTTTATGCATTCTTTATTACTGGCGGTTGGTCATCTATTAGCACAGCAGCACAAACAAATGCTATTCCATTAACTATTTTTCCTTCAGATATGAGTACATTATTCAATATAATCATACTTGTTGGAGGATGGGGACTTGGTTATTTTGGACAACCCCATGTTTTGGTTAATTTCATGGGAATTGATGATGTACGAAAAATCAGATATGCAAAATATATCGGTATAACATGGCAAATTATTGCATTAACCGCTGCTACATTCATCGGGTTAACTGGCATCGCCTATTTTGGTCAGGGCATCGAAAATAGTGAACTTTTGTTTATTGTTATGACTAAAGATTTCTTCCCTTCACTCGTAGCTGGTTTTGTATTATGCGGTATTCTTGCGGCAATACTATCAACTATGGATAGCCATATTTTACTTTCAGGTTCTGTTTTAGCAGAAGACGTGTATAAAAAAATGATCAATAAACATGCTACTTCAAGACAATTATTATGGATTTCTCGCGCAGGAGCATCATTTGTTGCATTATTAGCACTTATGATTGCACTGGATAATAGTCATACTATTTATGGCCTAGTAAACTATGCATGGTCAGGACTCGGTAGTTCTTTTGGCCCATTACTTATTACTTCATTATATTCACAACGTATTAATCGCCATGGCGCTATTGCAGGCATCATTACTGGTGGCATAGTATCAGGTATCTGGCCATATTTGAATGCAACCATCCTGCCATTAATTCCCGGATTTTCATTAAGTTTAGTTGCTCTATATCTTGTTTCTCTATTAACAAGAAAACAGTCATAATATCAGCCACTAGAAGGCTATATCCAAAGCATAACTACTCCTAATACCAAGGCTGTACAAGGCATAACGCAAAACATCTCTATAGCCCTTGACTAAAAAAATTCATTTAGTAATATAAGAACAGTAGTACAGGATGGCATTATTGCATCTTTTTGGCTACAATAAGCGTTTGAGCATAATTATATGAAGGAATCGAATTATGAATAAAAAATTATTGGTTTTTACTATATCTGCATTACTCGTAGGTAAATACATTAATACGATGCATAACGAGCAAAGAATCGTCCTGAGAGAAATCAATCCAAAAGCATGTAATTCTCTTAAAAAATATGCCAGTAAGAGATTGCCTGCGTTATCCAAAAAAATAATAGCCCATGGGAAAAAATTACAAGAAAGCAACTCTCAATCTGCATTCATTGACAGTCAAGAAGAAGACGTAGATCAAATAGGTGATTTTGAATCGCTATTACAAGAGACAAAAGGAGTATTTAAATCACTACCAAAATATAAAAAAACATTAGAAGAACTAGCAGCAATAAGAACACCAAAGGTGATAGCAGATACTATAGAACAAATAGAGCAAGTCAAAAAGCAACTAGAAAGCAAAAAAATAATACCGCGGAATATTGCATATTATATTCCTCCGCAATCAGAAAAAATGCATGACAAATTAATACGAAAAAAATTAATACAATTCATAGACTGTATAAAACAACTTATAGAACAAACTATAGAAGAAACAGATATTAAACTCTTTATAGTGAATTTACTTCAAGATAAACAGAGTATTAATACAACCGGAATGTTACCTCAAAATAAAGAAATTTATCACGAATGTGAAAAACCAAAAGGGCGACTCCAATATGTAGAGGATTTGCTTAACTCGCTAAAACAAGATCTTTTCAATGCTGATATAAACAATTATGACAGTATCAATACTTTGTGCACATTACTTTTAGATGATATCGCAGACGGTTTTGAACGTATGCAAAAAGCTTCAACGGGTAGCATCAAAACAATGCGTCAAATAACAAGAAAAAGTGAGCTGATAGCAATGCAACAAAAATCAGAGAAAATGTTAGCCTCGGCGAACAGTCTTATTATTGCTCGAAAAAATCATATAGCACAAATAAAAGTATTACTTGATACTATTCATAGATATGATGACCCAGATAAGGTAGGCCTTACTATTGAAAGAATAAAAACGAAATTAAATGAAAAAGAGCAGTATATTACGACAGCACAAAAAATAATTCAAAAAACTGTTAGTGATAGCATTCAAAAAATAGAAGAACAACAATCCCCTCAGCAAGGTTCATGCAATGTTTGCCAAAAAGTAGCAACAAATCAGTGTGCCAAATGTAAACAGGTATTTTATTGCTCTAGGGAACATCAAAAACAAGACTGGAAAGATCATAAACAACAATGCGGCCAACCGGCTCAACCAGAAAAACAGTTCAAAGTCATGCATCAAAATAATACATTTACTGTCATTGACACTCTGGGCACACTATACAATGTTCTTGATGACACCTTAACAATTCAAGATAATAATGGAGTCACCTATAAACTTCATTTTAAAGGCAATAAACTCAACTACCAAAACACAGAAACTCAACAATGTCATCTAGTCTTGCTGGATGAAAAAGCAAAAATGTTAATAGCAGCTAATAAAGCAGTATAACTGCTGAAACCAATTAACATAGTATAAGAAAGAAAAAAATGAATAAAAAAATGTTTGTTTTTATTATAACAGCATTATTTGCCAAGACGTATATTAACGCAATGGATCATAAACAACCAATCAAACGACTTCAACTTGATCAAGAAGCATATTATGCTCTTCAACAACTGGCAAAAGATGGGTTGCCGTCAGAAAAAAAAATGAAAAAACGATTAAAAAGATTGAAACAAAATAAGCCTAAGGAGCTTGCAAGGCTTGAACAAATAGCAAACGATCCTAACTATCAAGAAGAAACAAGGGATTTTGAATCGCTATTACAAGAAACAAAAAAAGTATTTAAATTTAAAAAAACATTAGAAGAACTAGAAGAAACAAGAACACCTAAGGTGATAGCGCATACTATAGAACAAATAGAACAAATAATACCGGAACTAGCAAATCAAGAAACAATACTCGAGGAAATTGATTTTTTGGTGCCTAGGCAATCAGATTTAGAATTAGAAGAAGATAAAGCATTATTTTTAGCACTAGAAGAGACAATAAAACAAACAAAAAAAGGTATACAATCAGCTGAAGATATAAAGATTAAATTTTATATACTACGAAATGATTCTACTTTTGATATAGCAAGAATGAGGCCTGAAAATAAAAAATTTCTCAAACAAAATAAAAATCCAAGAGATAGACTCCAATACACAGAGGATTTACTTAACAAGGTAAAACAAAATATCTCTGAGCTAGATATAAAAAATTATCGCTATCTCGATACATTGTGCATGTCCTTTAAAAATTCTATGTTAAAAGACTTTGAAATGAATAAAGAAGAATCAAAAGAAAATATAAAAATAATGAATAAAGCAGCAAACCGCCGTCAATCGAATAAATTTAAACAACATATAGAACAAAAAATGGCATTAGAACAAGAGAACATTCAGCAAGAGAAAGATTATCTACAAGATTTAGAAGAGGTAGCATCACTTATTAATAAAAAATTCGATGATATTGAAGAAAGCAAAAAAATATTAAATCAATTTGAACAACTTATGACCTCACTACAAAATAAAGTTCAAGAACTAAACAGCGCACAACAACAATCCTCGCAGCAAGGTTCATGCAATATTTGCCAAAAAATAGCAACAAATCAGTGTGCCAAATGTAAACAGGTATTTTATTGCTCTAAAGAACATCAAATACAAGACTGGAAGGCTCATAAAACACAATGTACTCAACCAATGCAAACAGAAAAGCACTTCGAAGTTACTTATGAGGGTAATCAAAAATTTGTTGTCACTGATAATCAGGGCACATCATACAAGGTTCTTAATAAATACTTGAAGATTAAAGATAATAATGGAGTAATCTATATTTTTCAAAAAAATGGCCCTAACCTCTGTTATAAAAACACAAAAACTCAACAAAAATATTATGTTGAGTTTTACGGAGAAGAAAAAAATGTTGAAGAAGGTGAACAATTAATTTTATCTATGTGATCGTCTAAACACAAAATCAAGCCATAGATGGGAAATAGCATCGACAACAAAAAAAACATATTTAAGAAAGCCAAAAATGAATAAAAAGATATTGATTTGTATTGCCTTCAGCATTATTCATGGAAGATATATCAATGCAATGCAAGATCAACGAATTAGCCTTAAAAAAATTAATCCTCATGCATATAGTTCTCTTCAACAAGAATTAAGTATTCAATTAAACGATCGATTAAGCTCAACACCAACAGGTGAACAGCGATTAAATAGGTTGAAAAAAAATAAAAAAACTTACAAACAAGCGCTTGAAAGGCTTAATCAAAAAGGAACAAATCAAACAGGTGATTTTGAAGCGCTATTAAAATATGAAAAATCATTAGAAGAACTAGAAGCAACACAAACACCAAAGGTGATAGCAGCTATTATACAAGAAATAAAACAAGAAATACAGCAATTAAAAGAAAAAGCTCCACCAACTTTGATAGCTCAGCTTTTTACTACTGTAATATCAAAATCAAAAAAAGAAAAACGATTGCATCAAGTATTAAAAGATGCAATAGAGCAACTAAACCTAAACATAGATACAACTCAACAAGAAGCAGGCATTATGCTATGCACAATAAATGTATTACAAAGAAAAGATGCTATTAATACAGAAAAGGTGCCGCCTAAAAACAAAGAATTATCTCGGCAAATAAAAAAACCAAGCGCCCTACTCCAATTTACAAAAGATTTACTTAGTTATTTAAAACTAAAAAGCTCTGCATTAGATATAAACTATGTTGATCTTACCTATATGTTGTTCTTGCTTAATGAAAAGGAAGCATCAAAAAATAAAACGATACAACAACCAACAAAAGGCAAATTACAGAACATATTAACACAAGAATTAGAAAAAAAATTAAAAGAAACACAAAAGATTATTCAGCAACAGCAAAACAATATACAACTAATAAAAACATTGCTTACTACTGTTTATAAAGATAATGATTCAAATAGCTTAGTTAATGCCGTTAAAAAAATAAGAGCAATACTAAATCAGAAAGAACCGTATACTTCACCAATACGGAATATAATTCAACAAATCAATGCCAACGCGCAAAAAACAGACGAACAACAATTTATGCAAGGTCCATGCAATGTTTGTAAAAAAGAATCATTAACACTATGCTCTCAATGCGAACAAGTATTTTATTGCTCTGAAGAGCATCAAATACAAGATTGGGACAATCATGAACCAAAATGTGATCAACAACAAGAAAAAGCAGCTCAAATAGCCGCAGCAGCAGAAGAAGAAGAATATTTCAAAATAATATATCAAAATGATCAATTGTTCGTAATTGATAATCAGGAAGCATCATACGATATTCTTAATGAATTCTTGAAGATTCAAGATGATAATGGAGTAATATATGAGTTGTGCCTTGATAACAATAATAACAATAGACTTAGTTATCAAAACACAAAAACGCAACAAAAATGTTTTGTTTGTGTTGAGGAACAAGCAATGCATCATCTAAAGTTCGAGAACCCATCAGGATGTACTATAAAGATTATAGAATGCCAACTTCCTCAACATTCTTGATTAATAACATATTATTTAAATCGTATCATTCGCTTAAAACCAAGATCAAGCCAAAGATGAGATATAGCACCAACTATAAAAAAAAGAGCATCCCAAAGAATAAGAACTGTGTATAAAGGCAACCATAGACTAATAAAAAAAGCAATAACCATAGGACAAGCAATAATAAACCATAGTTGATGAAATAACCCTCGATGCTTTACTAACATCGGCACTACCGAAATAATGCTCAATATCGCAATACTCTCGAACTGTTTGGTAGCAAGTAATACAAGCAAAAGCATCAGAATAAGCCAATAAAATAGTTTTTGTCCCTTACTTTTAATATCAATATCCGGAAATAGCGACCCGGCTAATGAACATAAAAACCATTGCGCTGCAGTAAACATAGAAGGCTGCAAATAGCGCAATGCATATAATGTAATAGCATAAGCAACAGTTCCTCCAGCCAGATGTTTTTTATATCCCGGCACAGCACGCTCCTTTCTTTTATCACTTTTTAATACAACTTCATAAAGTTTGTTGTAGGATAATAAAATTGCAAAATACGTTTGTAATCCCATCCATCACGTACCATTTGACGAGCTCCCCATTGACACAAGCCTAAGTGATGTCCATAGCCCCTTCCGTGGAAAATAACGCTACCCGGTTGTTTAGATACCGAGAAACAAAAACTTTTTATTTCTTTTAATAATGAGTACAGTTTTTTCCCTGATAACGATATGCTTGATCCTACACTTTTAATTGCAACTTCTTGCACTGTTCCTGCAGGATCTTTCTTGCTAATTTGTATATTCTTTATTTTTTTTACATGAGAAATCTCTTTTTTAATATGATGTTCTAAATCAGTAATAGCATATGTTGCTTGCCAATTATATATTTTACAATTCTTGCAATAGGTACAGGCATACTCCCGAGCTAAATACGGGGCCTTATCAAAATTAATACCTTCTATACCGGCAGGTATAATACCACCACAGCATGAATCGAACATGGCAACTATCGGCTGCTTATCATAGGCAAGAAATATTCCCCTTGTTTGTTCTACCGCATCTTTAAGATAGCCAGCATTATGAACACCATTATATGTTTGATGAATATTAGTATCTTTAACATGATATGACCGCTTATTATTTCGGGCTTCTCGCATCATGGCGATTATGTAACTTCGTGAAGCAATAGCAAATACTTTATTTACCTCCAAAGGCCATCCAGGCCAACTTTCCCAGCGAAGTACAGAAAAAATATAATCTTCTAAATTAAGAATATTAATGAGTAATGTACTACGATCTTGCTGTTGTACCAAAAATGAACCTTGATATATTTTATCGTTAAATGACAGATGACCATCGCGTGGTACAATATGTAATTGGCTTAGCAACAACTTTTTACTATTTATATATAGTGAACCATCTGCAACCCTGAGTAACACTTCCCGTTTAGTACATTTAAGTTTTTGCGAAGGCTGACTAGGATCAATTAACCAAAATCCCTTTTGAGATGAAATTTTCCAATCTTCTTGAAATTGGTGACGTTCATCAAGTAAAACGCGTACGTTAAATGCACGTTGAGCTTCACCCTCCCTTTCTTGTTTGTGTTCATTATCCTGTAATTTGCTATTTTTGCTCAAATGGGAAAGCCAATTATAGTTATTCAAGGCGAGGCGTTTACAATATGCTGGCGCAGTATACAAAGTAAGATACCAGTGCTTATTATGACAATGTAACAATAATGATCCTGCATAGCATGTATGTTGAAAATAAAATAAACCATTTATGGAATCAATCGTCACAGAATCAGCCTTAACCTGCTTACTATTGATATACATACGTCCATCGCAACATGTAATAGCCAAATGTGTATCCTTATACCATTTTTTTCTGAATGGCCTGCATTGTTCGCGTATAACAAATCCTTTGTCTGAAGCAATAAGCAAAGACCCATCAATACATCCCTGCATAGTAATCAATGGCATCTGAGCAGTAAAAAGAGATTTTATTTGAGCAGTACTATTGCACACGAATAGTGCAACAATGAACATACGCAAGAAACTATAATGATATCTCATGACGTTCCAATATAGCCAAAAATTCTTGAGGAATACGTATCCGGTCATCAATGCCTTGATTTGCCAATGCATCTGCTTGGGTATTATTTTCTCGCATAACATGGGCAATATCATAATCGATACCAATTAATAACTTCTTTGCCGCCATATTTAATGGTTTTAATGCCGAATTTTTTACTTTATATATTCCTTTGATCTGTTTGACGAGTAATTCAGAATCAGAAACAACAAGCACCAAATCTCCTGATTGTATGTATTGTTTAAGAAAAATAAGACCAAGCAAAAGTGCTAGATATTCTGCTTGATTATTAGTTTTACTTCCTAGGAAAAATCCTTTTTTTTCGAATGGTTGATCATCTTTGAGTATGTAAACTCCTGCTCCTGCCAATCCGGGATTATTCCGGGCCGCTCCATCAATAAACAGTTTCCAATAATGCATTCCATTTTGCCGATAGGAAGAACCTGATTCATTGGTAATTTGTTTAAAAATATATAATTGCTTCATATACAATGTATGCTATCTATGTTTTTACTTCTTCTATATACAATAAACGATAACATTCCTTGCATTGTAGTAACTGTCGTCGTTTTAATTGAATTAAATCCTGCTCAGAAACAATATAAAAGCATGCACTACAAACACCCCGATCAACTGGAACAACTGGATTAGCAACGCGAGCTCGCATAAGCGAATATTTCTCAAGCCATTCTTGCGGTACATTTTGTTCTTTTGCCAAACGCTCGTTATTGCGCTTATCCAATTCCTCTTGCAATGCAGTTATCTTTTTTGTTGTCTCTTGAATGGTTATATGTAAAGCTTCAACCTTTTGATTAGATGCTTCTTGTTGCTTATCATACTCTTTTTGTACAGCTTCCAATTGATTCCATACATTCATCAATAGTTCTTCATGTTCATGTTGTTGACCTTGAAGATGCTGAATTTCAGTCTGTAAGCCTTTATATTCTTTATGATTAGTGATAGCATCTAACTGTTTCTGCTTTTCTGCTACTAATTGATCTGATTCTTTCATTATTAATTCTTGAGTATCAACTTCTTTACGTGATGCTTGTACACGCTGTTTAGCCTTTTCAAGTGATTCAGTTAATAGCTGCTCTTGATGATTAAGCTCCGCGATTTTTTGCTTTAACGCTTGGATATCCTTTTCAATAACCTGTATACCCTGATCAAATGTAATTAAATCAATAAAGATTTGAAATGGATATGTGTTCATCTAAAACCCTTCAATTAATATCCTTAAATCTCAGGTTTATGTGAATTTCACAAAGAACTAGTTGGTGGGCCCACCAGGATTTGAACCTGGGACCTCTCGGTTATGAGCCGATTGCTCTGACCAACTGAGCTATGGGCCCGCCACCTTAATTTATCAAAAAAAGTAACTGATCATATACTAAAGAAAAATAAGGCAATTGTGAAGGAAAATTTATGCGACATACAATAAGAAATCTTTCAAACGCACGCTATAACCCCACTCATTGTCATACCACCCAAATACCTTGCCGGCATTCCCCTCTTTAATCACATCAGTTAGCAAACCGTCAATAATGACAGAATGATCATCCCCACTAAAATCACTCGAGACAAGTGGTTCCATGGTAACAGCTACAATATTCTTCATCGAGGTATTGGCAGCTTGATAAAAAGCATTATGTATACTATCTATCGATAATGGCTGAATCGCAACAAAAGAAAGATCCATCAATGAAACTTTACCAACTGGCACGCGAATAGCAACCGCTTTAACACGGCCATCAAGATCTGGTATTACCTTGGCTAACATTTTTGCCGCTCCCGTTGTCGTAGGAATCGTATTGAGTGCAGCTGCACGTGATCGCCGCAAATCAGAATCTTCGACATCTAACAATACTTGTGTATTGGTATACGCATGGACTGTTGTCATAAACCCCTGCTTTATTTCAAAAGCATCATGCAACACTTTTAACATGGTACAAAAGGCATTCGTTGTACAACTGCCAAGCGATACAAGTTTATGCGCAGTTTTATCAAATTGTTCTTCATTAACGCCAGGAACAATATTTACATCTTCGCCTTTAGCTGGTGCAGTAATTAATACATATTTCGCTCCCGCCTCTAAATGCTTCATTGCACCTTCTCGATTAGTAAAACAGCCAGATGATTCAACAACCCAATCAATGGCAAATCGGGCCCAATTAGTTGCTGCAGGATCAAGCTCAGTAATAATTTGAATAGCATGTTCATCAACATACAATATATCATTTTCAAGTTTAACCGTACCGGGATAGGTTCCCATCAATGTGTCATATTTAAACATATGAGCAACAGCATATAAACGTGCAGGACCAATATTAATTGCTACAATATGTATTTTTTGCAAAGCAGCCGCATCTTTGAGTACAGCACGTAAAAAATTTCTTCCTATGCGCCCAAAACCATTGATAGCAACACGTATCATATCAACTCCCTTTACTTTTATGCCAAGAAACAATTTCCTTCACTATAGCAGTTTCTTCTTCTGCAGATAAAATAGGCGGTTCCATCAATAAAGGTACTGCCATTAAACGAGGATATAAAATAAATTTTTTTAGCGCTTCTTTTCCGATGTTGCCTTTGCCGACCATGTAATGTTTATCAATTTTTGAACCTAACTGTTCACGCGTATCATTTAAATGGATTAATGCAATATTATCAAAACCGATTGTTTGTTCTAATACATTAATAAATGCTGCGCGGCCTTTATCGTTAGCTATATCATACCCAAATGAATATGCATGTGATGTATCAATACAAAAGGCTATTCTCTCGGGGTAATCAAGTTTTCCAAGCAAGAGTTTAAAATCATGCATATCACCACCGATAGATAAAGCACCATGTGCCGTATTTTCCAAAACAATTTGTATCGTACGTTCTTTTTTTAATACGGCGTTTAATGTTCGGGCAAGCGCGTCAATTCCTTCCTGTTTATGTATTGCTCCTTTTGCTGATCCAGGATGTAAAATTATATGAGTAAACTCAAGTCGTTTTGCTAAAGCAAGTTCACGCTCTAAAATAGGATGCCGAATACGATAAATATTTGATAAATTAATCCAATATGATGCATGAACATACAATGCATCAAAATGTGTACGACGTAATGTTAAAAAAGATTTTACATCTTGATTATCTAGTTTGATAAATCGCCCTGTTGCTTGCGATATAAAAAAACATTGAAAACAGGATAAGCGCAAACGCAGTGCTTTTTTAATAAGGTCAGACAATGAGCTTGTTAATCGTAAATGCAAGCCTATTGCTCTCAATCTACTTCCTTATAAATTGATTTGCTCCCTTAATAATGAGACATCAAAATACGGTGCTAATACTTCAAAAAAGTCTTGTTTTACTCGCTGCAATCCTTGTTGAGTATCAGATTCAAATCGCAAGCATAATACTGGCTGCGTATTCGATCTGCGCACAATCCCCCAACCATAATCCATCGTAGCGCGTACGCCATCTATTGTTATTATTTTTGTATCACTTCGTGCTGAAAAAACTTTTTTTACCTGCGCAATAATTGTACTCATTTGTTCTTCAGGGCAATTAATACGAATTTCAGGAGTACTTACTTTATGAGGAAAAACAGTAAGCAACTCTTGCAAACTTTTTCCTGATTCGATTAAAAGCTCAAATAATCGTAGCATCGCATAAATACCATCATCATAACCAAAATATCGATCATGAAAACAAAAATGGCAACTCAACTCACCACCAAGTACCGCACCATATTTTTTCATCTGCTCTTTAATAATTGCATGACCAGTTGAGGACATTTGAGGAATCGCTCCCCATTTTTCTAACAATTCAATCAATCCTGCTGAACTTTTAATATCGAATACAATCGTAGCTCCTGGATAATTTTCAAGTACACTTTTGCTGAATAATGCCAGTAGACGATCACCCGGAACAAGGTAGCCCTGTTTAGTCATCGGTGCCATTCTATCACCGTCACCGTCAAGACCTATACCAACCTGAATATCGGTTTTTGCTAATAACTGCTTTACATCATACATGTTCTTTTCAACAATAGGATCTGCTTCATGATGAGGATAGGTACCATCAACATCCGCATACAACAACTGTACATGTTGCCAATCCATCTCTTTAACCAACTTTGGCAATACTGTACCGGCTGCACCATTTCCACAATCAACAATCGCTGAAAGCTCCATACCGCGCAAATGAGTAAAATGTTGCACAAGCCAATTAACATATTCATCAACAATTGGGTGCTCAATAAGTTTGCCTGCAGTAGATGATGTAATCCGTGCTTTTGCTTTAAATAGATCACGTATCTCTTTGATTTGTACTCCCCAAACAGACTCTTTTGCTAAACATATTTTCAATCCATTATATTCTTTTGGATTATGTGAAGCAGTAACCATTATGCCTGCATCTACAGGTAGTGTGTGCAATGCAAAATACAGTGCAGGAGATGTACACATTCCAATAAAAATAACATCTAAGCCACTATCGCGTAATGCTTTACATACCTGCTCTTTTATAGCTGGTGAATGAATTCTTCCATCCATGCCAACAGCAATAGTTTTAGTTGTCGGCTCTTCTTTGACAAAATAAAATGCAAGAGCTCTTATTACATCATATACTTCATCGATATTAAGCTCAGAGCCAACCTTGCCACGAATATCATATTCTCTAAATACTACATCTTGCATTGTCGACGACTTTCCATCAAAAATTGATAACAATAGAAGCAATGTTATAACAGCATTCGTTATACATCTCTTTTTCATATTCTCCCCCCTTAATACGTTTTTAAGAGATAAAACCCAATATCTTATTATAGAATGTACAAAAATATCGGCAAGGATAGCAAATCTATTTTATTTTCAATGTATTTATCTTTTATTATTTTTATAATAACATATATAACTGAATACTAAATAAAAGGAGAAACACTATGAAAATCTACTGTTCTTTTTTAGCATCCATGCTCTCATTAGGCCTAATTTCATATTTTAGTTACTCAAATAAACCCAATCAAAAAATCGATAACAATAAACTAGAACAAGGACGCTTACCGCTTATAACAACAATCAGCGCCGAATCACTTAAGGCTATGATTGAAAATACAGCAAATTATGATGATCCTGAACAGTGTGATTTTATCGTTGTTAATGTATTAAGCGCCCGTCTATATAATGATTGCCATATCAAAGGTTCAATAAATGCTCCACTAGATGAATTATATATTATTACACAACAATGGGAAAAAAAGGGATGGCACCAAAACAAAACAATTATTGTCTATTGTGCACTCGATGAATGTGACGCATCAGAAAAAGCGTATTATCTCCTGCGCGGCTTGGAATTTGCAAATATTATAGCTTATGAAGGTGGCATACGAGAGTGGTTCCAATTAGGCTATCCAACCGAAGGGCCTTGTTCATTTGATTATCTAAGAAGTTATTTTAATCCTACATGTGATGAATGCCCATGTCTGGGATTATGCAAAATGACATTTGATACAAAATAAACAACTACAATTTATTGCACAACAAAATAGGATTAAGCTAAGATAGTTTTAAATATATAAGAGGGGAAGGGGGATGAAAAAAAATAGTTTCTTTTTATTACTTCTATTCTGTTCTTTATCCTGCACTTTTATATTCGTCAAAGAAAAAAGACAACTCGATTGCATAGATAGTTCTTCTCAAGAAGAAAAAATGAAAATATATGCATATTTTACGAGACTGTTTAGACCGTATGCTGAGCTTACTATGACCGATTATAAAGCATACTTAATATTTAAAGAGCACCCGATTAAAAAAAAAGTTAACTATCTTACAATTCCATGGCGAATGCTTATTAAAAGAAAACAACTATATAGAATTCCCAATATACATATCGATGGCGGTTTTACTATTTGTATGCATCCATTTTATGAACGCATTTTACCTATTATAAAAAGAATAGGCATAGATACCGTTTTTGCTCCTCATGCTAGAAAAAATCAGACATATGAAGGGATAAAGATTCTTCCTTTTCCTATTTATCCGATTAATGGTATAGGACCAGCACCACAAAAAGATATACTCTACTCATTTGTTGGATCTAATTGTCATCCCTACGTTCAAGTGAGAACACAGCTCTTTCAAATGCCTACACTAAAAAACTGCGTTATTAAAGAACGAGACATATGGCACTATTTAATAACGGGAGAACAAAGAAAAAAAGAAAAAGAAGAATATCAAGATATTTTAGCTCGATCTCGTTATTCGATTTGTCCGAGAGGTACAGGCCCTAGTAGCATACGTTTTTGGGAGTCATTACAAGCAGGCGCTATTCCGGTAGTTATCGCAGATGATTTATGGCTGCCAGAAGGGATTAATTGGGATGAATGCATCGTTAGAATAGCAGAAAAGGATGTCCATACTATCAATGAAGTAATACAAAGTATACCATACGAACAAGAATTAATAATGAGAGAAAATTGCTTGAAGGCCGCTGAATTTTTTGCTGGCAATAATTTTGTAAGCAATGTCAGAAGTTATTATGAAGAGCATAATGAATAGAAGAAAATAGATATAATGTGCAGGGGGAGTAAAAATGTCTTTTATTAAAGTATTATCAAATAATAAAATCCTACTCATTTGGGGATTATTCTTAGTCATTTTTGTAGAAGGAAGCACTGATCATCAATATCATAATCATAAAAATGAGTTTGTGATTACTATACCATCTTACAATAATAAGGACTGGTATAAAAAAAATCTTGATTCTGTATTTTCACAAGATTACCCACATTATGAGGTAATTTATATTGATGATAAATCTCCGGATGATACAGGAAAATTAGTTGCTCAATATATAAAAGATAAAGGACAAGAAGATCGCGTAACATTAATAAGAAATAAAAAACGGCTATACCATGTAGCAAATCGACATCGCATGAACTATCTTGTTCCTGACAACAAAATTATTGTCGAACTTGATGGAGATGATTGGTTTCCTCATGAACATGTTTTATCGTACCTTGATAAGGCATACTCAAATTCGAACGCTTGGTTGACCTACGGCCAATATAAACGTTATCCAAGCAATAAACTTGGGCTTCTTAAGCCCTTTCCAAGATATATATTACGTAAGAATGCTTTTAGAGAATATACATGGGTAGCTTCTCATCTACGAACGTATTATTCTTGGCTGTTTAAGCAGGTAAAACTGGAAGACTTTTTTTATGAAGGTAGCTTTTTTAAAATTGGCGCCGACTTTTCCTATATGTTTCCAATACTCGAAATGGCAGGAGGCAACCATATAAAATTTATTTCTGATGTTTTATGCATCCGTAACGGAGCAAATCCTATAGGTACCGAAAAAGTATGGCCAAGAGAATATATTGATACCATACATAGGTACATTCGCAACAAATCTCGTTATACGAATGTACAAGAATATACAAGTAACGCTCATGAACCTTTTATAGATATGATTGTTGTTGCTCATAATCCATATCAATTATGTACCTACCTTGAATCAGTTCATCGTTATATGACTGGAATCAATAATATATACATTGTATATACAAAAAATAGTAACGATGCTCACGTATATGCGGATATTGAACATAATTCTTCCAACCTATTTTTATTAGAATGTCCTGATAAAGAAGATATTTATTATAAAGATACCATACTTAACTTCATTAAATCCTTATCAAGCAACTATATTGTACTTGCTACTGATGCGGTTGCTGCTACCGATACTATTGATCTGCGTCGATGTGCTCATATACTGAATAATACGTTCAGTTATGGTTTCTATTTACATTTGGGCTTTGATAAAGAGACATTGCCGGAAAATCAATATAATGATGAATTTCCTTATGCCTATTTAGAGGATGATATATGTGCATGGCAATTTTTATATAGCAAAAACCATTGGCAACACTGCAATCAGCTTGGTATGATTCTCTACAAAAAAGATACGATAATGCAAAGGCTGCAACAACTCAGCTTCAATAATATCAAACAATTAGAAAGCACATTTAGTAACCTACCAGTAGCAAAAAATAAAGTAGGATTATTTTTCGAACAGCTAAAAACAAGCAAGAGTAGTGAACTGGCACATATTAATGTTTAATATTCTACTTAAAAGTATTAAACGATTTTCTATTTGTTTGCTTGCTTTTGGTTTAATAGCATATACATCATGTATATCTACCATGACAATCATTTTCATTTTAAGTAATTTTCCCGAATTATCTGAAACATTTGTTTTAAATCAAATGACTGGTCTGATTGATCGCGGACATAATGTATACATTTGTGCCACTCAGTGGGGTAATCTTTCCAATGTTCATCCAGATGTATACAAATATAATCTACTGGATAAGACCTATGTTGATTACGAAAAAAAACGTAGGTTATTTACCAGAGTACCTTATGATATTATTTATTGTCATTTTGGACACAATGGCCTCAAAGGAATTCGTTGGATTGATAAATTAAACTCTAAGAAAAAGCTGGTAACCGTTTTTCATGGGTTTGATATAAGCAAATTGCTTAACTCTGATCCAGATCTATACAAAGATTTATTTAAAAGAATGGATTTAGCACTTCCTATTAGTACACACTGGGAAAAAAAAATTATTGAAATGGGACTTGAGGCACAAAAAACAATTGTACATCATATGGGAGTAGACTGTAATACGTTAGATTTCGCAGCTGATCGTTCCTTTCGCAATCCAACAATTCGCATTCTTTCCGTTGCTCGCTTGACAGAAAAAAAAGGTATTAAATATGGCATTCGTGCAATTGCCGATATATTAAAACATAGAAATAATATCCAATATACCATTATAGGAGATGGCCCACTGAGACAACGCTTGAAAAAAATTATTAAAAGACTCGGATTAGAAAATCACATACACCTACTTGGCCCAATGCAGCACGATAAAGTCATTGAGTACATGGAACATTCTCATATTCTGTTAGCACCAAGTGTTACCGGCATCGATGGAAACCAGGAAGGCATTCCTGTGGTCATAATGGAAGCAATGAGTTTGGGACTACCAATTGTTTCAACAGTACATAGCGGCATCCCAGAATTAGTGATTGATGGCCGTTCTGGATTTTTAGTTCCTGAAAGAGATATCGATAGCTTAGCTGATAAGTTACTTTATCTTATTGAACATCCAGATCTTTGCCAACATATGGGTCAAGCCGGCAGGGATTATGTTAAACACTATTTTAACATTGATAGATTGAATGATACATTAGTCAATATCTTCACTGATCTACTAAAACAATGAAGCGCTCAACGGCTTAAAAGCCGTTGTATCGCGCGAAATTCTTCGAAGCCAATCCCCCGAAGCTTCAGCGAAGGGGGGTTCTACTCGCCATTCATCCCCAGTTTAAAAACTGGAGTGTTCTGGCGTAGTAGAATAAACATAC
>SDBV01002099.1_pt1 | contig 29929 bp, 28 predicted proteins | sample 2277081 | NCBI WGS metagenome assembly SDBV01 (sample SAMN10402039, study PRJNA504765) | marine sediment metagenome | isolation source: marine sediment core GS10_PC15, 223 cmbsf | place: Arctic Ocean: Southern Knipovich Ridge | collected 2010
TGGTCACCATTTCTGACTCAGCACTCTTTGCCCAGGCGTGTTGTTCAGGGGGTGCCGCTTTATCGGGAAATATAGGATTTGCCGGATCACAATCAGGATCTTTCCAGGCTGACTTCAGTTATGATCTCAACTATCTTGGAACAGTGAAAGATGAAGCGGGTGTTTTGCTGGATGAATCCCGAAGAAGGATCTCACATACACTGTTTTTAAAGACGGGATATAGTATAACCGACCGCATTGCGATTGATGCCCTCTTCTCTTTTAACAGCCAATTGCGTCAGATCTATTATGTTGATGGGGTGGATGAAGTCAGGACCCAGGACCTGGGTGATGCAGTGATCATAGGTAAATTCCTGCTTTCAACACTGGCGCAAAACGGCATTGAGATTCAGCTGGGAGCGGATCATGGGACTTGATCGCGTGGGGTTTCCTGCTGAGACAATTCAATTTCCGTCCCTCTCTGAATATTTTCCTGCAAATGGTTGGCCGTATGATATTTTCACCATCCCTCTCATTAAAATTTCTTAAATACTGGCCCGGCAGGGTAGATGATTTACAACTGGATAATTCTGGTGGAGAGTGGATCAATATTATTCCTGCCATTGGATGGAATTTCAGCCCGATGTCAGCGCTTTACTTTCAAACCGAGATTCCTGTTTTCAGCCGGGTTGAGGGAATTCAACTCACACCAACCTTCAGAAGTCAGATCGGAATTTATCATCTGTTCAGCAGGAAAAACTGATCAACCTTAAAAAAAAATCTGAGCAAAAGCTGTTCGATTATTCTGCTGATAAGTTATCGGGCAATTATCGTGTCAATCATTTTTATATCTTTACATCCTCGAAATCAATAAGCAACATTCTTTTCAATAGCCTTATCATGAGCGATTATAGCATTACCCATTTGCGGGAGTTAGAAGCAGAAGCTATTTATGTGATCCGTGAGGTGGGAGCCCAGTTTGATAAGCCCACATTGCTTTTTTCAGGAGGGAAAGATTCCATTGTGATGTACCATTTGGCAAGGAAGGCATTCTGGCCCGAGATTGTACCATTCCCATGCCTGCATATCGATACAGGCCACAATTTCGAAGAGACACTTACCTTCCGTGATAAACTGATGGAATCCACCGGGGGAAGGGTGATTGTCAGGTATGTTCAGGACAACATTGATTCGGGAAAAGTTGTGGAGGAAACCGGTGTGAATGCCAGCCGCAATGTGTTGCAGACCGCCACCCTGCTGGATGCCATTGAAGAGTTCAAATTTGATGCTGCGCTTGGTGGAGGAAGAAGGGATGAAGAGAAAGCAAGGGCCAAGGAGAGGTTCTTTTCACACCGGGATGATTTCGGTCAGTGGGACCCAAAAAATCAGCGTCCCGAATTATGGAACATCTTCAATGGTAAGAAGCACATGGGGGAACACTTCAGGGTGTTTCCTTTAAGTAACTGGACAGAAATGGATGTGTGGCAATACATTTATCTTGAGGACATTGATATCCCCAACCTTTATTACACCCATAAGCGGGAAGTATTCAACCGCGACGGAGTTTGGCTCGCCAAAGCCCCGTTCATGCAATTGAAGGATGATGAATCCTACGAGTTGAAGGATGTTCGTTGCAGAACCATCGGGGACATTAGCTGTACCGGGCTGACACTCTCATCAGCCAATTCACTGGAGGATATCATCCAGGAGGTGGCGGCCGCCAGATCCACTGAAAGGGGTGGCCGATATGATGATAAACGATCGGAGGCAGCGATGGAGGACAGAAAGAAGGAAGGATATTTTTAGTTCGCTTCGCTCACTGTTAGAATTTGTTAGTGGTTGGTGATTGTTAGGTTTTTATTCAAGCTTAAAATATGAGTAGCAAAGAAAATCCGGCTCCCGGGTATTTGGACATGGAACTGTTGAGGTTTACCACAGCAGGCAGTGTGGATGATGGAAAAAGTACACTCATTGGACGATTGCTGTATGATTCCAAGGCGATCTTTGAGGACCAGATGGAGCAGCTGGAGTTGGCCAGTGAGAGAAGGGGAGAGAAACAAGTTAACCTTGCTCTGCTTACAGATGGCTTAAGGGCTGAAAGGGAGCAGGGGATTACCATCGATGTGGCATACCGCTATTTTGCGACCCCGAAAAGGAAGTTTATCATTGCCGATACTCCCGGGCATGTGCAGTATACACGAAATATGGTAACAGGGGCTTCTACTGCTAACCTGGCTATTATCCTGGTGGATGCACGTAACGGAGTTCTTGAGCAAACCATTCGTCACTCTTTCATTGCTTCATTGCTGGGTATTCCTCATATCCTGATCTGTATCAACAAAATGGACCTGGTGGATTATAGCGAAGAGGTATTCGAAGATATCAGGAAACAGTTCAATCCTTTTAAAGAAAAACTGAATATTGGTGATGTGAGGTTCATTCCAATCAGCGCACTGAAGGGTGACAATGTAGTGGACCGCAGTAGCAAGATGGATTGGTATGACGGACCTACACTCCTTAAAATGCTGGAAACAATTGATATCAGGAGCGATGCTGATTTTGTGAACCATCGTTTCCCGGTGCAGTATGTGATCCGCCCCCAGAGGGATGAATTCCATGATTACAGGGGTTATGCTGGCAGGGTGGCCGGAGGTGTCTGGAAACCTGGTGCAAAAGTGGCTGTATTGCCCGGAGGTATTGAAACAACCCTGGAGTCCATAGATACAATGACAGGTGAATTGGAGCAGGCATTTCCACCCCAGTCAGTTACTTTCAGACTGGCACACGATATTGATATAAGCCGGGGTGATATGATCGTACCGGTCGATCAACTACCCATTATTGCACAGGAAATCGAGCTGATGGTTTGCTGGCTCAGTGAGAAACCCATGGTAACGGGGGACAAATACGTCATCCGGCACACTACCTCAGAGCTGAGAGGCATCATCCGTGAAGTGGTTTATAAGGTCAATATTAACAACCTGGAAGAAAATACAGATGATAAGTCTGTGGGACTGAATGAGATTGCAAGGATCAGAATCAAGACATCCAAACCCATTTTCTACGACTCATACGAGGATAACCACATTACCGGCAGCATCATTATCATTGACGAGGGTACCAACAACACTGTTGGTGCCGGGATGATCATTTAGCCTGATTAATTCAGGCTAGATCCTTTTTATTATTCTGAGTTTATGTGTGTATCCTTCTCTTTCTGAGCAGTATATACCCTGCTGATCCAGCCTGTCAATGCGAACCTGGTTGTAGGAATGTAAAATCCTTCCACCCTCCAGCACCATACCCACATGGTCTATCTCCCCGGCTGTATTGTCAAAGAAGGCCAGGTCACCTTTCATGATCTCGTGCATGAAGTTGATGGTGGTCCCTTGCTCAGACTGCTGACTGCAATCACGTGGTACCTGGAACCCCATCATCCTGCAAATTATTTGCACCAATCCGGAACAATCAAATCCAAAACCTGACCTTCCGCCCCAAAGGTAGGGAACTGTGAGCAGTCCTTTTCCCACTTCTTCCGGATCAACATCTGTTCCGGGAGATATGATACCCTTGTCCGACAGCAATTCGAACTCACGGTCGTAAATCTTCACTTTATTTCCGGATTTACCCGGCACTATTGATCCGGCGGGGAGTACCTGTTGCCGGTCCATCTTCAGGTCCCGCATGGTGATCAGTGGAGCGCATATCATCCTGAAACCTGGTTCCGGCTTGTTTTTAGCCCCATTGCCGGGCTCGACCAATTGGACGCTACCTTTAGGTATCCAGCCCTGATAACCGTCAGAATCGAGCGAAATGAGCAGCCATTTCTCATTCGAATCAAGGATATGGAATTCCTCACCAAACAATACCTGTGAAACCATCTCCGAAGTTTCGGACGGCTCCCTCCTCATAGGTACATAGCCCTGAAATGAAATGCCTTTTCCCATATTCTAGATCGTCTTTAAATCCTGTTTATCGAGTATATCACAAATTGCTTTTTCTACCAGTTGATTAAGGGATATCCCCAGTTCAGTTGATTTTAAAGCTGCCTTGCGATGCAAATCAGGCTTTATTCTTATGTTGAAGCTTCCTTTATACGGTTTATAAAGGGGTTTGCCAGTTTCATGACATAGTTCAGTATAATCTTCAACGGCTTCCGCTAAGGCATTTTTTAATTCTTCAACACTGTCTCCCTCAAATGTCACCAGGTCATCGATCCCTTCCAGCTTGCCATAAAACACATTGTCTTCAGCACTGTAGTGAACAGATCCGATGAAATTCTTGTACTTAATAACATCTTTCACAATATACCCTCCTTTCTTAGTTCGGCAATAACCATATCAATTTGATACATCTTTAATATTTGTTTTGGATGAGGCTTGTGAAGCCTTATAATATTTTTGGTTTTTTTATTGCAAAATGCCCTGCGGGATCCTGATGTTTTTCCTTTTTTTAGTTCTGTGTAACCACAGTGATTAAGAAGAGTGTTAAGTTCACTATAATTGAAGTCTTTTGATCGTCTTAACAGTTTTGCTTTTAACTTTTCAATAGTACTCATTTATGCAACTAAATTACAGTTGCAAGTTACTCTCTCTTGAACAAAATTGCAAGGGATGGGTTAAAAGTTGCAAAAGATATCCTATTTTCACTCCATGAATTGGATCAAAGGCATTGTCAAATTCTGGAAGACCATCCAGATTATCCTCCTTTACCTGGTCAGCATATGCCTGGTGTATTTCATGTTTCCCCGCGAGGGCAAATTCAAGTACGAATACTCCAAGAATAAACCCTGGATGCATGAGGACCTTATAGCACCCTTTGATATTCCAATTTATAAACCAGAGCAGCAGCTGCAACAGGAGCGCGACAGTCTCATGCGAAATGTGAGACTCTACTTTTTTCACGATTCGCTGATTGGAAATAGTATGTTATCATCTTTCACCAGCGATTATAACAACCTGGTATCTTCCATGGGGATCGGGGCATATGTGTCTGATGCCTGGGCATTCACCGGTCATGTAATTTCTGATGTCCTGGGAGATATTTACGCAACCGGTGTGATCGAACGTCACCCTGTGCTTGAGGGAAAGGAACTTGATCAGCTCTCGGTGATGGTGGTGACAGATGCACTTGCAGAAGAGAGCCGTTACAGAACTTTTTTTACTGAGCGCTCTGCCTTTGAATACCTGATTGCTGAGATAGAAAGGATCAATCCGGGATCAATGGCCATCCTGAGCCGGATGACCCTGAATGACTTCCTGCGATCCAATGTGCTCTATGACGAGGATATGACTTTAAAGGTCAGTCAGGCTAGTCTTGAAGAAATGACCATTACCCAGGGCATGGTGCAGGCAGGGCAACGAATTATTTCCAGGGGTGAACTGGTGTCTGGATCCAATTTCCTGATTATTGAGTCGCTTCGGCGCGAATTTGAGTCAAATCCCAACGTGGGAAAGAACTACCTGGTGGTATATATGGGCCAGTTCTTACTGATAACACTGATCTTCCTGGCCCTGTTCTGGTTCATATGGTATTTCAGGAAGGACATTCTCACCAGCAGAAAGCAGACTTTTTTTACCCTTGGACTCATTGTTGTGATGGTTGGCCTCACAATGGCAGCATCCACCAATGATGCGGTGAGTGTATATGTCATACCTTTTGTGGTTGTACCGATATTCCTGAAGTCCTTTTTTGACATCAGATACGCCCTGTTTGTCCATATGATAACCCTTTTACTTGCTGGATTCTGGGTTCCAAATAGTTACCAGTTTGTACTCATGAATTTCCTCGCCGGACTGGTGGGTGTTTTTAGCCTGAGGTCCTATTATAAGAGGGGAATCCTGTTCTATACGGCCACCTTTGTTTTTGCTGCCAATGCGCTGGTATATATCTTGCTTTCCATTATGCAGGAAGGGGATCTTTCGCAGATCAACTGGATCAATGTGTTATGGCTGGCCGGGAACGGTTTGCTCATTCTTACTGTATACCCACTTGTTTTTCTTTTGGAGCGGATCTTTGGATTTCTGTCAGATGCCACCCTTTTTGAACTTTCAGATACCAACCAGCCTCTGCTTCGTAAACTGGCGGAAAAAGCGCCGGGTACATTCCAGCATTCCATGCAGGTTGCCAGCCTGGCAGAAGAAGCGATCCTGAAAGTAGGTGGCAATTCTCTGCTTGTGCGTGCTGGTGCCCTTTACCATGATATTGGCAAGATGGAGAATCCGCAGTACTTTATAGAAAATCAGCATGATGGTGTAAATCCACATGGTGAACTTGATTACAAGTCCAGTGCGAAAGTGATCATAGATCATGTAACGCTGGGCGTTGAAATTGGTAAAAAACATGGTCTGCCCGAGAAGATCATTGATTTCATCAGGATGCATCACGGAACCAGTACCGTTCAATATTTTTACCGTTCATTTATCAATGAAAATCCTGATGATGAAGTGGATATCAGCGAGTTTACCTATCCTGGGCCAATGCCGGATTCCAAGGAAACCTCTGTCCTGATGATGGCCGATTCAGTGGAGGCAGCTTCCAGAACCCTTAAAAAATATAGTCCGGAAAGCATCCATGAACTGGTGGAGAAAATTGTATTGCATCAGGCCGAAGAGGATCAGTTTTCAGTTTCCACGCTTACTTTTGCTGATATTACAATTATTAAGGAGATCTTCAAGAACAGGTTATCGAACATCTACCATTCCAGGATTGAATATCCAACATAGTGACTGTAAGAAAATGCCAACTACTGCGTTACTCTTGTTTTAAAAACCAGTCATTTACATCAGTAAACTCCTGATTTTCAGTCTTCGCAAGCCTTGTCAGCGAACTTTCTTGACAAGACTCTTAAATATGTACCGACTTTATAGACGGGCACTAATTATAGTTTGTCTATAAAGTCGAGTGTTTGATTCAGAATGTTCGTTTTCAAGGCTTGTGAAATCAAAAAAAGAGGAGTATACTATTGTATATGAGCATTTTTTTGATGAGCATAACGCAGAAAACGGATATTATGGACAAACACTAAATAGTCCTAATCAATTAATTCGATCACCTCAGTGCCGGGATAAGCATCAGGATCGAATGTGAATGTATCATCCTGAAGTTGTTGATTCCCTTTTATCTCCGAAAGGATCATGGTATACTGGATTCCCTCCTTGTGTTTCAGTTGAATTGCCTCGAGTTTGAGGGTGCTGGGATTGATGAACATTTTTAACATGGAATAGGGTCCTGTCAGGTCTTTTGGATAAAGCTGTACTTCCACACGGTTCTTGCCCATGAAGGATGTTTTACCCATAAACCTGTATTTAAAATCCTGCTCATAGGACTTGATGATCCTGATGGGCACTGCCTGTAGATAGCCCGGGTCATCAGGATCAGGAATGCTTACATAGACCTCCTCTGCATCAGTATTCTGGGAATAGAGCTTATTCCCATCGTAGTAAACGATGTAATCGTCAACCACAATCTTATACTTTACGCCCTTCATCCAGATGGTGCCTTCACCTTGAACCGAGGTCTCGCGCATGATATCCTCATGTATATAGTCCATCCGGATCATGTAGCCTTCGTTCATTTTGAACTGTTCTGATACAGCCTGGAGGTAGCGAGCTGCTTCGGGATCCTGCTGAGTGTACACCAGTGAGGACGAAAAAATAAGCACGGCAGCAAGCAATATTTGTCTGATTTGATTCATGGCGTGGATCTCCTTTAGGAAAGGTTACTCAAAATCTGTTCCAAACTAAATTCATCCTGCACAAGGACCTGCCTAGCCTTGCTTCCTTCAAACGGTCCCAGTATACCTGCAGCCTCCAGCTGATCAACAATTCTGCCGGCCCTGTTGTATCCCAGGGAGAGTTTACGCTGGATCAGCGAGGTGGAACCCTGCTGGTGTTGTACCACAAGATGGGCAGCTTCTTCGAATTTCACATCTCTTTTATCCAGGTCCACTTCCATGAAACTACCACCCTCTTCCTCCACAGGATTGAGCATCATGGCAGAAGGATATCCCTTTTGTTCTCCAATGAATTCAGTCAGATCCTCAATTTCGGGTCCGTCTATAAAGGCACATTGGAGCCGGATGGGATCGCTTCCGCTGAGGAACAACATATCACCCCTCCCGATCAACTGGTCAGCTCCGGAACCGTCGAGGATGGTCCGTGAATCAATCCCGGAAGCGACCCTGAAGGCAATTCTGGCTGGAAAATTGGCCTTGATCACTCCGGTTATAATATTGGTGGTGGGGCGTTGTGTGGCGATTACCAAATGGATCCCGATGGCCCTGGCAAGCTGGGCGAGCCTGGTGATGGGATGTTCTATCTCTCTTCCCGCAGTCATGATCAGATCGGCAAACTCATCGATGATCACAACAATGAAGGGCAGATACCGGTGATTTTTGTTGGGATTGAGTTTGCGGATCAGGAACTTCCCGTTGTACTCCTTGATGTTCCGTACCTGGGCATTCTTTAAAAGGTTGTATCTCTCATCCATTTCGGCGCAGAGGCTGTTCAAAGTGTGGATGACCTGCTGGGTTTCTGTAATGATGGCTTCTTCCGAGTCGGGCAGCTTGGCCAGAAAATGCCTTTCAATTTTACTGTACAGAGAAAGTTCCACTTTCTTGGGATCAACCATCACAAACTTGAGCCGGGCAGGATGATTTTTAAACAGCAATGACGCAATGATCGCATTCAAACCTACCGATTTACCCTGACCGGTAGCACCGGCTACCAACAGGTGGGGCATTTTGGTCAGATCAAAAACAAAGGTCTCATTGGCAATGGTCTTCCCGAGGGCAATGGCCAGTTCCATATCCGCATCCTGGAATTTCTTGGAAGCAAGGATCGATTTCATGGAGACGATCCGGGGATGCTGATTGGGCACTTCAATTCCGATGGTCCCTTTGCCAGGAATGGGTGCAATAATCCGGATGCCCAGCGCTGACAGGCTGAGGGCGATATCATCCTCCAGGCTTTTAATTTTTGAGATCCGGATACCCGGAGCAGGAACAATTTCATAAAGGGTAACGGTGGGACCAATGGTGGCTTTGATCTTATCAATCTTGATGTTGTAGTTACTAAGCGTTTCAACAATGCGGTTCTTATTGGAAATGAGCTCTTCATTGGTAACTGTTGTATCGCCCTGGTCATATTCTTTCAACAGGCTCAGCGGAGGATACTGGTATTTCGGAAGGTCCAGGGTGGGATCATATTCTCCAAGAGTGCCTTCACCTGGATTGAGATCATCCGGATTGGTCCTTGAAGCATCTTCTACCGTCATTTCAACATCATCCTTTACCGGAGAGTTATTGTCCTTTTCCGGAGATTCACCGGATGTTGAAGGAGCAGCGGAGGTTTGGTCCGCTGGTGGGGGAGTGTCTGTGATTTCAGTATGGATATCTCCCGGATCTTTGGAAGTGACAATGAATGGATCCTCTTTCCCGGTTGCTGCGTGGGGCAGGTCCTCGCCTGGCTCCACATTTTCTGATTCACCCATCGCGGTGTTGCTGAATGGCTTATTCTGTGACCGGATCCAATCCAGGAAGTTTGTGGAGAACAGGACCATTGCGGTGTAACAGATCATCAACAGACATACAGTGCCGAAATAGCCGATGCTGGCCCGTAACCATTTGCTGAGAAAATATCCGTGCTGGCCTCCCGGACCACTGCCAAGGATTCCTGAGGCATCTCCGAAGAGCAGTCCCAGTGTAATGGAGAGAAGGATGATCAATACCAGACAATTTCTTACGGTTTTCCAGGTATTGAAAACACGGATTTTATAGAGGGACATGGCCCAGATTACAAGAATGCCTGGAAAAAGGAAACTTGCCACCCCGAACCACTGGTTGATGAACTGGTCTGATAACCATGCTCCCAGCTTTCCTCCCTGGTTTTCAACCCGGATATCGGGACCGGAAAATACTTTTGCCCATTCAAAATCCTGGTCGGTTTTCCAGTTGAAAAGATAAGAAATGAAAGAGAGAATCATAAACAGGGCCGCAAACAGGAAAATAATTCCCATCGCATACCTGAACCGGTCATCTTTTAGAAATGAAACCAGTGAGCCCAGAAACCTCACAAATGGGTTTTTTTTCTTTTTCTTGGCCATCTTCCTCAGATTCGAATAAACGTACTAATGTAATAATAACGGCAACTACGCGACTATTCTTTTGTAAACAGACTGTTAATAATTTCTTCCATGGCTTTGCGGGATACAGGCCTGTAGTCCTCGGGTATTGTAAATATTGCAGATTCAATTGTCCTGGTATCAAATTCCGCACAGGTGAGATGCATTTTTAGCACACTCAACTCTATGCGGAAATCAGAAAGCGGGTGGTCAATAGATTGATAGGGTGTAGTAATGTTGGGCCGGCGAACCGAAAAATCCCTGGTGCAATAAATGCTGAATTGCTCCTCACCTGTATTCACTTCGATTCTTTCGGAAGTCAGTCCGCCAATAACCGAGATCTCTCCGGTAAACCGGTAATCCAGCTGGTCTGGCATTGTTATTCCTGCTGGCAATTCCCCATTTGTACCGGCATAGTAAACCTTATTTCCAAAAAAATTGAGCAATGTGGTTACTTTTTTGTGCCTTAGATCGGCTATCTGTGTAAGTGAAAATTGATTGAAAAAACCTTCTATCCTGGTAAATATGAAATACCTGGTGTAATAGGTATCCATGTGGGCCGGAAGGATCCTGGTAGGTATATCTCCGGCTTTCTCTTCCAGGTATTCAACCTGGTATTTCACATAATGTGCTTCAATTGTATCGGGGAGCTCAATGTTTCGATGGCATCCATTAAAAAGCAGAGCCGTTAAAACCAGGTAGATGAATAGATATTTACGAGACACAATAATGTGTGAAGAATTTTCCCAAAAATAGAAAATATTATCCATTTGATATGATGTTTCCTAATCCTTTGACGAATTCACAGAACGGCCCTTCTATTATATTGTAAAACACAACCAACCATGTTATATAATCTGTTTCTTACCTTGAGTGTTGGCCATGGAAATACATAGATTTGTAACTCCATCATTAAAACGAACGGTTATGAAAAAGCTGGCGGTAATTGCCATGGGAGGAAATGCACTGTTGCGTGACAACCAGCAGGGTACCATTGATGAACAGGAACAAAATACAACCGATACGCTGGAAAACCTTGTTTTCCTCATCAGGGCGGGTTATGACCTGGTGATCACCCATGGAAATGGTCCGCAGGTGGGAAACATCCTGATGCGAAACGACGCAGGGGAGAGCGTATACGGAATCCCACAGATGCCTCTGGATATTTGTGTGGCTGACTCCCAGGGGGGGATTGGCTACATGATCGAGCGTATACTCAGGAATGTGCTGCACAAGCATGGTATTCATCGTGAAGTGGTTACACTGGTCACCATGGCGCTGGTAAAAGAAGACGATCCCGCTTTTGAGCGGCCATCCAAGCGGGTGGGAAAGATATACAGCAAAGAAGAGGCCAAACGCATTTCAGAAGTGAAACACTGGGTTTTTAAGGTCGACAATAAGAGGGCTGGTGGTTACAGGAGGGTTGTTCCTTCTCCGGCACCCATTGAGATTATGAATGAGAAGGTAGTGGAAACCCTGGCCAGGCAGGGTGCCATCGTAGTGGCTTCCGGAGGTGGAGGTGTTCCGGTTTACAGGGATTCCGAGGGACGTATCAGGCCCTCAGAGTCTGTCATTGATAAGGACCTGGCTTCTGCATTGCTGGGAGCGAGGATACATGCGGATGAATTTTATATTCTCACGGACGTACCTTATGTTTATATCAATTTTAATACCCCACAGCAGGAAGCGAAGGAATTTCTTAACTATGCCGATACCCTGGATTACCTGGAAAAAGGGATGTTCGGGGAAGGCGACATGGCACCAAAGATCAGGGCCTGCCTGCAGTTTATCAAAAATGGAGGAGAGAAGAGTGTGATTACCGAGGCTTTTAAACTTGCAGATAAAAGCTATGGCACAAAAATCACCATGGAATACGATAAATAACATTTTATACTAATTTTGGTTGGCTAAATAGAATACACCATGGCATACAATCTTCGCAACCGTCATTTCCTGACATTACTGGATTATACACCTGAAGAGATAGGTTTTCTGCTGGATCTCAGTGTTTCGTTGAAAAAAGCAAAATACTCGGGGACAGAAACACAGCGTTTGAGAGGGAAAAACATCGCTTTGATCTTCGAAAAGGCTTCTACACGGACCCGTTGTGCATTTGAGGTTGCAGCTAATGATCAGGGAGCGGGAGTGACCTATCTGGGCCCGTCAGGTTCGCAAATCGGACATAAAGAGTCCATGAAGGATACTGCCCGTGTACTGGGACGCATGTATGACGGCATTGAATACCGGGGATTCGGCCAATCTATTGTGGAGGAGCTGGCAGAATATTCGGGAGTTCCTGTGTGGAACGGATTAACCAATGAGTTTCATCCCACCCAGGTTCTGGCAGATTTCATGACCATGCTTGAGCATTCAGATAAGCCATTGAACCAGATTAAATTTTGTTACCTTGGTGATGCAAGGAACAATGTTGGGAACTCCCTGATGGTGGGAGCTGCCAAGATGGGAATGGATTTTCGTGCTGCAGCTCCGGCATCAGTTCAACCTGAGGAATCTCTGGTTGAAAAATGCAGGGCAATCGCTGATAGAACAGGGGGTAAGATCACCATTACTGAGGATGTGAAAATAGCTGTCAGTAAAGCGGATTTCCTCTATACCGATGTCTGGGTTTCAATGGGTGAACCCGGGGAAGTCTGGGAAGAGCGCATTCAGTTGCTGAAAAATTACCAGGTAAACAGTGAAGTGATTCGTTTAACAGGCAATCCCAACGTGAAATTCCTCCACTGTCTTCCGGCCTTCCATAACCGGGAGACCACGGTGGGGGAGGATATCTTTCAGAAATTTGGGCTGGAGGCCATGGAAGTAACCAATGAAGTGTTCGAGTCAAAACATTCCATTGTATTTGATGAGGCTGAAAACCGCATGCATACGATCAAGGCGATAATGGTATCTACATTAGGCCATTAGAAGAACAAATGTCGAATAAAGAAAAATAGAATCGCTCCGCACGTCATCAGTTTCAAACCAACACCCAGCAGGAAACCCACAAATGATCCCCAGGCAGCTTTCAGGGCTTCCCGGTCCTTCTTTCCTGTTGTGATCTCCCCGATATAAGCTCCCAGGAAGGGGCCGATGATGATGCCCAATGGTCCGAAAAACAGCCCGACAACCACGCCGATGGTGGCTCCCCAGACTCCTCTTTTGGAACCTCCGTATTTTTTAGTGCCCAGAATTGGGACGACATAGTCAAGGATGGTAACCAGGATCACGAAAAAAAGGAGGATCCACAATGTATTTTTATATCCTTCAGCACCATTGGTCACATAATCTGTCCATTTCAGCATGAGAAATCCTGCCCAGCTGATGGGTGGTCCCGGAACAATGGGAAGAATGCTTCCAATGAAGCCAATGAGCACAAGTACCATTCCAAGGATGGCTAAAGTTATGTCCATAGTCTGGATCTAGGGAATCCCGATAATATCATCGAAGGCGGCATAAACAATGCAGTATGAGAGTGGAAAGGTAAGCAGGATTCCAACACCAAATGCAAGCATACCCAGAATATTTATACCAGCAAGAATCAGGCATAGCAACAATATTTGCCCGAAGTTCCCTGCAACTACTTTCCGGCTTAGCCTGATGGCTTCAGTGGGATCTACATCGTAAAACCATACAAAAAAATGCGCAAACAGGTAACTAACAGCAAAATAGATACCCGGAATGATCAGTAAAACAAGTCCCAGAATAATTACCAGGGTAATGAGCAGGTTTAAAATAAACAGTGGTACAAACTTGTCAAAGCTTTTGAAAAAATCCGGCACTTCAACATGTCTGTCATGTTTGATGCGGTGAGCCACAATATAGTAACCTGCAATGATTGGACCACCCAGTAACAATCCACTCATTGGATTGGAGAGTGCAAGAACACCGAGGATGCTGTAAAGAATGAAAATTCCAGGAGACTTTCTGAACAGGTTGAATCCAACCTGAAGGATATTTTCAATGGATAGTCTGTAGCCACTGGATGCCTTCTCCACTTTCTGTTGTACATCAAATATCAATTGCATAACTGTACTTTTCCGAAAATTAATAAAAAATCGTACATTTAATATAATTGATGTTTGGTCCATGGAAGAACACGAGAACATTTACGCGAAGATACAGGAGATCCTTGGAGGAAACCCCGGTAATTTGAATATTCTGGAGCATCAGATTAGCATGGATCTGCAGGTGGAGTACTATGAATGCTCAAGGAAATTGAAGAGGGAAGTGGAAGAATCGTGGGCCGTGGATCAAATACAGTATCTAACCGAACCTGGATACTCAGCCGATGTAAAGAAAGAGATCCTTGCCCGCCTGGCAACCGTAGAAAGCGTGGAGTGCTACAGGACCCTGGAGTCATTTAAGGAGACGGCAGATGAATCTCTCCGTGATTGGGCCTTGCTTGCGTTGAATGAGAGCCGAATGCACCTGGAAAGCAAAATACTGGAAGAAAACCAGGTATTCATTTCGACCGGACTGGGAGGAAAGAAACAAAAACTCCGGTATTTTGCGGCTTTGGTTTCACGAAACCAGGTGGATTTGACAAAAACGCACAAAATGGTTATTCAGAATGAATTTGAATATACCCTTAAGAAGTTTGATGCAGAACTTGAGGAGGTTAAGTTTTCGGCATACCTGGCAACAATATTGCTTTTACTACCCCTGAATTATTCACTGAAAACGGTATTTCAGGAAGCCATAAACGAATGCAACCAGTATGGTAATTTCCTGAAGGATGATTTTATTGTAACCAATGTAAAAACGCTCACTTTTGAGGAAATAGAAAAAGTTCTTGAACGCAAATCCAAAGAAGGTGCGGACTGAAATAAAATTCAGGAATTGTTATGAGTTTTCCTTACCAAGATCTTCAAATTCAACATTGGTGAAGCTTTTTTCTTCTTCTTTTGGCTCCCTGGAGGTATTGCTTTCAACCACGTTCTTGGTAGCTTCTACTTCTTCTGGATCAATGGGTTGCGGATTTGCTTCACGAATGAATTCGATGACTTCCTTCAGGCTGTCTGCGAATTTGTCAAAGTCTTCCTTGTACAGGAATAACTTATGCTTCTCATAGAAGAACTTACCATCGCGGTTAAACCTTTTTTTACTCTCGGTAATGGTTAAATAGTAATCATTCCGGCGGGTTGCCTTGACATCAAAAAAGTAGGTCCTTTTTCCGGCCCTAACAGCTTTAGAATGGATCTCTTCCCGACCTGATGTCTCCGTTACAGGCACTTCAGATTTAACACTTTCTTCATCAGTCATTACTTAAGATTTAGTTAGGGTTTTCTTAGTTCTTCTTCAAAAATGTAAAATATTTTAAACATATTCAAATTTTACCTCATTTTAGTGAGATACTAAACTTGCTGTCGAACAGGTGTTTTATAGAATAAAATTTAATGTAAATTTGCATCGATTATCGATAAGGTTCCATGTTCTTTAACAAATGATCAGCAGGAGACAATTACGAATAAAAGCGCTGCAATCTCTTTACGCTTATTATAAGACAGGCAGAGAAGATATGGCACGTTCCGAAAAGGAACTACATTTTAATATTCAAAAGGCATTTGAGCTCTATCACTACCTGCTCCTTTTGATCATTGATGTTGTACTGTATGCTGAATCAAGGATTGAACTTGCCCGGAACAAACACATACCGACCTATGAAGATCTTCATCCAAACAGCCGGTTCATAAATAACCGGCTGATTGATCAGTTGAGGAACAATGAACAGTTACTCAGGTTTGTGGAACAGCACAAATTGAATTGGGCCAACAATCCTGAACTGATAAAGGAGATTTACACAAAAGTGATCGAGAGTGAACAATATACCACATACATGGCATCAGAAAGCAATGGCTATGCTGAGGACAAAAAGATGATTACCCAGGTATATACGCACATTATCTTTCCAAATGAATCGCTGGCAGCGATTATGGAAGAGCAGAGTATTTACTGGAATGATGATCTGGAGTTTATGACAGGTATGATAGTAAAGACTTTTAAGAAATTTCAGGAAAACGATGGAGCTAAAAAATCCCTTATGGAGCTATACAAGAGCTTTGAAGACAGAGATTATGTGGTTAAGCTCTACAGGCAAACCATTCTTCACAGGGATGAATATGTGGAATATATCAAACAAAATACCAGGAATTGGGACCTGGAAAGGATTGCTTTCATGGATTTGCTTATCATGCAAATGGCCCTCGCTGAGCTTATTGAATTTCCCTCCATTCCCACCAAGGTTACTCTGAATGAATACCTTGATATATCCAAGTTCTACAGTACCTCCAAAAGCAGCATTTTTATTAACGGGGTGCTTGACAAGGTGATGATGCAACTCAGGGAAGAAAAGAAGATATTGAAAAAAGGGAGGGGACTGATCGGTGAGAATGAATAGCTTATGGCCAATCATTTTTTTGTATTATTATAGTGTTTAATTTAAATTAATATCCAGAGTATGAATTTCTTATTTCAAATGTTATCCGCACCTTCAGAGAAGGGTGCTGGTGGAGCAGGAATGCAATCGTTGATTTTTCTGCTTTTAATCATCGTAGTATTCTATTTTTTCATGATTCGCCCGCAGGTTAAGAAGCAGAAAGAAGCAACAAATTTCAGGAATGCTTTGAAGAAGGGTGATAAGGTATCCATCACAGGTGGAATTTACGGGAAAATTACTGATGTAAAGGAGAGGACAGTAACAGTGGAAATTGCAGATAATGTACTGGTGAAAGTTGACAAAACAGCAGTGACAGCTGATCTTTCCGATCAGGCTGCCCCAAGAAAGTAATCATGTAAACCAGTTATTTTGGAAAACGGTTTTCTCCAGAAGTGGCCAAAGGTACCTGACGGACAGAAATTGCAATTCAGGAAGAGGATCCAGATGTTTTCAGTCTTTCTGTTGATTTCTGTGTTCATATGGTTTATAAACGCCCTTAGTAAAAATTACACTTCTGTGATTGAATACCCCCTGGTCTACACAGATTTTCCGGAGGACAGGGTTTTTGTGGGCGATTTACCGGAGCATCTTGACCTGCGCATAAACGCAAACGGGTATGCCCTGCTGAGGTATAAAACATTCCGGAAACCGGTTCCAATCAGTTTTAAAGTATCTGCATTTACTTTAAACAGACCCGGGCAGGATAGTTCCAGGGCGTATATACTGACGAGGTATCTGAAGGATCAGATTTCACGACAGTTGCCGGCAGAGTTACAATTGTTGGAGGTTAAGCCGGACACCCTGCAATTTCAGTTCGCAGGAAGGATTACCCGGACCATAAAAATCCGGCCCGATTTCAGCTTTCAGGTGGATCAGCAGTTTACTGTCAAAGACGGTATCATCCTTGAACCCGATTCAGTGGTTGTTACCGGACCGGATATCATCCTCGATACCCTGAGCCATGTGTATACGGTGAAAGTTGATATGGGACAGCTTTCAAGGAATTTCAGCGATAAAGTGAAGTTGAGAAAGATCAACGATCTGGATTACAGCAGATCAAAGGTCAATTGCACCATTGAACTGGAGCGTTTTACGGAGGTTCAGTTGTCTGTACCTATTGAAGTGTTAAATCTGCCTGACACTATTGCCCTGCAGACATTTCCCTCACGGGTGAAGCTTACCTGCAAGGTTGGATTAAGTAAATATGACAGGATGGATGGAAACCTTTTCAAAGCGGTTGTGGACTACTCAGACATTGATGACAAAACCAAATTGCTGGATGTTGGTATGCAGAATATTCCCGTGTACCTGCTGAATTATGAGTTTTACCCGAAGACGGTTGAATTTTTGATGTCCAGAAGGTGATGTACCAGGTGGGATTAACCGGAGGAATAGGTAGTGGAAAAACGCTTGTATGCAGTGTTCTTGAAAAGCTTGGGGTGCCGGTTTATTATGCCGATGTGGAGGCCAGAAGGTTGATGAACGAAGATCAGGCCGTGTTGAAGCAGATTGTTGAATTATTCGGCAGGGAAACCTACAGGGGCGGATTCCTTGATCGGACTTTTTTGGCTCAACGGGTATTCGGGTATCCGGAAATGCTTGCAAAGTTGAATGCCATTGTTCATCCGGCGGTACGGAATGACTATTCCCGTTGGGTCGGCAGGCAGTATGATGCGCCCTATGTTGTGGAGGAGGCTGCCATTTTGTTTGAGAGCGGCGCTAACAGATTCTTTGATCGGTCGGTACTCGTTTATGCTCCCGAAGCCCTTCGGATTTCAAGGGTAATGTTGAGAGACAGGGTTGAAGAAAAGGAAGTACGCCGGCGGATGATGCACCAGATGGACGAGAAGAAAATGAAGAAAATGAAGAAAATGGCAGATGACATCATCATCAATGATGGAAAGGAGATGCTTCTGCCGCAGATCATACGGATACACCAGGAAATATTAAATATTAATTAATCAATTATGGCAAAATTTGGAAAATGGGTTGGACTTGGATTGGGATGGGCCCTGGGTGGACCCATCGGGGGAATACTGGGTCTGGCCGTAGGTTCGATATTTGATTCGGGAACCACTGCCACCACCGGTAAGACAAGGAGTGTTCGAAGCGGGACTTTGAGGGGTGATTATGCTGCTTCGCTGCTGGTATTGATCGCAGCGGTAATGAAAGCAGACGGCAAGGTCATGAAAAGTGAACTGGACTATGTCAGAAGGTACTTTGTATCCCGTTTTGGTGAGGATACGGCCTCTGAAGCAGTGGTTATGCTCAGGGATATTCTGAAACAGGAGATCCCTCTCAGGGATGTGACGAATCAATTGTCACAACGGCTCGATTATTCCTACCGGTTGGAGATGCTCCATTTTCTGTTCGGTATTGCTTCTGCAGACGGATCTGTCAGCGATTCTGAAAATACTGTAATTAACAGGATATCAGGCTACATGGGAATCTCCGGATCGGACTTTCAGAGCATCATGGCCATGTTTGTCAGTCAAACCGATGCCTCATACAAGATTCTTGAAATTGAACCGACCACATCAGACGATGAGGTTAAAAAAGCGTATCGCCGTATGGCTATGAAGTACCATCCTGACAAAGTAAGTCACCTGGGTAAAGATTTTAAGAAAGTGGCCCATGAAAAATTCCGGAAAGTCCAGGAGGCTTATGATCAGATCAAGAGTAAGCGTGGATTCAACTAGAAGTACTATATTTGCATCACTTTTATGACAGGTATGAATACGATCAAACTAAAAGACATTCTTTCAATTTCGGGTAAAGGCGGACTCTTCAGGTTTATTGCCCAGGCGCGAAATGGTATCATTGTGGAATCCATTGAAGACAACAAACGTCATGTGGCACCGGCTACGGCCAGGGTAAGTTCTCTGGAGGACATAGCCATATTTACCCATGAAGAAGAAGTACCTCTTGCCGACATATTCATGATGATCCATGAAAAGAATGAAGGTAAGGAGACCATTTCTCATAAAGTATCAATCAAAGAATTAAAGACATTCTTTGAAGAATTGGTGCCCGATTATGACGAGGAGCGGGTCTACGTGTCTGATATTAAAAAGGTGTTTCAGTGGTACAATCAGCTGCACAGTCATGATATGCTGGAGGTAGTTGAGAAGGAGGAGGATAAAACTGAGACAGAGAATGCTGAAACCCCTGCTGAAGAAACCCCTGTTGAAGAAGCAGAAAAGAAAAAAAACTTCTAAATAGTCTTTGCTTCCTGCCAGAGCAATTCCATCTCATCGAGACTCATCTCTTTCAGCGACCTGCCGGATTGGCCGGCCTTTTCTTCAAGATGCCTGAACCTTTTAAGGAATTTGCGGTTGGTTTTTTCCAGGGCTGTTTCCGGTTCAATGTCGTATAAACGGGCTGCATTTACAATTGAGAAAAGCAGGTCCCCAACTTCTTCCTCCATCCTGGCCTTGTCATTGCCATTGATAACTTCATGTTTCACTTCGTGGATCTCTTCGATCACCTTATCCCACACATCTTCCTTGTTCTTCCAGTCAAATCCCACAGCCCTGACCTTATCCTGGATCCGGTGAGATTTAATCATGGCAGGTAAAGAGACGGGTACACCTGACAGGACACCCCGGTTGCCTTCTTTCATTTTGATCTCTTCCCAGTTTTCTATTACCTCTCCAGAATCTTTTACCTTTCGATCGCCGAAAACATGGGGATGTCTGAAAACCAGTTTCTTATTAATGCTGTTGATCACATCTGCAATATCAAAATCGCCTTTTTCCGAACCAATTTTGGAATAGAAGACAATGTGCAGGAGCAGGTCACCCAGCTCCTTCCTGATCTCCTCCACGTCATGATCCATGATAGCATCAGCAAGCTCATATGTCTCCTCAATGGTAAGGTTCCTAAGAGTGTCAAATGTTTGTTCCCTGTCCCAGGGACACTTCTCCCGTAACTCATCCATGATATTCAGAAGCCGTTCAAAGGCTTTCAATTTCTCTTTTGTACTGTGCATCTTATTATCCTTCTTTGAATTTAACCCTGATGGTTGAGCCTGTATTTAATTTAAGCAAACCAGCTGCATTTCCGTTTCGTATGGCAATTTCCAGGAGGCTCACAGCATTAAAAATGGCCAGTAGGTCTCCTGCAGTAGATTCATTGTATCGGATGTTGATCCTGTCTACCATGTAATGCTTGCTCTGGACGTAGATCTTAAATGGTTTTCCGTTTCCGATGCGGTCAAACAGCTCCCTTGAAATGTTAGTTATGGCGTTATCATATGAATCGATAAAGATAACACTGCCGGTAATGGTAAGATCCTCAATGGTGGGCCTCAGGGGGACTTGTTTGTTATAGTCGGAAGTCGGTGTACCCAGCTTTTTCAATGGAGTTCCCGCCGACAGGGCACAGGCAACTTTGGCAAAAATGGACATTGAAATGAAACTGGCAGACTTTTGCTCCGCTGTTTCGTTGATTTTTATCACCAGTTCAGGGTCAGGCCCACCCAGCAATCCCAGCATTCCGTTGTCAGCACAGAGGAAATACTGGTTGTTTATGCGTGCAGCGAGCAATTGTCCTCCTTCCTCCGGTTCTGAATTTACAGCAATGATGTGAATGGTGTTTTCAGGAAAATCAGGATAGCTGTTTCTCACCACAAAAGCTGCCTGTGCTGTGTTGAATGGTTTTACATTATGATTGATGTCAACAATTCTTACTTCGGGACAGGTGGAGAGTAGTTTTCCTTTTAGAGAAGCTACATAATAATCAGATTCATTCCAGTCTGAGGTAAGGGTGATAATGTGCATCGGTTTCCAGTAGGGATTTTCTTATTGGAATGTTGAAAAAAACAGCTTAATTTGCACATCCAAAAGTAGTGATTATAATTTAATTTATGGCGGAAAAACTGATCTATTTGGAAGGTATCGATCCCGTTGACTTCTATGGTGTAAACAACATTCGTTTTAAAAAATTCATCGAAATTTATCCTGATCTGAAGATTGTGTCCAGGGGTAATGAAATACGAATTTCGGGAGAGGATAAGCGGATGGAGGACTTCGAAAAAAAAATAGATTTATATATACGTTACCTGCGTAAGTCTGATAAGGTGAGTCTTTCGGATGTGGAGGAGCTGCTGAAGGGCTCAGCAGATCATAGAATAGATGCTTCAGGGTTAGATGATAAGACGATTTTGTATGGTGAGAACGGAAGAAAGATCAGGGCCATTACTGTGAACCAGAAGAGGCTGGTGGATGACGGGTTAAGCAACGACCTGCTGATAGCCGTAGGACCAGCAGGAACAGGAAAGACATATACAGCCATTGCCATGGCTGTAAAAGCATTGAAAGAGCGCGAAGTGAAGCGGATTATTCTTACCCGTCCGGCGGTTGAGGCTGGTGAGAAGCTGGGTTTCCTTCCGGGTGATTTTAAGGAAAAGCTGGATCCCTATCTCCAGCCGCTCTACGATGCATTGAGGGATATGATCCCGGCCAGGAAGCTTGCCCAGTTCATGGAGGATGGAACCATCCAGATTGCTCCACTGGCTTATATGAGAGGTCGTACCCTTGACCATGCATTCGTCATCCTTGATGAGGCCCAGAACACAACGGCAAACCAGTTTAAGATGTTTCTTACCCGGATGGGGCCTGATGCCAGGTTTATTGTAACAGGTGACGACTCCCAGGTGGATCTGCCGAGGCGTGAAGATTCAGGGCTTATTCAGGCCATGAAGATCCTAAAGGGGATCAAAGGGATCTCGATCATTCGGTTTGATGAACGCGATATCATACGCCACCGTCTTGTGAAATCCATAGTGGATGCATATAATGGGAAGTTAGGAGGTTAGGAGGTTAGGAAAAAAAAGCAAAAATATAAAACTCAACAATTATGGCCAGCGCACTAACAGGAACAAATTTTGATTTAGCAGGACAGAAGAGCCTGTATACAGGGAAAGTTCGTGATGTATATAACATCAATGATGACTTTCTCGTTATGGTCGTATCGGACCGGATCTCAGCATTTGATGTGGTCCTGCCCAAAGGGATTCCTTATAAGGGACAGGTACTGAATCAGATTGCTTCAAAATTTCTGGATGCCACATCAGATATTGTTCCTAACTGGAAAATAGAGACTCCCGATCCCAATGTAACAGTTGGTCATATGGCGGAACCTTACAAAGTGGAGATGGTGATCAGGGGGTACCTTACGGGTCATGCCTGGCGTGAATACCGCTCTGGTCAAAGGATGCTGTGTGGAGTATCCATGCCTGACGGTTTGAATGAACATGACCGTTTTCCCACACCGATCATTACTCCAACAACAAAAGCAGAAGAGGGTCATGATGAAGATATAACGCGGGAGGAGATTATGTCTGGTGGACTGGTGTCGGAAAAGGAATACATGCTGCTGGAGGATTATACCAGGAGGCTGTTTCAGCGAGGCACAGAGATGGCCGCAGAAATGGGTTTGATACTGGTGGATACCAAGTATGAATTTGGAAAGAAGGATGGGGAAATTGTACTGATAGATGAGATCCATACACCCGACTCATCACGCTACTTTTATGCAGATGGGTATGAAGACCGCCAGAACAGGGGTGAGCAACAGAAACAGCTTTCTAAAGAATTTGTGAGGCAATGGTTAATCAGCAGGGGATTCCAGGGTAAAGAGGGCCAGGTCATGCCCCACATGCCGGATGAATTTGTTCAGGAGGTGTCTGACAGGTATATAGAGCTTTTTGAACGCATCACTGGAGAGAAGTTTGTTAAGGCAGATACAACCAGCATTGAAGAGAGAATCCTAAAGAACATCAATGAATTTATTTCTAAATAGGAAATTATTATTCATCATTCTTGGATCTGTTCTTTTCCAGGCCTCATTTGCTCAGGAACCTGCCACGGTGGAAAGATCCAATAACAAGGTGATCCTGGAGGGGAAAATCTATTATATCCATGTGGTAAAGCCCGGCCAGACTCTTTACGCCATTGCGAAAGCATACCATATCTCACAAAAGGAGATCGCCATTGAAAACCCTGGTGTCATGTCGGGACTCCAGATCGGACAGGCACTAAAAATTCCACTGGAGACTACACTGGATGACCAGATCGATACCTCTCCCGGGGAAATCCTTGATAAGTCAGTACGGACCCACACTGTTCAACCGGGCGAAACCATCTACAGCATTGCCCGAAGCTATCAGGTCGGTGAAACATCGCTTATCAATGCCAACAATGGGGTGGAAACAACGAACCTTCAACCGGGGCAGAAGCTTGTTATTCCCGGACAGGAGCCTGCTTACAATGAAGAAGGATTTGCGTACCACAAGGTGAAGCGTCGCGAAACCCTCTATTCCATTGCCAGGTTTTATAATGTGGCTGTAGCGGAGATCCGGACAGCCAATCCTGAATTGGGGTGGGGTGGACCCAAAACCGGACAGGTGATCAGGATTCCTCTGCCGCAGGTACTGGATCATCCTGAAACCATCCTGGATACCATCCGTGGTGACTCACTGCTTCGTGTGAAGGAAGATTCACTGTTAGAGGATTACAATTATGAAGAGTTGATGTTCCGGCATGATGATCCCAACCGAACATACAGGGTTGCCTGTTTTATTCCTTTCGATTTTCAGGAGCCGGAACCCCTGGATTCGTTAATCAAGGATGTCGAGTCAGTTACACGGCGAAACAGGATGATCGAGCGGTACAGGATGGAACAGAAAATTCCACAGGCGAAAAATTTCCTGGAGTTCTTCCAGGGCACACTCCTGGCCATTGATTCAATCCGTCAAACCGGAATGAAACTGGATTTACGTTTCTACGACACCAGAAAAAGCATGGACCACACCCGTTCTATTCTTGAAAATGAAGATTTGGAGAACATGGACCTGATTATAGGACCATTCTATCCGTTTAATCTGGAGATCGTCTCCAAATTTGCCAGGAAATATAAGATTCCGGTAGTTACTCCTTTTTATTCCGAATTGGACTATGTAAGTGGAAATCCGTATCTGTTCCAGGTAAGTCCATCGCAGGAGCGCGGGTATCAGGAAGCTGCTAAACTGATCGCAAGCAAACACATGTACAACATTGTGTATGTACGTGAGGAGGATTCGCTGAACATAGAAAAGCATGATTACTTCAAGGAATTGATCTTCGATGGCTTTGATGATTACCATCCGGATGAACCGGTTATTTTTAAGGAGGTGATTCAGAAGCTTGAGTATACAAATGAGATCATTCACTCTCTTTCCGCAGACAGAAAGAACCTGGTAGTGGTTCCTACACGCAATGAAGCACTGGCCAGCCGTGTGGTGTCCTCCCTCTTTTTCCAGTTGAAGAATTTTGAAATAGAAGTGATTGGGACTCCTTACTGGACAGAGTTCTCGAGCATAGATTACAGGTATTACCATGAACTCAGCCTCATTTACTTCAATTCTTTCTGGGTGGACTACCTGGATCCAGATGTCAATGTCTTTTTGAAACGATACAGGGATCATTTCCATAGTGAACCTCAATCGACCACCAGGCAGGGGATCAATTTTGGAATAGCAGGGTATGACATGACTTTCTATTTCATCAATGCATTGCGCCTGTATGGAAAGGCTTTCATCCTTTCGCTGGATGGGTATCAGCCTGATCTGGTAATGGAACCGTTTAATTTTTCCAGGGTAAGTTCAGCCGGTGGTTTTGAGAATACCCAAATTACTTTCTATCAGTTTACACCGGAAATGAATATCAAGGAAATTGAGGTCCCCGAATTGCCGGTGAAGAATTTCTTTTTCCGTCCCCTGGAGGACAGGAGAAGAAAGTACCTGAATTACGACTACGACCTTGATTAGGTTCAAAAAGTTTATTTCGACATGAGATCTTTCCAATATTTACCATTGGCTTTGTTTCTGTTTTTCTGTAATTCATGCAAGAATGGGGAATCCGAGACCCTTGAAACCTATGTGGTGATGGTGTCCTTTGATGGTTTCAGGTGGGATTACGATAACCTGTACAATACTCCCAATTTCGATGCGTTAGCAGCCGATGGTGTAAAAGCGGACAGGTTAATTCCTTCCTTTCCAACGAAAACGTTTCCAAATCACTATACCCTGGCGACAGGGCTCTATCCGGATAACCATGGGATCATCAACAATAGTTTCTATGCCCCGGACCTGGAAGGGATCTATCGGATAGGGGACCGGGATATGGTTTCAAACCCGGATGCCTATTTTGGCGAGCCAATCTGGGTTACGGCAGAAGAGCAGGGTATAAAATCTGCTTCCTATTACTGGGTTGGCAGTGAGGCTCCCATCAGGGGGAATTACCCTTCCTACTGGAAAAAGTACGATGGCAGTGTTCCTTACATGGATCGTGTCGATCAGGTTATCAAGTGGTTGAAACTACCCATAAGTAAGCGACCTGGAATGGTTACACTCTATTTTGATCAGCCCGACGGTATCGGTCACGAATACGGTCCTGTACATGAATCCACAGGCGAAGTCGTTGAGTACCTGGATTCGGTTCTGGGATACCTTCGCAGTGAAATAGCCGCATTGGAATATGGTAACCGGGTAAACCTGATTGTCGTTTCAGATCATGGAATGGGGCCCATATCTCCGGACAGGTACATCAACCTGTATGATGTAATCAATGTAGATTGGATAGAAACGATTGTTGGCGGAAACCCGGTCTACCTGATTGATGCGGCAGATGGCTTTGAGGTATCTGTTACCAGCGCTCTGAATGGTGTGGTGGGAGTGAGCGCCTGGCAAAAGGATGATATTCCGGAACATTTTCATTATGGCAACAGTACCAGGTTCCCTGATATCCTGGTGGTTGCAGACAGTACATGGAGCATTGGCACCCGCACCGATGCCTCAGGCTATACCGGAGGGGCCCATGGGTATGACAATACATTTACCGATATGCACACAATCTTTTTTGCCGATGGTCCTGCATTTAAGGATGGATACAACCAGCCTGCATTTCCCAATGTGGATGTTTATGGGATCATTGCGCATATCCTGGAACTTGAACCTGCCCAAACAGATGGGGATATGGAGCGGATCAAAGGCATGTTCTCAGAGGAATAGCAACTGATTTACAAACATTTAACCAATTAAACAGGAAACCCTAAGTATCATTGGTTGCTCTCTCAAGCTTTTTCAGGATGGAGAAGATGAAACCAGCGGAGAGCAGACAGGTGACTACGAAAATCGACCAGAGCTGCCACAGGTCGATCTTTTCCCAGAAGAAACTGCCAATAAAGAGCAGTTTGTTGCCCACAGCTGTAGCCAGCAGCCAGCCACCCTGCATTAATCCCTGGAACCTTGTGGGTGCCACCTTCGACACAAATGAGAGTCCCATCGGACTCAGGAACAGTTCTGCAAAGGTCAGGGTCAGGTAAGATGACATCAGCCAGTAGGGCATGATCCGGGATGAGTCAGGCACAGGCATACCATCGAGATCATGTGGCGATATGAGAGCCCTGGACCCAATCACCATCACCAAAAATCCAAGGGCGGCGATGATCATTCCAATTCCGATCTTTTTGGGTGTGGAAGGTTCCATACCCTTTTTATTCAGCCATGCAAATACGGCCATCACTGCAAAAGTGAGGGTGACAATAAACAGTGGATTGAAAGACTGGAATGTTTCAGGAGCAATTGGGTTTTCAGCTCCACCCTGTCTGAAAAATAATACAGCAAGGACTCCTCCCACCACAGTAAGAATGGTTCCGCCAATCCGGGAGCTCTTTGTGGCATTTCTGCCGATGAGCATAAAAATACCCACCAGGAAAGCAATCACGGATAGGATATTTTTAAGTGAAAAAAACATATATGTATATGGATCAACTTTCTTTACTGTATAATCACGTGCAAAAAAGGTAAATGTGAGCCCGTTCTGATGAAATCCCATCCAGAAAAAGATCACTACGAAAAAGACCAGCAGCAGGGAAACCACCCGCTGTTTTTCTTGTTTGGATGCTATCATAACGATCCATGTAACAAAACTGACAAAAAGACCAATGGCCATCCCGGTTTTGAAGTCCTTTACAAAGCTGATCAGAACGGCGGTGATGGCACCTGCAACCAGGGCAACCGGAATTGCCAGGGGTTTTTCCGTCAGGGTAATGGTTTTTTCTCCAGCCACTTTTTCCCTTTTGGGAAGATGCTTGTTAAAAATCAGGTAGGCCAGCAGGGAGATCACCATGGCAATGGCAGCGATCCCAAAGGCAAAATTATAACCCCTGGAGAAGATTTCGATGTAAGAGTTTGCAAAAGTACCAAGATCACTGACCGGACCGTTCATGCTTACAGCATTGGCCAGTTCCTGAAGGACACCCACATCTTGCAGCGTCCCGTCCTTGTATTGATGACAAATGGCAGGCAAGCTTCCATCATGCATAAAACCATTCATCTTCAGCCACCAGTTCCTGATGCCCATGGCTGCAAAAGGAGCAAAAAATGCACCTACGTTGATACCCATATAAAAGATCAGGAATGCATTGTCCCTTACCTTGTCATACTTGGGATCGTCATACATCTGTCCCACAACAGCCTGCAGGTTTCCTTTAAACAAGCCATTCCCGATGGCGATGGTGAATAGTCCGACCACCGTAACAGGAAGGGATAATCCCGGGATCACCAATACAGCATAGCCAATGAACATGATGACCTGTCCCATGGCAATAATCGATGTGTATTTCCGGGTGGCATCCGCCAGTATCCCACCCAGCAGGGCCAGTGCATAGATCGCAAAATAGAACCAGCTGTAAATGTCACCAGCCTTATCTGCAGCAAGTCCGAATTTCGCCTGCAGGAACAGTACCAGGATCGCCATCATGGTGTAAAAACCAAAACGCTCTCCCATGTTCGTAAAGAAAGCTACGTAGAGTCCTTTAGGATGTCCTTTTAACATTCTTATAAGTTTTTATGAATTATTTGAAATGTAATGGCCACAAATATAAAAATAATTTTATTTCTTAATTTTGAATAAAATAGCTTGTTATGAAAATCTTTGATGCATTGCGGGTTCGGGAGATAGACCAGTATACAACCATCCATGAGCCGGTCGAATCCATTGATCTGATGGAGCGGGCTGCCACCAGGCTGACAGGATGGTATGTACGTCATTTCAATACCAGCCAAAGGGTTGTGATCTTTGCCGGACCTGGCAACAATGGCGGTGATGCACTTGCCATGGCACGCATGTTGGCCGAAAGGCAGTTCAGGGTGGATTGTTACCTGCTGACCTTTGGAAAGTTTTCAAAGGATTGTGCGATCAACAGGAACAGGTTGTTGTCCCAGGGTAAGGTGGACCTTAAAGAAATCAGTGATGAGGATCCGCTCCCGGCCATCAATTCCGAAGATGTGGTCGTGGATGGTATTTTCGGATCCGGACTTTCCAGAAAAGTTGCCGGTTTTCCTGCCAGGGTGATCCGGCATATCAACGACCATGCGGGAAAATTAGTTTCCATTGATATTCCATCGGGTCTTTTTGGAGAGGATAACACCGGTAACGATTATAACCATGTAATAAGGGCCGATTATACCCTTTCTTTTCAATTTCCGTTCCTCTCCTTCTTTTTTGATACAAACGATCCATACGTGGGACACTGGCGGGTCCATGATATCAATTTGCATCCGGAAATCATTCAGGAGACAGATACCCCGTATCGAACCATTGAAAAGGATGAGGTTCTGGCGATGTTACCCGTGAGAAAACGCTTTTCACACAAGGGCACTTTTGGTCACGCTTTGATCATCTCCGGGAGCTATGGTATGATGGGCGCTGCCTTACTGGCCGGGGAGTCATGCCTCAGGGGAGGAGTGGGGCTGGTAACCCTGCATGTCCCCAGGTTTGGGTACAACATCATCCAGACTGGTTTTCCGGAAGCGATCGTGAGCCTGGACCAGTCAGACATCCTGTTCAGTGCACCTCCCGGGCTGTCTCCCTACAGTGCCATTGGTATTGGTCCGGGTATCGGGTGCAAACCAAATACAGGTAGGGGATTGAAACGGCTGCTGGAAATAGCCAGGGTCCCATTGGTCATCGATGCAGATGGTCTGAATATCCTCTCTGAACACCCTGAATGGTATGATCTTTTGCCTGCCGGCACCATCCTGACCCCACATCCAAAAGAGTTTGACAGGCTTGCCGGTGAGAGCGAAAATGCATTTCAGCGGCATGTCAAACAAAGGAAATTTTCAAAGAAATATGGTGTGATTGTCGTTCTGAAGGGTGCTTATTCGGGTATTGCAACTCCCGATGGATCTTACTGGTTCAATACCTCCGGTAACCCGGGAATGGCCACCGGAGGCAGCGGAGATGTACTTACCGGTCTGATTGCAGGCTTACTGGCCCAGGGTTTGCCACCCCGGGATGCTGCCCTGGCCGGTGTTTACCTCCATGGTCTTGCCGGCGACCTGGC
>SDBV01002100.1_pt1 | contig 29919 bp, 23 predicted proteins | sample 2277081 | NCBI WGS metagenome assembly SDBV01 (sample SAMN10402039, study PRJNA504765) | marine sediment metagenome | isolation source: marine sediment core GS10_PC15, 223 cmbsf | place: Arctic Ocean: Southern Knipovich Ridge | collected 2010
TTCTTCTATATCGTGGCATCCTTCTCTAAGACACGACGCGTCGACAACTGTTCCGTTTGGTTTTGTACCGACACGCCCGACGATGCAGTCGACCGCCTGTGCCAAACCGGTGATCTTGCCTTTTGCATAATTAATAACACCCGGCGGAATATGGCACTTAAGGCATGCAATGTCGCTATGGCTGGATGTTTCCCAGTTATCGTAATATGGATTCATGACATGACAACTGTTACAGAACTGAGGAGTTCCCGTTACATGTATCGTCATGTACATCGCCGGCGGAACCACTATTACCAAAAGCAGCGCGATGCGGACAAACCACTTAAGCTGCATGAAGAAACCATACGTTGATTTTATTAAGTTTGCCAATGCCAAATCCCTCTACATCAATTCACAAAACATCTATATTCAAACTGACAAAGGAAATCCGTTTCCGGTGTGTCAAAACTAGAATTTATCGTAGAAGATGTCGTCTTCGTCAATGCCTTTTTCTTCGAGTACCCGCATGACCGCTTCGATCATCGGCGGAGGCCCGCAAAGGAATGCCTGTCGGTCAACACCTTCTTGCAAATATTTATCTGCTGCGAGATGAATAAATCCTGTTTCTCCATCCCATACTTCACCTGGTCCCAAGTTATCGCTAAGTGCGTATATTATGTGAAAGTTAGGATGCTTTTCGGCAAGTTCCTGATATTCTTTCAGGTAAAAAACATCCTTAGTCGTTCTACAACCGAAGAACAACCAGCATACTCTGTCCGGCCATTTGTCATAGAGGCTGTAGATAATATTTTTCATAGGCGCCATTCCCGCACCGCCGCCGACACAAACTATTTCTGTGGCCGGGTCCTCGTCGAGGTAGAACTCGCCGTAAGGTCCCGTGAATTTTACAGGGTCGCCTTCTTTTAATTCGTGCAGGTATGTCGAGCCGATACCGCCGGGTATGAGCCTTACGTTAAGCTCGACATCGTTTAGATCGTAGGATGCCGAACTGATAGAGTACGCTCTGAAAACCGGTCCGTCCGGTGACGGTGCTTCGATCTGAATATATTGGCCGGGGCGCTGTTTGATCTCTTCGCCTTCGTTTATTCTGAAACATATTTCTTTGATGTCATATGTAAGCGATACTGTGCTGTGAACCGTCGCATCGAACATCTTAACGTCGAGCAGATCGCTCGGTACTTTGATATATACGTCTTCGCGTATCTTAACCTGACATGCCAGGCGAACGTTTGCTTTTCTTTCCTTGCGATCCAGGTATGGCGTCTCTGTCGGTAACAATGGGCCGCCGCCGGAAAGAACCGTTACTTTGCAATGTCCGCACGAGCCTTTTCCGCCGCATGCTGACGGGATAAATATTTCGCTGGCATATAATGCAGAAAGTACGGTTTGTCCGCCGTTTACTTCAAGTGGTTTTTCGCCGGCATTGATATCGAGCTTACAGATACCGTAGTTGACCAGCACTTTCTCCGATACGATAAGCAATATCGAAAGTGCCACCACCAGTCCTGCAAAAGTAATTGTTGCCCACAAAAATAAAGCCACGTTTCAAAACCTCTTTCTTATTGTATCGTTACCATTCCTGCAAAACCCATAAACGCCATTGCAAGTACGCCGGTTACTATCATCGCTATCGCTACGCCCTTAAACGGTTTTGGAACGTCGCTGTAACGCATTTTCTGTCTTAACCCTGCCATCAGGATTATCGCTACCGCCCAACCGATGCCCCCGCCAAAACCAAAGCCTACTGACTGCATGAAATTGTAATTCCTGATCACCATGAACAGTGACACACCGAGAATCGCACAGTTAACCGTGATAAGCGGAAGAAAGATGCCCAGTGCGAAATAGAGCTTGGGGCTGAATCTTTCTACGAACATCTCGACAAACTGAACGAAGGCAGCGATCACCGCGATAAACACGATGAAATTCAAAAATTCAAGATCGTATGGGACTAAAACGGCCCCTGCTTTCAGGATGAAATGGTAGATCGCATAGTTGATCATCGTTGTCATTGTCATTACGAACGTTACCGCTGTGCCAAGCCCGATCGCTGTTCCGATCTGGTTAGAACAAGCGATAAACGAACACATTCCGAGGAAATTGCTAAGCAGGATATTGTTGGTGAATATCGCCGCAACTATGATTACCAGTGCAGATGTCTCGTTCATTATTTATTCTCCTCTGGATCGGGACCCTTAAGGACATTGAACACTGCTATGACGAAGCCGAGTGCGATAAACGCTCCAGGAGCCAGTATCATAAGCTGGTTCGGTGTGTACCAACTGCTGCTGAGGATCTCAAAGCCCATAACCTGGCCGGTTCCCAGCAGTTCTCTAAAGAACCCGATGATGGCAAGTATCACCGCATAACCGAATCCGTTAGCAAGTCCGTCAAGTATCGAAAGGATCGGCGGGTTCTGCAATGCGAACGCTTCGGCACGTCCCATTACGATACAGTTAGTTATGATAAGGCCCACATAAGGACCAAGCTGTTTTGACATGTCCCAGTAGAAAGCTTTGAGGTACTGATCGAACAGTATGACGAACGTTGCGATAATGGCAACTTCCGCGATCATCCTGATCCGGTGCGGCGTGTATTTTCTAAGCAGCGAAACGATCAGGTTCGATCCTACGCATACGAAGATAAGCGCGACACCCATAACCAGCGAGTTCATAAGCTTATTAGTTACAGCAAGCGCAGAGCAGATGCCGAGCACCTGTATCGCAAGCGGGTTTTGAGTCCAAGCGCCGTCCTTAAGGGTTACAAGTCCCTTACCGCCGCAAAGGCCTTTACAACTATTGCCACCATCAGCCATTATTTGCTCTCCACGATTTTGACTACTGCTTCGTTGATCATCTCCTGAACCTTATCGCAAGTCATCGTTGCTCCGGAGATCGCATCAACACCATTTTTAAGTTTGCCCCCGCCGGCCTTAATTGTGATGCCGGCTTTACCTGCTTTATCTATGATAGATTTCCCAACAAATAAGCTGCGGAAACCTTCTGTCACGATCTCACCACCAAGGCCGGGGGTCTCTTCCTGTTCGTAGAAAGTCACACCCTTGATAGTTCTCATGTCCGGCTCAAGTGCCAGGAAACCCTTGATCGGGCCCCAAAGCCCCGGCCCTGCAAAGGGAAGTGCAGCTGCTACGACTTTGCCGCCACCAGGTGCATATTCATACAGCGAAACATCGCCGCTTTTCTTTTCTTTTACATTTTCCTCGAATATCGCAACAAGATCCTCAGGAGAAGCACCCTCTTCGAAAGGAACGCCGAGAACGTTAAGGATGTTGAAGTTCTTTTCTGCTTTGGCATTGTCCTCTCTGTAAGGCTTAGTAAACTCAGACATAGCCGTAAGCAGCAGCGCACAGACCGTTCCAAGGACAAAAGCGTATATCAGTGTGTAAGCGTTACCCTTCACTCTTTAGTCTCCCGATTCTGATCTTAAATACGATTTCGTCCAGTATCGGTGCCAGGATGTTTCCAAGCAGTATTGCGAACATCACACCTTCTACATAACCTGTAAAGTTTCTTATCAGCATCGTTACAACGCCGATGATCGTTCCATAAAACCATTTGCCTGCGTTCGTGATCGGGCTCGATACCGGATCGGTCGCCATAAAGAACGCTCCGAACAAAAGCCCTCCGGCACACATGTGCCAGAACGGCGGGGCAAATCTTACTGTATCGCTGTTGTAGATAACCGCAGCCGTTACAAAAGCAGCAGCCAGCGTACTAACAACCGTGCGCCAGTTGGCAATACGCGTAAGCAGCAAAAATACGCCGCCAAGGATTATTGCGATAGCGCTGGTCTCAGACATACTTCCGGATGTATTTCCTATAAGCATATCGATGATGCTGACCACTTCTCCCTGTTTGGCAAGTACCAGCGGTGTTGCAGTGCTAATTGCGTCGGCGGCAACTGCGTTACCTGCGTGGATGTATTCCAGCATTCTGCCGGGTATTTCGGTGCCCGCCGTTGTGAAGTTACCGCCCATCTGAGCAGGATAGGCAAGCGCAAGGAAACATCTTCCGACGATCGCAGGGTTAAATACGTTCCTGCCCGTTCCGCCGAAAAGCTCTTTACCAATTAAAACCCCAAAAATAACACCAATAGCAAGTATCGGCAAAGGCAGCGTTGGAGGCAGGATCATCGGGAACAGCATTCCCGTTACAAGGAAACCTTCGGCGATCGGCTCTTTGCGAACGCACGCAAAAAGAACTTCCACCATCCCGCCTGCAGCGTATGAAACAATTATCATTGCGACAAGGCGAAGTCCGAAGAAGTAATAGCTCATCGCAAGCGCCGGGACAAGAGCGATGATAACCATCGTCATGAATCTCTTGACGTCAAGCGGATCGCGTGCAAATGGTGCCAGTTGTGTCGTCGTTCCGGGCGCAAAGCAGAAGTTTTCCAGCGCTTCGTACAACGGCTTAAAAACTTTAAGCTTTCCGCCTTCTACGAAGTTAGGTTTAACTGATTCGAATATCTTTAGCACAAACTTCACTATGCGTTCTCCTGAGCCTCTTGTTCGGCTTTTTCGCGTCTGGCTTCCTCAGCCAGGCGCCGCTTTTCCTGCTTGATCGCATCGAGGCGAGCTTCTTCTATTTCCCGTTCGATCTGGTCCAGTGCCAGGGCGAACTGTTCTCTAAGTTCGATCTTGGAAGGACATACATACGAGCAAAGACCGCATTGCACGCAAAGATCAACTCGCCCGTCGATGGCTTCTTCGATGAGATCGGAATAGAGATATTTATGCAGCAGATGCGGCATGATACCCGCAGGGCAAACTTCTTCGCAGAAGTTACAATCCACGCACGGACGCTCTTCGCCAAATATTGCGGTCGTAAGACGTTCTTCGAATTTAACTCTAAGTGACGACAAAAAGCACGGTGCATAACTCTTTCTGTCAAAACCGGGACGTACAAAACCGAGGAACTCTCTTTCGGTATGTTCGGTCATCAGTGTAAGGCCTCTGCATTCAGAATTTATACCAAGGCCCTGGGCGTCGGCTGTTTTCCCGGTGAGCATTCCGCCGTCTATAACTCTTACGTTTTCACCGGCGGCATATTTCTCAACGATCGAGTTGATCGGATAACCTGTCATAGCTTTGATATGGACCGGGGTTTTCGTTTCCGGACCGCCGACTGATACGATCCTGACAAGCGACGGATGCGATATAGTCAACGCCCTATCGGCTGCAAGAACACCTTCGGTCTTTAGGCACCAGATAGGACCATCGGCACTTTTAAGTCCGAGCCCTCTTGCCAGAATACCGAAGTTGTCGTTAGGATACTTTAGCGGTACTTCAATGATCTTAACCCAGGCATGACCGCGAACCTGTTCTTTGACTCTCGATGAAAAGGTTGACTTTACCTTCGGCATTACCAGGTATATTGGCTGATACTCAAGGAACGACTGTAAATGTTCCAGACCGCGGGTAAACTTGAGTAATCTGTTTTGAAGTTGAATATCGCCGCGTGCCACAAACGGCTCAAGGCTGATCGTAGATACGATTATCGCCTGAGGCGTACCCGTCGGATCGGGGACCTTGCCATCATAAGCATCGGAAACAAATTCCCAGGAACCCAGAGACACCATCTTGTCTCTGTTTACGGCAGATGCTCCGGCTTCGTGTTCGATATGCGTAAGCTCTGCCTGGCTTGTCTTTGGCTGTTTGTCGTACTTTGTTATCTCTTCAAGAACGATATGACCTTCGACGGCGTTTAGCCTTGCTTTTCCTGTTCGCGGTGCTAAAAGAGGGATAGAATAGTTGCCCGGGTCTGTTGCAAGCGTATCGCCCATATTGACCTGCTGGCCGTCTTCAATGCAGATATCGCTAAAGCTGAACCGCTTGGTGCGCAAAGGGAGATAAAGAACCTTTGGTTCCGGCATAATGTTTACCGAATGACCCGGCCGGCCTTGCAATAATACGTTGTATCCGCCTCTAAATTTCATAGTATACCATTTACACTTAAAACTTCGCGTCGATGCGAGCTCTATCTTTTTTCGGCAAAATAGGTCACCTATTTTGGTTCAAAATCCCTGCGGTAACTACTGGAATCCAGTCATGTGCGCATTTTATACAATGACACTACAAATTACAACACTAAAATATTGACCGTAACACCGATATCAATGCCAACAAGCCCTGTTTTCTCATTTCTGAGAAGATTTGGCAGCATGATTAATCAGAGCCGGATAGACAGTTTATTTTTTTTGACAAGGCCAAATTTTGCGAAAAACAGTTTATTGTGACTTTTTATCGGCACCAGTATTAAATCTTGCGTCAAGTTTAAATAATTTCAATACCGGCAGATTTAAAACATCACTGTCGTCGAGGCCCAGCTTAACACGGATTTCTTCCAGAATTTCAGCAATTCTGGCATCGCTTACCGCAATAAGTGTAAACCAGATGTTATATTCGTTGTCCCTTTGGTAGCTGTGGGTCACCTCATGGTAACTGCCGATTAGCTCCGCAGCCCGGTCAACAACAGCGTGTTCGACCCTTACAGCCGCCAAAGTGCTCGAATAGCCAAGCTTTTTCGAGTCAAGGCTGGCTCCGATTCGCCTTATCACCCCGGAATCCATCATTTTGTTGATCCGTTCCCAAAGGTCATCGACCGTTAGCCCCAGCTTTTCAGCCAGAATATCATAAGGCCTGGCGCATATTGGGAATTCATTTTGAAGTGCAGATAATATGCTTTTGTCAGTTGCGTCCATTAGTTACCTAAACATCTTTAATTAAAGGCCTTATCGTCACTTAACTCTTCAGTGACACCACCGATTACTTATTCGGATAAAACCCGTTTTACTTTACTGAGACTATATATAAGCTAATTTCATTTGACCAGACACAAAAAAACATTATAAACTATTATCTTCATAAATAATAGCCCCCAGCTTGGGGCTGTTTTTGCCGATTTAATAGTTAAGATAGAGCTGCCGGGATGGGCCGTTCTGTCACTTTTTCTCATTTTAGAGAAAATTAAAAAAAATTATTTTTTGCCATTTTAATAGGAGCTTTTCACAAATGTCTAAAGGAAAAGTCTATCTCGTTGGCGCAGGACCTGGTGATATCGAGCTTATTACCCTAAAGGGTTTCCGTCTGCTTGGCCGGGCCGACGTTATATTGTACGACCATTTAAGCTCCGCTCAGCTTTTGGAATTCGCAAAGCCAGACGCCGAGATGATCTCTGTCGGTAAGTTCGCCAGTGAGCACACGTTACCGCAAGAGGAGATCAATCAACTGCTCGTTGACAAAGCCAAAGAAGGAAATGTAGTCGTAAGACTAAAAGGCGGCGACTGTTATTTATTCGGAAGAGGAGGTGAAGAAGCCGAAGCCTGCCTCCAAGCCGATGTTGAGTTTGAGGTCGTACCCGGCGTAACAAGCGCTCTGGCAGCTCCCTGTTATGGCGGCATCCCGCCAACACACCGTGATTGCACATCGAACATCGCCATCGTCACCGGCCATCGCAAAGCAGGAGATACCAGGCCGATAGATATTCCGAAGGCAGGAACGGTTGTGTTCCTTATGTCCGTCGGAAACATAAAAAACATCGTCGATTCTTTATTATCCGAAGGCTGGTCGAAAGATGCCTTGATCGCCGCCGTTGAACGCGGAACCTGTTACGACCAAAGAGTCGTAAAGGGCAACCTCGGTAATTTCATTGAAGTTGCCCAAAAGGCGAAGCTAAGAAAACCTGCGATCTTTATCGTCGGTAAAGTTGTCGAAATGCAGGAAAAGCTCGACTGGTTCGGCAAAAAGCCAAACGTCCTTGTCCTCGGCAATCATCCCGAAAGGTACAAACATCTCGGCAACATCGTCCACCGCAGAATAATCGAGTGCGTGCCGGTCGGCGATTTCTCACAGGTCGATACTGTTGTCGATAAAATTGTCGATTTCGACTGGATCGTATTTACCAGTGTAAACGGTGCGAAAAATCTATTCTCAAGACTGGCCAAAAAAGGGCTCGATGCCAGAAGCCTTGCAAATGTTAAGATCGCCGCCATAGGCGCTACGACCGCAGCCAGGCTTTCCCGGTACGGCATCATTCCAAATATGATCCCGGATAACGAATCCAGCGCAGGCCTCCTTGAAGAATTTGCAAAGATAAATGTTGGCGGCAAGAAAGTTCTTTTGCCCCAGGCCGAAGTTTCTTCAAAGGAATTGCCCGACGGGCTGGTTGCTATGGGCGCCGAGATCGAAAAGACAGTTGTCTATAAAACCGTCGACATCGAACCTGCCGATGTAGACTTCGATTATATCGACGCTGTTATGTTTACAAGCGGTTCGACCGTTCGCGCATTTGTAAAGCACTTCAAAGAAGTCCCCGCAGGTATAAAGGTCTACGGGCTTGGCGCTCCTACGCTTGCGGTTGCAAAAGAATGCGGAATTGACGGTGAACTGATGCCAAAGGATCCTAACGCTTAAAAGGAAATGACATGAGAACACAGAAGAATGCAAGATCGTTCAGGAACGCATGCAAAGTCATCCCCGGCGGGGTAAACTCTCCCGTTCGGGCGTTCAAATCCGTAGGCGCTGCCCCTATCTTCATAAACAGGGCAAAAGGCGTATACCTCTACGATGTCGACGACAATCGTTATATCGACTATTGCCTTTCATGGGGGCCGATGATCCTGGGCCATGCCAACAATGTGATCCTTGCCGATGTAAAAAAAGCAATGGCCAAAGGCACCAGCTACGGCATACCTACGACCGTCGAGACCGATCTTGCAAAGATGATCGTCGATGCCATCAAATCCGTCCAGAAAGTTCGCCTTGTTAGCTCCGGTACAGAAGCTGTCATGACAGCCGTTCGTCTTGCACGCGGAACTACCGGAAGGGACAAGATAATCAAATTCATCGGCGGCTATCACGGCCACGTCGATCACATGCTCGTCAGCGCAGGTTCCGGCGCTCTTACTCTTGGCACACCTTCAAGCCCGGGCGTGCCGAAAGATTTTGCAAAGCATACGCTGCTTGCAAAATACAATGACATTGACAATGTTAAGAAATTATTTGAAAAATATTCCGATCAGATCGCGGCTGTTATTATAGAGCCCGTCGCAGGCAATATGGGCGTAATACCCGCACAGAAAAGCTTCCTTAAAGGTCTAAGAACGCTTTGCAATAAGAACAAGAGCCTGCTGATCTTTGACGAAGTTATCACCGGATTCCGTGTTGATTACGGGGGCGTCCAGAAACAGATCGGCGTAAAGGCTGACCTTACATGCCTCGGGAAAATTATCGGCGGCGGATTCCCAATAGGCGCCGTCGGCGGAAAGGCTTCTATCATGAACAACCTTTCGCCGCAAGGCAGTGTCTATCAGGCAGGGACGCTTTCGGGTAACCCGGTCTGCGTCACAGCAGGGATCGCTACTTTAAAGGCTTTGAAATCGCAAAAGCCATACGCAGCACTGGAACGCAAGACCAAAAAGTTCTGCAAACAGATCAGCGAAGTACTGGATGAAAAGGGAGTCAGCCATACTATTAACCAGGTAGGGTCGATGTTTACGGTTTTCTTTACCGATAGCGATGTTACGGATTTCGACTCTGCTTTTACTTCTAACACGAAGATGTATGCGAAATATTTCAAGCAAATGCTGGCGGCTGGGATCTATCTACCGCCGTCACAGTTCGAGGCCAATTTCCTATCGACAAAGCACACTGATGCTCACTTAAAGAAAACCATTGATGCGTTAAGAAGCATTAAACTGTAACACTGCCTTTAGGCAGATAAGCTCGTGATCCGTTGGCTTGCATTCCATAGACGTGCCTGAAAATAGTATCACGTATTTTCCATATTAAGTTTTGCTCTGTCTTTAGGGTGATAAGCTCGTGATCCGTTTGTTTGCACTCCATGGACATGTGGAAATTGGGTTTGTTTATTTGGGCGATTTCTTAGTTATCTCCTTAATCCCTTGTTACTGCTTACTTTACGGTTATTTCAGTAATACTCAAATTGGGTTTGTTTTGCATAATTTTAGTTTTTTGTACCAAATTTCAATCTCCATTTTTTACCGCGGAGAACGCGAAGGGCGCAGAGGGAAAAGATTAACCACTAATGCACTCTAATAAATGCGAATGAACACGAAGATTCCTTAATTCATATTTGAAAGAACTGCCTGCTGGCGAGAGGTGTCTCCCTGGTCTGCTGACCTGACTTGACTTATCTTAAATCATATATATTATACACTATATAATTAACAAGTCAAATTATTTTGTGATTATTTAACAAAAATTAATTCCCTTCTCTAAGCTATAATAAATCTTGACTTTTAAGGTAATAAATGCTAGTATCCTAGGGAGTTTAACAGAAAGTTTGTACATTCAGGAACCAGTGATGAAAAAAGTCGTTGCACTCGCTATTATTATCCTTGTCGCATGTTCTGCGCTTTGTCATGCAAAAACCAAAGCCATCGCAACATGGGTATCCGGCTCAAACACAAGATATCAGCCGGGGGTATACGGCACAAAGGGCCAAGCCGATCCAAACAATGTTCCGGGGGCAAGATATCGCAGTGTTTCCTGGACCGGTAGCGATGGTAACTTCTGGCTGTTTGGAGGCATAGGTAACGATGTCTCAGGCCATCAAGGCTCGCTGAATGACCTATGGAAATTTGACGGGACCAACTGGACCTGGATAAGCGGTTCACAATATAAAAATCAGACTGGCATATATGGCGTAAAAGGAATACCTGATCCTGCAAATACTCCCGGGGCAAGGAATGGTAGTATTTCATGGGTCAACAGTGATGGCAGCCTATGGCTATATGGGGGAGCCGGTTACGGTTCTTTTTTATCTTATGGTCAACGCAGAGATATGTGGAAATTTGACGGAACCAACTGGACATCGATTTCCGGACCAGACATTGGATATCAAAATACCGTATATGGCGAAAAAGGCGTAGCAGACCCAAATAACACTCCGGGAACAAGAAGCAATAGTTCTTCATGGCTCGATAGTGATGGCAACCTTTGGGTATTGGGAGGTTTGGGTTATGGTATTGACGGCTATGGAGGTTCGCTAAATGATCTATGGAAATATGACGGAACCAATTGGACATGGATAAATGGGGGACAAGTAAGACTTCAGCCTGGCATTTATGGTGAAAAAGGCGTTGCAGATCCAGACAATGTGCCAGGATCAAGAGCTAACAGCGTTACGTGGATTGATAGCGATGATAACCTGTGGCTATTTGGGGGAGCAGGAAATCATGGTGCTTTCAATGACCTTTGGAAATTTGATGGAACCAACTGGACGTGGATGAGCGGTTCTAATAAAACGAATCAAAACGGAACATATGGAACAAAAGGGATAGCGAACCCTGAAAATATCCCGAGGGCGAGTGAGCAGGGTGTTTCGTGGACAGACAGCAATGGCAACTTCTGGCTGTTTGGAGGCGAAGGTTTTGGAAGCATAAGACTAAACGATCTATGGAAATTTGATGGAACAAACTGGACATGGGTCGGAGGGTCAAATTCACCGAATAGAAAGGGAATATATGGAACAAAAGGGATAGCAGACCCTGAAAATGCCCCTGGCGCAAGAGAACAGAGTGTTTCCTGGGCGAACAGCACAGACAACTTATGGCTGTTTGGAGGTTATGGTTACGATGACATGAGCGTAAGTTATGGAAATCTAAATGACCTGTGGAAGATTGAGGTTTATGAAGTTCATTATGTTGATGACAGTGCGACAGGTGATAACAATGGCTCAACATGGGAAGATGCTTTTGTCGGTCTGCAACCGGCCCTGGACGTTGCTGTAGCTTATGATAAAATATACGTTGCCGAAGGAACATATTATCCTGATCCTAACGGCTTAGCTGATCCGCAGTTGGCTTGCTTCCAGATGAAAAATAATGTGGAAATCTATGGCGGGTTCCCAGTTGGCGGCAGCGATTTTGTCGGCCGGGATCCGAATCAATTTGAAACGATCCTTAGCGGCGATCTATTAAAGGACGACAACCCCGCTACACGCGTATGGGAACTTCCGGATGACCCAACCCGCGCAGATAACTGCTGGAATGTATTCTATCATCCGGACGGTTTAGGGCTTGACAATAGTGCCGTCCTTGACGGCTTTACGATCACCGGAGCTTTTGACAGCGGAATGTGGAACTGGTCCAGCAGTCCGACAGTATCTGACTGCATCTTCACCTTGAACTCCGGTATGGGCATGGAAAACTCCGAAGACAGCGATCCATCAATAACTAACTGCACTTTTACCTTGAACTCCTACGGAGGCATGGGAAACGAAGAGTACAGCAATCCGGTGATAACCGGCTGCACTTTTTTTTCTAATTTTTTCTGGGGTATAGCAAACTTAATGTACAGCAGCCCGACAGTGACTGATTGCACATTTACCTATAACCCCGGGCCCGTGGATTATGCAGGTGGAATGGGAAACAGCTGGTACAGCAGCCCGACGGTGACTAACTGTATATTTACCGGCAACTTTCGGGGTAGTGCTCAGGGTTGGACTGGAATGGTAAACAACCAGTACTGCAGCCCGACAGTAATTAGCTGTAATTTTTATGGTATCTCATTTCGAACCATAGAAAATGATAGTAGCGATCTGAAAATAATAAATAGTACCTTTATAGCTAATAGCGGAGTAATATACAACGACAACCACTCAGATACAGAATTGACCAATTGCACATTTGCAAGCAGTCTCTACAATGAAACGATTTACAACGGAGACTATAGCAACGTAACACTGACTAACTGTATTCTGCGGAAAGAGGCAGATTACGCCGGTTACCTGCTGGATAACCACGGTGTGTTAAATGTTAATTACTGTAATATTCAGGGCGGTCTCTCATCAATAACAGGCGATGCCGACAAGATCAATTGGAACCATGGCAACATCGATGCCGACCCTGTGTTCGTACGCAACCCTGATGACGGAGGCGATGGCTGGTTCGATGGTTCAGGGGCGGGGGCCGGACCGGGACAAAATAATGATGTTGGTGATCTGCGTCTTATGCCACAGTCACCATGCATCGACGCGGGAACTCAGGACTTTAAACTCCCAATCATTAACGAAAGACACCCCTTTGGTGATGGCGTCGTCACGCTCGATGAGCAAAATGTCGACACCGCCACCATTGTCGTCATGGATCTGGCAAGAAGTGATATTTACACCGAGGGTGATGACTATGATATTGTTGTAGTCGGCGATCAGGTAGAGATACATGCAAAGCTTACAGGTTCTGTGCTTCCCAATATCTCAGAGGGTCAGCCGTTCTCTGTCGATTACGAGTTCTATCTTAATATTGCGGACTTTTCAACCGACTTTGACGGCCTTCCAAGGTTCGTTGATGGCGACTGCGATACTGCTGCAACGGCTGATGTGGGCGCTTATGAATTTGACTGGCTTTATGTCGGAGACTTTGCGGGCGGATGCGATATTAACCTTGGCGACTTTGCAGTTTTAGCGCAAAACTGGCAGGATGACAATCCCGCAATGGACATTGCACCTTACCTTGACCCTGACGGAATTATTGATCTCCAGGAATTATTAATAATGTCAGAGCATTGGCTTAACAGAATTATCCTGGCAGATTTTACAAAGAACGGGAGGGTTGACCTGGGAGATATGGCGGTCTTAAACCAATACTGGTTACAAAATAATCCAGAGATGGACATTGCTCCATCAGGTAGCCCTGATGGAATAATTGATCTTGGTGAACTGCTTATGCTTGCAGAGAACTGGCTTGATCAAACAACCTGGTATTGATGGAGGTCGGCTTGTCTGGTTTTAGAACATTATCCTTGTTCCTACTATCAGTCTTGTTTTTTGGTCCAGTTGATTGCCCTCCTGGTCCTGCCATACGGGTATCTGAACGAGTGCTTCTAATATAAACGATGACATGGTCAGCTTTATCCCCGGCGAGATAAAGAAAAGTGATTGGCCGGTGTTGTCTATGTTGCGTCCGCTTCGTCTGTCACGCATGGTGTTGATATACGAGAATTCAAGGACAGGCGAGGGCGAAAAAGGGGTCTGCCCCCTTTAATTTCCCCCCCGCCTTTAATTATTCCGTAACTGCCGATGAATATTTGCACCGCACGGGCTACCCGGATTTCCCAGATAAACTTTGACAAATGAGCTGAATTTTGGTAATATTAAATTGGGTATATGCATAATTACGCGGTATTTATGGTTGGAATAATTTGGAGATCATTGTGATGAGAAATAAGCTGCTTTTAACTGCATTCGAGACTAAGATGAAGAAAGAGGCTTATAATAATGATTAAAATAAAAACAGGAATAATCGGCAGATATGTCAGCAGAGCAGTTTGTGTTGGATTAATTGCAGTCGTTTTGACATTTGGAGCGGGGTTGGCGAAAGCAAATATTGCAGATATTAGCAATGACGGCACCGTTAACTACAAGGACTATGCAATACTTGCAAATGATTGGCTGAAAGTCGGCTCAAACCTTCCTGGAGATATTAATGGAGATGAGATCGTTGATCCTAACGATTTATATATATTAGGAAGAAATTGGTTATGGAAAGGGATATTATTAACAGTGAATAGTGGTTCAGGTGATGGATCATACGATCCCGATACCATGGTGGATATTTCAGCGGCAGTTCCGGGAGGGGACGTCTTTGACCGCTGGACTGATGGCGATGGACGCATTGCAAACGTGTATGACCCAACTACCCAGATAAAAATGCCTGCTAACAGCATAACAATCACTGCTGAATTCCGCGATGAGAGCTTAACCGGAATTGATGATATTGATGCGATTCGTGCCGATGTGATCGCCAATCCAACAACTACCGTTGGAAACGCTGCCTCCCGGCGAGCAGCACTCTATCGCTGGTGGAGATTTCTCTGGCACCAGGGTTACAATACAAGAACCTATGATAGTACCTGGAACACGCTTATCAATTATGGTGATAGCACATCGACAGGAAGAACTGCCATCACTACCGGCTACGGAGATTTGGAAGATCTTCTTTCAAGCGGAAATAAAATAGCTGAAGTATCCGGCACACCCGGTACTTCACCCACAGAAACCAATTGGCCCACCTACCACGGAACCGACGGCAACCAAGACGGGTATTCTCCGGACTCCGGGCCTTCGGAAGGAAGTATAGCCTGGCAGGCTCCGATTGGCCATAACTGGATAGCGCAGCCTGTGATCGAAAGTGGTAAAGTATATATTGCCTCACCCGGCACCGATGTGATCGGATATTGTTTAAATGAAACAACAGGAGCGGTAGAATGGAACGCCCGAGCTTATGGCGTTCAATTGTACCACGATCCCGGAGCATTTTTTTCCCCGGCCGTAGCAAGCGACAGGGTAATGCTTCTTGCCGGTTGGTGGCAAGCCTCTGACCTGTTTATAGCGAATAAAACTAATGGTTCAATAGTTGATATAGTAGCTGCCGGATCAACCTGGGGCGGATCAACAGCCAACCTTGTGGTATATAAAAGAAACCGCTGGAACTTCATTTTGGCTGATGCCAGAACAGGAAGCGGTATTTATCAATTTTATTCAGGTGGTATTCTGGCCGGTGAACCCATTTTAGTTGGTAATAAAGTATATTCCGCCCGCCAGAGTGGAAGGGTTTACCGTCATGGAACCGGAAGCAGTACCCCTGAATGGAACCGCAACCTGAGTACTCCTTTACGGGGAACAGTAAGCATGTATAATGGAACTGTATATGTTGGAAGTAAAGGCGGAAATCTCTTTGCTTTATATGAATCAAACGGAAATACCAAATGGAGTTACCAGGCCACCGAAACAGAAAACAAGGCCTATGTATTCTACTCCAGCGCCATTGAATCCAACGGCAAGGTATATGTAGGTGCGGCAAGTAAATATGTTTATTGCCTTGATGCGGCTACCGGAAACCTGAACTGGAAATACCAGGTAAGCGACTGGGTACGCTCAAAACCACTTGTAATAGGAAGTAATGTATATGTAGCCACCCTTGATGGAAAGATTTATAAGCTACAGGACAATGGTGGAAGTGCCAGCCTTATCTGGTCCCGTCAGATCGAACAACATGGTTTTGCAGCCGATCTTGTAGGTAACAGTAATGGCATATTGGCAAGCAGCCGCAGCCCTGTACTATACTCCATCTCACCGGAAACCGGTTATGTACAATGGAGACATAGTATTATGGATGCCGCATGGGTGGACGGCGTGAAACACCTTGCTGATGTCCGTGGCGGTCAGTTTCAATCATCTCCTACTGTCAATGACGATATTGTTTATACCGGCGGACCTGATGGGTTTGTCAGGGCACTGAATGTCGACAACGGAAACGAGATATGGAAATTTGAAGCCGGAGGACGTGTATCCTCAACACCCATTTATGCTGAAGGTAAAGTGTTTTTCGGCAAAAACAGCCAAAACAATGAATATTATGCCGTAGATGCTCTTACCGGTGAGCCGGAATGGGTTGATACTAACTTTGGCTGGGTACACACTGGGACTGCTTATGCCAACGGTAAAATTTATGTTGCTGACATTAGTGGCAAAATGCGGGCACTAAACCCCTCTACCGGAGCCACTTTATGGACCTATGATACAGGTAGCGGAATGTACCCGAACCCTGCCTCCGATAGTACAAACGTGTACTCCGGTTCGCACAACGGGTATTATTATGCCTTTAACCAGACGGACGGATCCATTGCCTGGTCAACACAAACCGGCAATGGACCATCAGGCGGCGGCAACCCCGATTCTGCTGCACCTGCTATTTACGGCACCAACTTATATGTTCAGAAACTCGGACATGAAATTGCCGCATTAAGCCTGGCAACCGGAAATATAGAATGGATATGGACAGCTCCTGGAGGATTCCTCCAGAATGGTGGTGTTGCTGCTCGTGATAACCGGATCTTCGGATCTGCTGTTCGCTTAGTTATTGAAATACCTTACAATGCTACCATTTATGCGCTGAATGCAGAAACAGGTGACGAACTCTGGTCGCACCGTGGTGGAGGTGGCTTAACTGCACCGGTTGTGACAGATGACAAATTGGTGTTCGGATCATCAGCAGATGTATTCGTATCATGCGTAAACCCAACCAATGGTAACCTTATCTGGAGATGCTATGTTGGTGGCGCCATGGAAGAAGCTGTACCAGCCTTATATGGCAACAAGGTGTTTCTTACCTGCCGAAACGGATATTTGTTTGCGATAGAATAATTATTTGTCAAATTTAACTTTCACAACAAGGATGACCTGCGGTCATTTTAGAACATTATCCTTGTTCCTATGATCAGCCTTGTTTTTTGGTCCAGTTGATTACCCTCCTGGTCCTGCCATACGGGTATCTGAATGAGTGCTTCTAATATAAACGATGACATGGTCAGCTTTATCCCCGGCGAGATAAAGAACAGTGATTGGCCGGTGTTGTCTATGTTGCGTCCGCTTCGTCTGTCACGCATCGTGTTGATGTACGAGAATTCAAGGACAGGGGTAAGCGAGTTGTCAGAGCTGTTGTTTATTGAGAATTGATGCCCGAGTGCAAGGTCCATACGCAGTTCGTCGCCCGGGTTTAGTCCGTCAATTCCCCGATCCGCAAAGCCGTTCCACTGGTACGAGAGGCTAAGGTCGGCTGACCGGGGCCCTGCTCGCCACGAACCGTACAATCCCGGCTGAATGTCCCATGTATGTGACGAAAAACCATTGGTTCCGGTTGGCAGCTCAAGGCCCAGTGTAGTGGCTAATCCGACTGAGTAGTCCGGCGTGTTGCGTCTATACAGTTTGTATTTCGCCATAACAAACAAATCGTCAAGTCCGGACTCTCGGCTGGTGCTCCCGCCCATGCGCATGTTTGAAAACTTTGTCACTTGCTTTGCCATCAATGTTATCCCGGGCTTATATCCATACGCTACGACAAACGGTACCGCGTATGTTGTCATCTTTCGGTTCATGGCTGTTTCGTCATGGCCGCGTCTCATGCTGCGAAACTGAGTGCGAATTATCCATCTATCTTCCGGGGGCGTAAGCCCGCTGTCGACGCTGATTCCAGATGCAGCGGCAATTTGCGAAAGGACGGTTATGCCGATAAGTATTATAAGCAGTTTTGTCGTTGTCATTTTTTTCATTGATCAATCGATCCTTTTTCCAGGCGTGAAGTTTGACCGTCGTATAGCATCGAAGATGTCTTCATCGTTTAACTTCGCATTTTTTGCGACGGTGACAGTTAGTTTTTTGTTGACCCAGTCGGCCTTTGCATCCTGCACAGCCGGTATCTTTTTGACAAGCTTTTCCAGTCCGCCATGACAGCCGGGGCAGTTCATGCCGAATACCTCGTAGACATGAGTGACGCTAACCTGCTCGGATTGAGAAGCAGTGATCTGTGTTTCGGGATTACAACCGCATAGCAATCCCATGATACATAACGCAAACAACAATCGTGTCATAATCTTATCTCCAAATAATATAGTCAATGATTCGGCCTTTCCAGCTTCGTTAAAACTATGCCGCGACAGGTGGCCGAGACCTTTTTATGTAAAAAAAGAACGTAACGATTACACAAGGTGTGCTTTGGCACACATAAATCCCCCCAAGTGAATGTATATACTATGGTATATAAAATATTGTTCAAGTTAAAAAGTTTATTTTGTTAAGCATTATGCCTTATTGTCCTCTGGAATATGTTAAATATATCAGGGAAAGCCCGTTAAAGAAAACCTGTTTTGGCCTTGCAATGTTGTTGTTTGCAACCCTTACCGGGCTTTTGTCTGCGATGTTTCGTTAATCGCCGTTTCCTTTGGCGAGTTGGGATTTTTTATTGGAGGCTGATTGAAGCGATGCTCGGGATGGTTCCATGCCGCGGTTTCAAGGTTTGTGTTTGAGAGAAAATTTTCCATCTCTTTGGTCGCCCTGGCCCATGCCGAATATATGTTGCAGTTTTCCACGGTTCCGCCGCAGTCGCAATGCTTCATAAAACATTCCCCGAAGAGCGGACCGCCTTCGATCAATTCAAAAAGTTCCAGCATCATTATCTCTTTTGGCGGGCGTGCAAAAACATAACCTCTTTGCGAACCGTTTGATATCTTAACGATGTTGGCTTTGGTGAGCTTCTGGAATATTTTTGCCAGATACCCAGCCGGTATGCCCTCTGCTTTTGCTATCGTACCAACCGAGGCAGGGAGCTGTGTTACATGTCTGACCATATAGATCAAGGCATGTAATGCGTAAGCTGTTGCCTGTTTAACCTTCATTTTTTATTTCCTCCACATCGTTATTCTGCGCGGTTTTCAACTTCTATTTTCAGATCGTATATTTTCCTGTACAGGCTCGATAGTCCTACGCCAAGCGCCTCAGCGGCTTTGTTCTTGTTGCCATTGTACTTGTTGAGTATTCTCCAGATGTATTCTTTCTCGAAACTTTTCATTGTGGTGTTGAGGCTTTCGTTGTGATCGCTGACTGCTATGTTAGCAGGACCCATCAATCCGATGTCGCTGGATTTGATCTTATCGGTTTCTGCAAAGATGATGGAACGCTCTATTACGTTTTGCAGCTCGCGGATATTTCCCTTCCACTCATAGCTCATCAGCATCTGCATCGCTTCGTCGGTGACGCCGGTGCAGTGTTTTCCCATTTCCCTGTTGTATTTGGTAATGAAATGTTTTGTCAGCAACGGTATGTCCTCTTTTCTATCGCTCAATGTCGGCAGATGAATCCCAACAACATTGATTCGATAATAAAGGTCCTCGCGGAATGTTTCAGCCTTGATCTCGTTTAGCAGATTTTTATTTGTTGCTGCGATCATTCTCAGATCAATGTCTATCGGTTCTGTCGCACCTACCGGCATGATACTTCGTTCCTCCACCGCGCGCAACAGTTTAACCTGACAGCTTGTCGGCATATACCCGATCTCATCGAGGAAAAGTGTTCCGCCGTGTGCTATCTCGAAGAGGCCCTTTTTATCTGCCACTGCCGATGTAAAGCTGCCTTTGACATGGCCGAACAGCTCGCTCTCAAGCAGACCTTCCGGAATAGCACTACAATTAACCGCGACGAACCTGTGCGAGCTTGTCGGTCCTAACGAATGGATCGCGTGTGCAACAAGCTCTTTTCCCGTCCCGCTTGCACCTGTTATAAGGACATTGCTTTTTGTGTTTGCAACTTTGCGTATCGTCTCGAAGACCTGCTTCATTACTCCAGATTCGCCGATAATGCGGTCTATACTGAATTTCGAGTCGATCTCCTGTTTAAGCTCGGCGTTTTCTGCCCGAAGCCTGCGATACTGGCACTGTTGTCTTATCTTCATCAGGATATCGTCGAACATTACCGGCTTCATCACATAATCGCTGGCACCGAGCTTTATAGCTTCGACAGCCATTTCGACCGTTCCGTAAGCTGTGACCATTATCACGCGCGTGTCAGGGCGCACTTTCATCGTCTCCCGAAGCACCCTGATACCGTCGGCTCCCGGCATCTGAATATCGAATATCGCAACATCGAATTCCTTTTTGGTTACGGCATCGATGGCGTCTGTCCCATTATCGACAGCGACTACATCCATACCTTCTTCTTCGATAACCTTGCAAAGCGTCTCTCTGAACGTCGACTCGTCGTCTGCCAATAATATTCGATTTTTTGCCATCCCAAAACTCCCGCTGAACTATTAAAAATAAAATTGTTTATTGTGTTATATTTTCATCTTTGGTGTTGAAAAATTCGTTTTTGGGGCGTACCGGCAGCCGTATGGTTACCGTCGTCCCTTTTCCAACTTCAGAATCCAGGTTTATTGTTCCGTCTATCTCCGTTACCAGGTTATAGCTGATATAAAGGCCAAGGCCGGTTCCTTTGCCAATCTCTTTGGTCGTAAAGAACGATTCAAATGCTTTACGGCACACTTCCTGTTCCATGCCGATGCCGCTGTCAGTAATACGTATTTCGATCATCCCGTCGTTAAATTCGCTTTCTATTTCAAGCCTCCGATGTTCGTCGTCTCCCTGTTTGGCCTTGATCGCATCGAGAGCGTTTATCGTGATATTCAAAAGTATCTGTTCAATGTGCAAGGGATTCAACCATACCATCGGCAGTTTGTCATCCAGCGTGCTGACGACATCCACCGATCGAGCTCGCTTATCGAATTTTATCAATGTAAGCGTACCTTTGATGATCCCGTTTATATCAGTCCATTTGTATTCGCTCGTCGCCGGACGTGAAAGGCGTAGCATCCGTTTGAGTATTATAGATATCCTGTCAACCTGCTGCGTCATCATATCAAGCTGTTGTTTTTGATCGTCACCTGTCAGTTTTCTTTGAAGATACTGCACCACCGACGAAAGACTTGCAAGGGGATTACCTATCTCGTGTGCGATACCGGTTGCCATCTGACCGATGGCAACCATTTTTTCGCGCTGAGCCATCTCAATTCGAGATAGCTTAAGCATCTCGTTGATCTCGGCTGTCTCTTCCGTACGTTCCATCAGGTCCTGCTCAAGCTTCTTATGTGTCGTCAGGTCCTGCCCGACGATTACAAACCCCAGCCGGTCACCGTCAACATCGACAACCGGACAGCATTTCGCATCGATATATCGTTCAGACATATTTGACAGGTTGAATTTTATGGTATCTGCCTTATCTGTCGTGACACCGATCAACTCCTTGACGTGGTTCTCCAGCGCCCTGGGGAAATCTTCAAGTTTCCATTTTTCTAAAGAACCGTCTACTTTGGGCGCTCGTCGCGAAGACACTGCATCGCTGTTTTCATCTTTTGCATCGGGGTTGTCCAGCCATTGTTGTGCTGCGGGATTGCAGATGGCGACTTTGCCAGTGTTGGTTATAAACACCAAACCTTCGCCGACCGCTTTTATGACAGCGCTAAGTACGTCCTGGTTTCGTGCCGCTTCCAGTTCCTTGGCTGTCATCCTGGCAATGATGGTACGAGTAAGATGCTGTGTAAGCACCGTCATAGCGACAAAAGCAACGAACGCCCCAAGCACATAAACAGGATTCTGCCACAACGCGCCGGTTGAGGATAGCAACAACGGGTGATGGTGAATCCACGGCCATCCGTTCATTTCTCCGACAGCCATAAGACCATACATTGTTATCGCAGATATCCCAACGCAAAATGACAGTGTCTTAGGCAAAATGATAGTTGCGATAATTATGTGGAACACATAGCACAGAACGAACGGATTCATTATCCCTCCGGAAAAATGGATCAGCACCGTTAGGATAATAAGATCGGCTTCCACCTGGATCAGCCCAAGAACCTTATCGGTCGACTTCGGCTCAGCCTGTTGATTGCTCAGCACAAGCAGGTAGCCAATATTGCATAGGAACAATACCGCCGCAGACGTATATACCGGAGTCGTACTTGACAAAACCGGGAATACATACGTGCACATAAGCCCCGTTGCGACGACTCCTATCACCGCAAGCCACCGCAGCTTTATCAGCCACTTAAGCTGTTCGATCAGCACTCTGCGCATAAACCGCGGCAGCTTGCTGTCATCGGTACTAAATAGCTTTAGTGCGTCTTTCATGATAATCATCCATTCCTTTACGGATTATTCCGGCATCTCGAATATCTCGTTACATTCTTTCAGTTCTGCGATCTTTGCCTCGTCAAGCCCGATCTCTTCGTCGGTAAGATAACATCCGGGATCGGGTGCCCATGGATCGTTGAAGTAAAGGTCGGCTCGAACCCGAAGGCTTCCGCCGCATGCGTCGAAGAACTTGCAGAGACGACATCTGCCCTTGACATACCCTCTTCGATCCCTTAGCCCCTTAAGCAGCGGCTCTTCGTTGTTGCTCCATATCTCACTGAATTTTTTCTCGTGGATATCGCCAAGATCGTAATGCCCCCAGAACTGGTTGGCGTGAACCTTGCCGTTAAAGTCAATACAACTGATGCCCACGCCGCTGGAGTTCATCCCTCCGCCGTTCCAGGTTAGCAACTCCCAAACCTCTTCCGCACGTTTCGGGTCCTCCTGCAATAGCTTAAGATACAGATATATACCGTCGACGTGGTTGTCCACCGTCAGGATATCCGTCGTCTTGCCGGCGTCTTTAAACGCCTTTGTCCTGGCCATGATCCTTTCGATAGCATCTCTGCTCTGTGCGTGCGTAAGGTCATCGTCGCTGAACATCCCTTCGCCTCTTCCGCTTGGAACCAGGTGATAGAAACAAGCTCTTTCGATACCGTTTTCATCGAAAAAATCGAACAGCCGATCGACATCCATCGCGTTCTTTTTCGTAAGCGTTAGTCTTAGCCCGATACGAATGCCCGCTGCCTGGCATGCCTTGATCCCGCGTACGGCACGCTCGAAAGCGCCGTCAACACCCCTGAACTTATCGTTGATCTCGCCGATGCCGTCAAGGCTGATACCAACGTATGAGACTCCGATGTCCTTGATCATTTTGGCTTCTTCGTCCTTTATCAGCGTTCCATTAGTTGAGATGACCACACGCAGACCCTTGTCCGCTGCATACTGCATCAGCTCAAAAAGGTCGGGCCGCATCAAAGGCTCACCACCGGAGAACAATACCGAAGGTACACCATAATCCGCCAGGTCATCCAGCACTGCCTTAGCCTCCTCTGTCGTTGCATCGTTGCACTTCTTACCCACGCCGCTGTCGTTATAACAGTGTACGCATTTAAGGTTGCATTCCCTTGTGATGTTCCACACGACAATAGGCTTTCTTTCGGACGCCTTCTTTGGGATCACTTCCCCTTCTCTTTCGCCGCCCTCTTTTTTGCCATACCTAAGCCAGTCGCCCGGCGTGATCTGATCGCAATAGAGTTTTGTAATGTTGATCATAATTTCCTTTTAAGTTATCGAAACTTACTAACTTATCGGTTTACTTTTCAGCTTTTATTTTCGGCGGTATGTATTCGCAGAACGGTTCTTCCGCCATATAGTTGCCGTTTACCGCATAAGCCCTTGCTCTGCATCCGCCGCACACTTTTTTGTATGCACACACTCCGCACTTACCTTCAAGCCTGCTTGTGTCCCGCATCTTTGCCAGGTCCTCGCTTTGGTACCAGATTTCCTCGATAGTTTGGGTGGTTACATTACCACAGTTGACCGGCAGGTACCCGCACGGGAACACGTCACCCTGATGACCTACGAAGATAACTCCAAGCCCGGCAAGGCATCCCTTGGTTGTTTTAGCAACACCACCCGGGTGCCCGCTCATCGCAGGGTGTCCCGATTTCGGCATAGGCCTGCTTCGTTTTTCTGCCAGTCCGCTTTCCCGTATAACCCTTTCATAATGCGGGCCGCACGTCACCTTTACCTGTAGTTGGCCCTGCGCGTCAAGGGCTGCGATCTTCAGCATCATCTTTTCGTATTCGGCAGCACTTAGCATGTCGTCTTCTTCAAACTCCTGACCGCATCCGACAGGGACGAGCATGAATATATGCAGCGCCACCGAGCCAAGCGATCTTGCCAATTCATAAATTTCTTCAAGCTGGTCGGCGTTATATTTTGTCATCGTAACGTTGATCTGGAAAGGAACGTCGTTGTCTCTAAGGTTGTTGATCCCTTGTATCGCCGCCTCGAACGATCCTTCCTGTTGTCTAAGCTTGTTATGCACATCGCTCGTTGCTCCGTCAAGGCTTATCGATACACGCTGGATGCCGCTTTGCTTTACTTTCTTTGCGGTATCTTCATCGATCAATGTACCGTTGGTTGCAAGCGCCAGGATAAGCCCTTTGCTCGATGCATATTCTATCACCTCGAACAGGTCGCCTCTGCAAAGCGGTTCGCCGCCGGAAAAAACCAGTATCGGCATAAAGCCCTGGCTTTGGCCCACATCTGCCAACTGATCGATCATCGCCTTGGATTGCTCCGTTGACATGTCGGTTATCACCTGCTCGTCATCTTCGACCCTTCTACAGTGAGCGCATGAAAGGTTGCATTTGATCGTCGTCTCCCAGAACAAAAGTCTGAGCATCTGTTTGTTTGCATCGGGGTTCACTATTATTGATCCTTTTTTTCAACGTCTTCGGATATTATTTCTTTAGCTTGTCTTGCGATATTGTCGGCAAGCTGTTTTGCTTCGTCGACGCTATGGTTTTTCGCTATCGAGTTAATATTTTTTATCACGCAGTGCAGCAGCTTGTTAACAACGCGCGACACCGTCTGTTCCATCACCTCTTTACAGCAGGCTTCTTCTCTTTCACCGATGAAAAACCTTTCCATTTCGTTACGCCTGATCCTATCGAAATTCCCCTTGATCTGACCGATCAGCGGGCCGATGTCCTGTGTCTCGAACCAGTCCATAAACTCGTCGCTTTGCTGACAGATGATCTCCACTGCGTTTTCAACATCATCTTGACGCAGTTTCATGTTTTCCTGGACCACCTGTGCAAGATCGTCAACGCTGTAAAGATAGACATTCTCAAGATCGTTTATCGCAGGATCAAAACTCCTGGGCACTGCGATATCCACTATCAGCAGTGTCTTGCCTTTTCGCCGGTGCATTATCTTTTCAAACTGGCTCTTATCGAACAGGTATCCCTGTGTCGCCGTCGCAGATCCGACTACAATGTTTGCCTGGCAAAGGTTCTCGTCCAGGTTCTCCCATGTATCCGACGCTACCCCATGTTTTTCTGCGACTGTTTTGCCCCGGTGTTCAGAGCGGTTTATCAGCGTTATGTTTTGGCATTTTATATGCATAAAGTGTTCTACCAGCAGCTCTCCCATTTCGCCGGCACCGATAACTTTTACCTCAGCAGCCGTGATGTCTTCAAAAAGCTGGCATGAAAGCTCTACCGCAACCCCTGCAACACTTACCCGCCGGCTGTTTATCGAAGTGTTCGTGTAGATGTCCTTGCTCGTTGAGAACGCGCAATGGAACAGCTTGCTGAGCACCTTGCCCGCACTGTTTATCTGATTGGCAAGACGAAAACTTTCCTTGACCTGTGCATTGATCTGCGATTCCCCCACCACCATGCTGTCAAGACTTGCTGTTACTGTCAAAAGATGCCGTACCGCTTCGCCGTCATAAAGAATATACAGATACTCTTTGAATTCATTGACAGCCGTTTTTCTGCTATCGGCCAAAAACTTCACCAGTTCTTCGGCATTAAGTGCATCCTCGTCCTGAGTCGCACAATAGATCTCCACGCGATTACACGTAGAAAGCAATACAAACTCACCTGCCGGGTGCTTTTCCTTAAGCTCCATAAGCGCATCGCGGGCTTGCTGTGAATCGAAAGCAAGGCACTCTCGAACATCAACCGATGCCGTCTTATGATTTAGCCCTGCAAGGATTATCCGCATTACTTACCCGCCTCGATCGTAGTTGCCGTGTTATTGCTGAAATCATGTGCCGATCCGCAAAATATCGTCGCGCCAACAAGAGCGAACAGTATCAAAAATACCGCCACCAGCGTCATCTGTGCAACTCTCTTAGCGCTTAGCGATATTGCTTCTTTCAAAATAAGTATCACACCGATAAGCACCCACGCTACTGCTATTATAATTATCTTAGAATCCGTAAGCCAGTCATTAACGCTGATAGAAAGCATCCTGAATCGAACCATCGCAACACCGACACCGCTTACCAGCCCGAATGTCATAAACGCAAAGCATGCCAAAAGCCCAATAATGTTCATCCGCTCAAGCGTCTCGATATTCGGAAGCCTGCCCATGACTTTGTTTAGCTGTTTTTGTTTAAGGCGCCACCTGCAAAGCAGGAACAAAAAGCTCATCGCACCTGCGAAAACAATCATCGTTCCCGACAGTGCCATCGAAAGACCGTGAAAGATTATCCACGGCGTTTTGGCATGGTGGTGAAATCCGCTGGCAGGTTTCGCTACTACCGCCGAAAGTGCCGTCACCCCAAACATGATCCACGCCATCACAGACCCGAACCAAACCTGTTTGATAATGATGCTAAGGAACAGGTATGTAAGTCCAAGCACCACCGTCAAAACAACCATAGACTCAAACAACCCCGATAGCGGGATATCCTTAATAGCAAGCGCCCTGAAAATCAGAAGCACCGACTCAAGGCAAATACCAAGAGCTATAAGTAATATCAATGTGCGCCTGTACCTGTCCCTGCCGCGGGACAACTGCAAAAAGCCCACGACAGAGCCTAATGCAAAAACCGCAAGCACTGACAAAAATAATATTTTTTCGATTAGCGGTAATTCAAACATGTTATAACCTTAAAAAGATCGCTAAAACTAATCCGTGCCATTAACGATATAAGTAGGAGGAACTTTCTTAAACTCTTTAATCGTCCCAAGCCCTCTATAATTTTTCACTCCGCATGTTTCGCTCATTCTCTCGATCGTTTTTTTAACCTCTTCGTCACTGGATCCGTGCACCATCGTATAGAAGTTGTATGGCCAGTCGTCACTTCCTGGTCGTATGTAAGCGTGAGAAACCTCTTGAAATCCCGCAAGCTGCTCGCCGACTTCCTCAAGTCGCTCCTCAGGAACCTGCCAGACCGTCATCATCCCGGCCTGCAACCCCACTTGAAAGTGATTTACGATCGCACCGATCCGCCTAAGCTTCTTATTCTCGGCCCAGCCGTTCAAAACACCAAGAAGTTCGTCGGTCGTGATCGACGCCTCTTTCGCCATATCTTCATACGGCGTAAGGCTTTTCGGCATTCCATGCTGTATTGCCTTTACGACCTTGCGTTCAATATCGTTCATTTCGTTTTTCAATTCTGAGAATCCGCCTGCTATCAAAGTCCAAGAGTTTATTAAAAATGAGATTATACAAAAAACCTCAGCAAAACACAATTAATCTATCAATATCATATATTTCGTGCGATTTAAGGCCCATATTTACGAAAAAACTTGAATTATCGAATAACTTTTTGTAAAAGTAACCCATTATAAACCTTTGCGGAGACTGATATTTATGAGAACTATAAGGATCGCAACAAGAGCAAGCAAACTGGCGTTAACACAATCAAACCACATCGCCTCTCGATTGATGGAGCTGTCCGATAATATCGATGTTCAGATCGTCGAAATTTCAACAAAAGGGGATCGTGACAAGTCAGATTTCCTCTACAAAGTAGGAACCATGGGTTTTTTCACCTCAGAGGTCGAAAATGCCCTCCTCGACGGGCGCGCGGACCTAGCAGTACACAGCCTAAAGGACCTTCCCACCGCCATTAGAGAAGGCCTTATAGTTGCCGCCATACCAGTTCGCGAAAATGTCGCAGATGCCCTTGTCAGCAACAAAAAAGCCGATTCCATCGAGGATCTACCCGCCGGGGCCACCGTCGGGACCTCAAGCCTTCGAAGAATAGCCCAGCTAAAACGCATTCGCCCCGACCTTGACTGTCAACCCCTCCGAGGCAACGTCGAAACACGTGTCGGCAAGGTAGAATCGGGGCAGATCGACGCTATAATAATAGCCTCAGCCGGCCTGAACCGCCTCGGCCTTTCTGACAAAATAACCGCCATCCTGCCCCCGGAAAAGTTTGTCCCGGCCCCGGCGCAAGGTGCTTTGGCGGTCCAAATTCGCGAAGATGATGCCGAACTCGCCGAGATCGTAAAAAAACTGGACGACAAAGACGCACGGATCACCGCAGAAACCGAACGACGAATCCTCGCAGCAATGCACGGCGGATGCAGCATCCCGCTCGGAGTACACGCAAGGACAAAAGGCAACGATGTCCTGATCGATGCCGTCATAGCAGATGTCGAAGGGAAAAACGTCATCGAAAAATCGATAACAGTCCCTGTCGACCAAGCTCTTGATGCTGCCGATAAACTCGCTCAGGAACTATTAGACGCAGGCGGCAGAGAAATACTAGACAACATAAGAACCGAACGCGATGAGCAAGCCTAAGGGCAACGCTCCCTTAAGCTTCATAAACGTGTTCTATCGGTAGGGTGATATAAAAGCTTATGCCTGTGCCTTCATTGTTTTCGGCACGGACCTGCCCGTTGTATGCTGAGATAATTCGTTTTACTATCGCAAGCCCAAGCCCCGAACCCTTACCATTGCCGCTGACGCCAAGGAACGGATCGAATACATTTTCAATTTTTTCAGTACCCCCGCACGTATCCGAGAAATGCAGGCACATCTGCTCGTTCTCTATATCACAGCTTATCGTCAGGCTGTAGGCATCTTGTCCGTCAGCATTTTCTATGGCGTTTTGTATCATTATAAAAAACACCTGTTCCAGTTCACGCGACGATATATGAACACACGGAACAATATCAGTGCCGGTTGTGATTACTTGCAGATGAGCGCGTCTGGCGCTTTCATCGAAAACCGCTACGATTTTTCTTATTGTTTGTCCCAGATCAATCGGTTCTGCTTTAGGCTTTGGGGATATCTGAGCGGCTTCGTAAAACTTATCGATGATAGCAACCGATCCCGATATTTTTTCCAGGCAGTTCTTAAGATTTTTTTTGATATGTTCGGAGCCCAGCATGGTTTTCAGTTCGCCGATCGCCTTCAATAGAAAAACTTTGCTTACCGCAAGAGGTTCGCTCAACTCGTCGGCCATCTTTTCGCTAACGGCGCCGAGAGCTGCCATTTGTTTGTTCTCATTCATCTCTTTTCTAAATGCGTCAAGCTCTGCCATCGCTTTTGTCCGCTGTGTGATATCGACAAGCACACCGATAACACCGGCGATGTCTCCGTCTCTATCGCGCATCCCGCTACAGCACGCTTCAAACGTAGTCTCTTTTATAACCACCGTTGATACGCAGTCCTCGCCGCCAACGGCCTTTTGGCACAGTTCGCGTAGCCCATTTGTTTCCGGGAAGACCTCACTAATATGTTTACCAACAGCATCGTTAGCATTAAAATCGATCGTTTCCAGAGCTTTGCCTTCTATGAAACTTAACCTTTGTTCCTTGTCTGCTACAAACAGTATCACAGGTGATTCCATTGCGATAGTATGAAAACGCAGATCGCTTTTACGAAGGGTCTCACGTGTTTCCCAGTAGAATATGCTCAGAACTCGC